>FUFK010045001.1_pt1 | contig 11084 bp, 6 predicted proteins | sample 1021851 | NCBI WGS metagenome assembly FUFK01 (sample SAMEA51879418, study PRJEB19060) | metagenome
GGGTGGCATCATGGCATCGTCTGAGCCGTTGATACAAGAAGTAGCACGGTTTCAACCAGGGGGTACAGTAGACACTAAAAGATTATTTGAATCTTTTTTAGATGAGGAGGGCAATCAAGGGGTAAGTCCAGAAACTATAGAACGACTTCTCCGACGATTTGGAACAACAATGCCTAGCTATGATCGAAGAGCCGACGCAGAGTATCTTTACAATTTTTCTGGAGATCCTTTTGTGACAGGAGGATCTGACTTTATCTTGGGTGGTCCAGGTCAAGCTCCCTCAGAACCTCTTGGACAAAGAAATCAATTACGAAGTAAACCCAATCTAAAGGCTGAAAGAGATCAATTAGAAAGATTGCAAAGAGCACGGAACATATTTGGAATGGCAAAAAGAGCAGGTTTTAACTTGGATATGCCCGTTCAAAATAAAAACGAAGTTATTAAGTTTGTTAATTCCATTGACCCAACTTTTAAACTTACCAGTCAGTCCTTTGACAAATTGTTTGGTGCAGACATAGATCCCACGATTGCTAGAAAAGCAGGACCTACATTAAGAAATGTATTGGGAAGTTTGTTTCTACTCCCCACTGCAGCCACTTTAGATGTTGGCAAAGGTATCGGAGAGGCGTTGTTTGGAGAAACAAAAGCGTACAGTAAAGAAGAGCTAAAAGGTTTAATCTCTGGCACAATGAAAACTGAACCAGGCGTAAAGATAGATCTTGCTAATGCTGCTCTAGACTTATTTCAAAGAGAGGTACAAGCGGGTAAAGATCCACAAGATGTTGCTGCAGAAATAAAAAACATCAGTGGGTTTGATGTTAATGCTATGGCTGCAACAAAAATGAGAGGAATGGCAGATCCAACAGGAATCTTAGGAGTTCTATCGGGAGAGGCACCAGGTATACAAGTTGCAGATCCAGAAGGATTTATGGGGGCAGAGCGAGCGGGGCAACCTCCGTTAAGTATGCCTGCAGAAACTGTACGACGTATTGAAAGCGAAGGTATTAGAGCAGCAGAGGATGCCTTGATGCAGTCTAGAAATATAGTTGATCCTCAAACTTCGCAAGGAACAGATATACAAACAATTCTTCAAGCTTTAGAATCAGCTAAAGCACCTGCCGAAAGGGAGTTTCGAAAACAACAAGAAGAAGAAATATATGCCGATGCGGTGGCTAGAGATAGAGCCGAAGCAGCGGAGGCCGCTGAAGCAGAATCTGAAAGGGAGTTTCGAAAACGACAAGAGAAATTAATTTATGAAGAGGCTCAAGGTGCGGAAGGAAGAGCCGAGATTGCAGGAGAAAGTGCCGAGGCTCTTGGTGGAGATCCTAGCAAGGCTCAAGCTTCATATAATAATCTAGGTCTTCGTTTAACAACGGGAGATGCGGGAGCAGATGATCCTAGAATAAAAAGAATTATGGATGAGTTTATAGGCAACATAGATGAATATGAAGGGTTAGACTCTGGCTTAGCACTGGCAAAGATAGGATTTATGATGGCTGCGGGTGAGAGTCCAAACGCTTTGGTTAACATATCTAACGCTCTTAGTAAAGGAGCCGATATGTTTATTGCAGACGATAAAAAGAGAAAAGAATTTAAAAGACAAGTTAATTTATCTGCATTGACTTACGCTCTCCAGAAAAGAGATAAAGACGATGAGTTTCTACGATCCTTACAAACCTCAACAGAGGATTATGTCTTTTCAGAAGCTACGACATACAAAGGTAAAAAGTATAAAGCGGGAGATGTATATACTATATCAAAGGCTGATAAACTTTCGGGTGCCTTGCCTCCTAATTTAACTCTACCCTCTGTATATTCTGCTACTGCAAAAGCTCTTTTAGATAAACAAAAAACTCAAAATGATTTATACAAAGATTTTATTGAGAGAGCTACATTTAAACAAACCGAGATGGATGAGCAAATTGAAGGGTATAACACAGATGTAGACCAAGCGATTAGAACAGAAAATGCTAGAGGCATTTTTAGAAACGCAATATTACAAGTGGCAGAGGATGGGAACGTCATAGGACTGAAACCCGCTTTAAAATTAACTGTGGCTAGAGGAAAAAGTTTATTTGGTATTTCAAGTGGAGACGAATTTTCTAGTTTAGCCAAATTTAAAAGCGACTTAAAGGCAGGATTACAAGAGTTAATTCCTATAACTGTGGGTGGTACCCAATCAGCAAACTCTATCTCAGATAGAGACGTAGATCTTGTTATAGAGGGACTAATAGCAGGAGGTATTCTAGACAAAAGAGGAGAGACTGGGACTTTTTCTTTTGCATTTAGAACCGAACAAGAGGTTATTAACTCTTTGAAAAACGGATTAAGAAGAATAGAAGATGCTCAAGTAGGCTATTTAGCTAGAATAGAAGATAGAGAGAGAAGACTCCTTAGAACTTTCTCTCCATCTTTAGGGGACTTTGACACGGAAACACAGACATTTAAACCAAGATTAGCGATTACAGAAGTGGAGAAGGCTCAGAAAAGAAAACAAGAAGTTTTTGGAACGGGTTTTGGACAGCCAACATATCAAAAAGGTGACGATGGTATTTTTAGAAGAGTTGTGTCTGGAAAGGATGCTTAACACATGGGTATAATGAAATTAGAATTACCCGATGGAGAAATAGCTCAAATAGAAATCGAAGGGGACGATCCTACAGAGCAAGAACTTCGAGAGATAGATGCACAATTTTTTGGTAGTCAAGAACCTTTATCTGTTGATCGAAGAAGATTAGGTATAGATTTAGTTAATGCTTCTACAGAAGAGATAGCTAATTTTGTTGCAGAAAAGAAAGCTTTGGGCGTTGACCCTGCTACGGGTGAAAAATTAAAAGAACAAGATGAACCGTTAAAAGATAAAGACGTTGATTATACTTCTGGATTAAAAGTTTTTTCTATACGAGCGGGTCTTGGTCAAAGAGAAAACGATGAAGAAAAAGCTTTGTTTCTTACAGACAAGGTCGGGGCAGATGGTTTCCGACGAGATCAAGGTGGTCGTTTTATTCTTACAAAACAAGGACGAAAAAAACTTGGGTTAGAAGATGGCCCAGAACTAGCCATAGATGAAGAGGGTTTCAGTCGATATGATCTTGCTGATTTTGTAGGTGAAGGAGGCGTTTCTCTTGGTGTAGGAATTGGTGCCAGTATTGCTTTTGGTGGATTAGGAGCTTTATACGCTTTACCTGCGGTGGGTATTTCAATGGGACTAGCTAAGTTAGCAGACGAAGCTTACGAAACGGCTCAAGGGTATCAGACTCAAACGGTTGAGGAGCAACAAAAAGACGCAATATACGAGGGAGCTTTTGGTATGCTTGGTGAGGGTTTCGGGAGAGCTATCTCAAGATTTTTGGGTGGGTTCATAAAAGGTAGTGCATCTCCTCAAGCAGAGGAAGCGAAGCGGTTGGGTCGAGAACTTGTTGGAAAAAAGTTTAAACCAACAATAGAGGGGGCGGCACCAGGAGCTTTTGGTATTCTTGGTCGTTTACAAGCTGTGTATGAGGGAGTGATTCCAAACAAAAAAGCAGCAGAGCAAAATGTAAAGGCATTAATGAATGAGTTAAAGAAGTTTGGAGGAGCCGATGAAACGGCTATTAATCGACTAAACGATGTAATAAAACAAGATTTAGATAGGTTGTATCAAAACTCTGATGAGGCTTTCCAAGAGGCTCAGCGAGTTATGAGTAAAGAAATAGAAGTAGAAATAGCTAGAATTATGGAGCCTTTGAAAAAAGGAGAAGAACTAGGGACAGATGCAATTGCAGGATTACAAGCAGCAAAAGGTGTGTTTAATGAGCAAGTTGATAATCTCTACAAAACCGCAGAAGATGCCCTCGGTAAAGAAAATCAAATAGTTCCCGTTGGAGCTTTAAAAAAATCTTTAGACGAGATGGCATTTACTAACCCAAATTTAGCGGGTCTATTTAATTCGAATATCGGAAAGATTCTGAAAAAAGCAGAGAACGACGCAATTGCTCGATTGCAACGAAGAGGACGACAAGGACCGGAATATCAAGGCGAAGGTCCCGCTATGAACGCTATGCCAAGAGAACAATTTGATAAAGAGGTAATAGCTAGGGAGATGTACCTCACTCCACAGATGGCTTCGGTTGTACGAAAAACTTTGAGTGATTTAGAGGATAGTCCTAGATTTCAACAAAGCCTTGCCACGGGTAACAAATTTAGAGATTTAATGGATGAGGCTTTTTTAGAAGCTGAAGATAATTTAAACATGGCTGTGTCAAGAATAGAGTATGGAGTCAGTGACTATACTGGATACGGCATAGATAGAATACTAGACGACGTAGGCTCTAACGCGATAGATATTAAAAATTTAAAAGAAGGTTTTACCCTTCTTAGAAGAACGAACAGATTTTATGCTAGAGGTAATCAAAGATTTTCCGACCCAGTTGTGGGTAACTTGTATAGGCTAACACGAAATGGAAAACTTCAAACAGACCCCACAGTAATACTTGATAAAGTTGTCAAGGCAAACCAACCTAAATTACTGGAGAGACTATTACAAAGTAGACGTGGAGTTGCTACAGTTCTTGATGAAGTAGATGCTCCGAAAGTTAGATTTGGTGGACAAGAATATACTTTAGATGAGGCTAGAGCTTTATTAACCAGACCATTGCCAGATAAAAGAAGGTTACGAGAGGCTATAAAGTTTGCGGAAGATGAAGCTAAAGTTATCGCGGATGAAAAAGCTGTTGCGGGTGTTGGAGGAGAAGAACTAAGACAACAGTTAGCTACAGCATGGATGACGCGACTCCTTTCTGATAAATCAAAGAGCATGACAGTAAAAGATGGTGTCGAGGTGTTTGACGGCATGAAAATAGCCAACGCTATAAAAGCTTTGGGCACTACAAAGAATACTTTGTTTCGAGGTGAGTTAGCAGAAATAGATGATTTAGTTTCTCTGCTAGGAGGCACTGGAGCTACTTTTGATAGAGCTTTATTTAGACGACTAGGTAACACTCCGATAGCTCAAGCATCAAAGGCTATGAGAGAAGAAGTAGCCAAAAACAGAGCACTAAATTCTCAGAATTACTTAAAATCTCTCAGAGATGCAGATGCAGATAGAATTGTTGATACTATCTTCCAAAGACAAAATCCAGAGCGAGTACGACAGTTCATGACAAATAAAATTACTGTTGGGGGTCAGTCTGTGAAATTTGATCCAGAATCTCACAAGCTACTACAATCTCAATTTAGAGATGCTGCTATGGGTAGAATACTTAGATCTATAGGCGATGTGGATTCTCCTCTTTTTCAAAAAGATTTTTTGTCTGGAAGACTAGGTGGTAAGTTACAGACTACCTTAAATAACTACGGTCGAGAGACATTAAACGCCACCTTTGGTAAAAATGTGACTAACGATTTATTTGATTTATCCGAGATCATGGTCAGAGCTTCAGATCAGCCTCTTGCGGGTAAAGGTGGTCTTGCTGCCCCAAATATAGCCTTGGGTTTATCTTTATTTGGAATCATTGCTAATCCTCTCGCTACCCTACCGACTTTGGCTTTTTTCACTGGTATGTCTAAAGCATTGAGAACAAAACCCGTTCTAAACGTACTACTAGCGAGTAGAAAACCAGGGGAAGATGCTCTTGGTCAAGCCTTACAAACTATGCACACAATTGCTGCTCAAGTTCAGTTTCAAGGATTAGAATCTAGAGAAGGGCCTCTTGCCACAAGTCCCGAAGTTAAACAGAATATTCAACAACAACTATCTGGTATTCGTTCTGCCATACCAAATGTTGCACCCGCTTTTGGTGGCACCCCCGCAGCAAACGTCGATCCTACTAATCCTATTGTGAATCCAGATCCCGCAACACAAGCACTCGCTCAAGCACTTAGTCAACGTCCCCCCAGTTAGCTTGAATATCCTGGTCAACCTTACTCGGCACGGCTAACTCCAATCCCGTCTCCATAATATTCTTAATCTTCTGTGCTTGCACGTCGCTCTCGACAGAGAAACAAAGTTCGTCATGCACTGTGATCAACGGCACAAGACCCTCTTCATAGCAATCTACCATCGCCTTCTTTGTTTGATCGGCTGCCGAACCTTGGATTAATCTATTCAATGCCTTGTAGGTAAACGCTCGACGGATCANAGGNCCNTACTCTCGTTCTGCATCNTCATGTTTCATAGGCTTGCTATATAGCCAAAACTCTTAGGCTCCCACATGTCAAATCGGCACAAACGTCCCGATATCGTCCGAATCTTTCCGTTCTTTGCAGCTCTCTGCATCACACGCTCGGCTAGTGTCTTCACAAACGGCACACGTTGGTGGTACTTTGCCATCAACGCTTTTGCTTCATCGTTAGACAGCACGAGTTGAGCAGCCAACTTACCCACGCCCATGCCATACATAATACCTAAGTTCACGGTCTTCGCTTCTTTTCGTGAGATACCCGCCATGTCTGCCACCATCTGATGAAAGTCAGCATCCCCTTTGTGGTACTCGTCAATAACCTCATCAATCATAGGATGTCTATCTCCTCGACGTAGCACCGAACAATAATGCACCAGTAACCTTGGCTCTTGTGAAGAGTAGTCAAAGCTACCCCACTTTTCTCCTTCTTCGGGCACAAACAAGCCACGAATGAGTTTTTTGATTTCGGGATCACGGGCAGGTATCTGCTGTAGATTTGGATTCGACGACGAAAACCTACCCGTGACAGTCCCCCCATCATCAGATCGCAGTGGGTGAAACTCACAATGTATACGACCTTTATGCTCATATCGAAGAATACTATCAATAAATGTGCTGTCGGCTTTGTCAGCCTCGCGTAATTTTACAATAGCCTGGGCAACCTCATGTGGATGTGCTTGTAGAAATTGTTTAGTAAATGAGGGTGCCCCTTTTTCTGTAGTAGGATACGTTAGGTTTAGAGCTTGAAAAACGTGCTCTACAGAGGCGTTTGCCCACGGCTCTATGTTTACTGATGTTTTGTCTTTGATAAACTTCTTTAACTCGGAAACGCGAGCTTTGAGGGTCTTCTTGGCTTGTTCTGCCTTGTCTAAATCTACCCGTACCCCACGCTCTCTCATATCAAGCATAATCGGTATGAGTCGAGACTCTAAGTCAAACACATCTTTAAGTTCTTGTCGGCTAATTTCTATAGATAATCGCTCCCATAGTTTGAGGGTCATAAGTGCATCTTGCTCAGCATAAGGTCCTACAAACTTCGGAGGTAATCTCCACATATCGCTTTTAGGGTCTATTCCAAAATCTTTTGCCGCAGCTTTTAACATCTTCTCGTCTTTACGCATATCTATATAGTCTCGACCTAGATTGTTTAGGCTGTAGCTAAATCTATTCTCATTTATAAGAGGTGCAGCAATCATAGTATCTATAATTCTGCCTTCTATCTTCACGCCTGCCCATCTTAGCCACCCCGCATCATACGTAGCGTTGTGCATTATCTTTGGAATATGAGGTGTGTTGAGTTGGTCTTTAAGCCACATCATTACTTTTCTTTGAGGTATGTTGCCCCCCGCCTCATGACGAATAGGATAATAGCCAACAAAATCGCCTGCCGCGATAGCAATACCAACAATAAATCCATCATCTCTAGCCCATCCTGGGCCTAACTCTGTTAGGTTGGGGTCATTAGTCTCTAGGTCAATCGCTATATATTCTGACCTCGTCAGGTCTGGAAACTCTGTTGGGGGAAGCCAGTCCTCCTCGATTGTATCTAAATCCAATCTTTCCAAGAAACTAATCTGACTGCTTTCTTTTTTCATCTACCTCGCCCCCAAGACTTGCATATCCAGCGATATCTATCCAAGAATCTTTGTGATGCGGAGTTACAACAAGTCTAGCAACTTTCAATAACAACAAGCACATATACACTTGTGACACGCTTACGTTTATGTTTAGCACACTTGACCATAGTTTTGCTACTCGTTCATGGTTGTCGTATGCTTCCCCATAATCCTTGGCTCTAGGCCCATTAACCAAATGTTTTGCTTCATCTAATATCTCATCTCTTTTCATATCTGATACCTATACTTTGCTGGGCCATCAACTATGTGAAGGTTGTGTTTCGTTCTTGTTACTCCTGTGTAAAAAACTCGGTGTTCTTCATCTTGATCAGTGTTTGAAACGGCTGGGTAACACGATTCTGTGAATAACATCACATTATCATCTTCACCACCCTTCATTCTGTGAATTGTTGAAACTGTAATTCTTGGAACCAAAGAGCCTCTTCTTAATATTGAAGCAAGATAAATCCTGTCTAGGTAAGACAGGTTGCAAACATCTTGAGACGAGGCAGATTTATCCGCAATTAATCCATGATCACGAACTAACAAATCATATGTCAGGGTTGCCTGTGGGTCTATTGCATCTAACGATTTTGATGCCCCACGTTTAATTACTGCCTTGTCACCTCGTTTTGGAACTAATTTATAAAGCTCTTTTACATCATCCAGAATTACCTCTCGACCTTCAGACAATGCCTTCCATGTGTTCATACCTTTAAGAGTAGCCTCATCAAAACTAAGTTTCCCATTTCTCCTAAACAAATATCCATCGTCTCTTAATTGTCGGGCTACACCTGATACTATTTTATTGGTTCTTCCCATTATAGTCCAAGAACCCTCTTCAATATCAATATCGTGCCAATTAGAATGCCATATCACATCGCCTTCACGATCCATTGGATTCCAGTCTTTCTGTTGTCGAAGATCTATTCTGTTTGTAAGAGCTTTGGCTAATCTAAAAACACTTTTTGGAACCCTGTAACTTTGCTTTAATATTTCTATGTTAGGGCATATCTTTAAAAACAAACCAACATCCACACCATTCCACTTGTGAATACATTGGTCATCATCCCCCGCATACCACACTCTTTCTGCATGTTGCTTTAGAATGGCTACTTGCTTCCACTGAAGTGGTGTTAAGTCTTGAGCTTCATCCACGATAAGCACATCTAACGTTGGCGCAGTACCTTGAAGTACAAACTTTGATACCATATCTGTATAATCATGCCTCTCGTTTCTTTTTTTGTAAGACTTATAGGCTTTGTCTAAAGAAACAAGAAACTCCCAATGAATGTCATAGTTTTTCTTGGAATTAAACTCATCCTCAAGGCTAATACACCTCATTGCAGATCGTGCAATAATTTCTAAATACTTATTGCCTTCTTTATGAGACATTGGGACAAGACCATCTTCCATTTGAGCAGCGGTGCTTGAGTCAAAAACCATACCAACTTCATAACCAAACATTTGAAAATCATAATAGCCCATTATCTTTTCTTTATCAAAGCCAAGCCATCGATGTCCTATAGAATGCAACGTTCTAAACCAAGGAAGATGTTTTTCCTCTAATCCTAGCTCTGACCCAGCCCTAAGTATTGCCTCTGATATTGATTTTTTTGAGAACGAAACAAATCCAATTCTGTCAGGAGGTGTGCCATTAGCTAACTCCTGTTTAACAATATTAATCAAAGTGTATGTTTTACCGCATCCTGGTGGACCGAATATTAATTTTTCACTCTGACTCATAGGTCTGCCTAGGTCTTGTTTTTAGCCAATTAGTTATATCTTCCTCTAGCCATCGTTTAGCACTATATTTATCTTGCTCTGGACCTAACACAATGGGTTTAGGAAAGTGCCCCGCCTCCACCCATCTATAGATTGTGCTACGTGCTACACCAAATTTCTTGGTTAAGTCTCCTATCTTCAGGTAGTTTTTACCTGAGAAACTATCAGAAAGGGATGTCATCCTCTGTCTCCTTGTTTGGAATTGGTATTTCCGTGTTGTCAAATTCTGGCACCCACCAAACTCTGATGTTGTGCCATTTACCTGAATCGTCTTTCAGCTTGTAATATCCATTACACTCTGAACCAAAATTAAGACGCTTCAATCTCTCTTGTATCTGTGGTCTGTTAAACGAAACAAACCCCCTATTCTTGAGAAATTCTTGTAACCCTTTAAGGGTAAAATAAGTAAGGTCGTTCTCTGTCCAAGGCTTGCCCATTCTAAGTTCCTCTGGTGACCGAGCCTTTATTCTACTTGTACAAAATGTTTCTAATAACTCTTCAAACTGCCCTGTGATGGTAAGTTCGGGGGATGCCTCTATCGTTGTAGCGTTAGACATCAAACCATTTACAATGACTTGCCANTCAGCAGCNTTCGTTACAGGAGGCATAAAATCTATTTGATCCATGCAGGCCCTTTGAAAATGTAAAGGCATCTGTAATTGTTCGGTGGACAACTCCAACCTTTGTCCATTTACATCCAAAAAATACAACCTTGGTTCTGACTTCAATATTGTTAAGCCACCCATCGAGGGTATGGCTGAGTTGCCTCCGACACCATGCTCCATGCTTATGCATAGCTCCCTGTTACAATGACTTGCCATCGGCTCATCCTTACACTTGTAACCATACTTATCTTTATCTATAGATTTTTGTAACTGCACTACTTCATCAGCGGGCATGGGCGGTTTACAAATCTTTGTGTTCCATTCTTCTAACTTCTTTTTCCATCCATCTGGATACTTCTTTCTTAGATATATACCTGTATGAAACATTGCATTGTTTCTCATGCCTTGTGGTATGCCCATCAAAACAAGATTTTTTATGCACGGTATTAAACCTTCAAATTCTTCTTCCTTGGACTCAAACTTTAACTTCGATAAAGCATCCAAAGTTGTTTTCTTCTTGTCTACTAAGTCAAGAAACTCTTGAACAGTAAGGTCTTCGTTCTTTGCCGTGACTGCATAGCGTAAGGTATTCTTCTCATCAAAGTATGGAAGATTAATAAAGTTGCCCACGTCTCCTCGTTCAGCAAGAATCTGGTCTTGCTTTGGAAACACTTCACAACCCGAATATCCTAATACGGCAGAAAACTCTGTAAGGTAGTCGCGTATGTCCACTGCTCTCACCCAGTCCTTCATAAACAAGAACAGGTGGGCACCTCCTGACTTTGAACGACAAACAACAAACGGAATGTTTAAACTATCACACTTTGATTGGATTTGAGCATGATCGACAGGATACTTATCTATATCTAATAAACCAAATTTACATTTGTTCTGATCAGTAATTGGTATCGAGCCTA
>FUFK010045255.1_pt1 | contig 11083 bp, 11 predicted proteins | sample 1021851 | NCBI WGS metagenome assembly FUFK01 (sample SAMEA51879418, study PRJEB19060) | metagenome
TCGTGGGATTAAACGTTCCTCAGCATGATCCAATACATAAAGCCACCATTATACCTCGAGGAAGAGCTTTGGGTTTAGTGCTGAGCTTACCCGAACGAGATCAGTTGTCAGTCACTAGAACTAAATATAAATCAAAGATAGCAATGGCTATGGGAGGTAAAGTTGCAGAAGAAATGGTTTTTGGACCCGAGAACGTAACATCTGGGGCCAGTTCNGATATTCAGCAAATAACTAAGATAGCTAGAGCAATGGTAATGCAATTTGGGATGTCTGATAATTTAGGAAATATCGATTATGCCAATGAACAGCAGACGTATTTAGGTCCAACAAGTCCTGGCAGTCATCTAGGTCCGGAAACACAAGAAAAGATTGATATTGAAGTNAGAAAGCTAGTTGATGAGGGTTATGCAACAGCGAAAAATATTTTAAAGAAAGAAAAAAAGAAGTTAGATTTGTTAGCGAATGGATTGCTAGAGTATGAAACTCTCACAGGAAGTGAAATAACACAGGTGCTGTCCGGAAAACCTCTTAACAGAGATTTGGATGACTTTGATGAACCTGACAATAAACAAGATAAGAGTAGTGTTACCTCAATACCAAAAACGGGAACAACTGGTAGAAAGAAGGGTGGAGGCTTGAAGTCCCAGCCACAGTCTTAGGAAATAAGAAGCTCCCCTTCTAAGTCATATTCGGAAGAGCCTTTGATTTTCACGGTTACATGTTCACCTACGCGATAGTGNATTTGTTTGTTTGGAACGAAAACTATCCCGTCTATCTCTGGAGCGTCAAAAATTGATCTACATATAAGATGGTCTTGTTCCACCGAGTCTATAACACAGGTAAATGTTTTGCCTATTTTTTCTTTAAGCTTCAACTCGGATAGTTGTTGTGCCCTAGACATAAAACGGTCGTATCGATCTTGTATTATATCATCGTGTAGGTGACCCTCCATTGCGTTTGATCGTGCACCAGATACGTCTTCNTATTTAAAGCAGCCCACTCGATCAATTTTTGCTTCCTCTAACCAATCAAGGAGAAAATTAAACTCACTTTCAGTTTCTCCAGGGAAGCCTACAATAAAAGTTGATCTGATACTAAGATCTGGATTAATTGAACGCCACTCAGAAATTTGTTCTAGGTCATGCACGTTATTTGACGGCCGAGCCATTCTTTTTAATACATCCGGGTGTGCATGTTGAAAAGGGACATCTAAATACGGTAAGACCCTATTCTGATCCATAAGAGGTATTAATTGCTTCACATGAGGATAAGGATAAATATAGTGAAGTCTCACCCATATTCCAAGAGACGCTAACTCATTCACTAGATTATAAATATTAGTCTTAAGTTTTTTCCCATTTACGAGTGTCTCTTCAAACTTTAGATCTAGTCCGTAAGCGGAAGTATCTTGTGATATTATAAGTAATTCTTTAGTACCNCTTTCAACNAAACTTTTTGCTTCAGATAGTATTGAAGCCATCGATCTGGATTTCAAAGGCCCTCTCAAAGAGGGAATTATACAAAATGAGCATTTATGGTTACATCCTTCGGAGATTTTCAAATAACTATAATGTCTTGGTGTAAGTTTGACATAGGACGATGATGGCTTTGCTTCAAATGGATTGCTCTTTATTGGAATGTTCTCCGTAATTGAGTCCAAGACCTCATTAAACTTTTGAGGCCCAGTTATGGCCATCACATTTGGATGAGAATCCCGTATAAATTCTGGAGTAGAGCCGAGACAACCAGTTACTATTACTTTTCCGTTTTCATTCAAGGCTTCACCAATAGCATTCAAACTTTCGGTTTTTGCTGAGTCAAGAAAACCACATGTATTTACAACCACTGCATCGGCGTTATCATAAGTTTGTGATATTCCATAACCTAATGTTTGGAGCTTGTTTATTAAAACTTCCGAATCAACTAGTGCTTTGGGACAACCTAGGCTAACTAAACCGATCTTAGGAGAATTTTTATCCATAATGTATTTAAATAAACGGTTTTAGCTTGGGGTTAAAGGGTCTTTCTTTAACAAAAGCATCTCTTAACTTATTATCTATGAGGACTTGCAACTTGGTACCCTCAATAGCATACTCGACGTCAACAATGCCAATAGCGACATTTGTATTGAACTCTGTCGAAAAAATTCCAGAAGTAACCTCCCCTACCTTTTTATTATTAAATATAGGCCAGTGATCGTGACAAAATGGCACCTTATCGCCTTTAACATCAAAGTATCTCAATACTTTTGAGGGTCCATTACTTGCTATGTTTTCAAGAGCTTCGGAACCGATACATGTTGAATTTGCATCAATTTCACAAAATCTGCCGAGACCGCATTCGAAGGGAGAGTTTTGAACAGTCATATCAGATCCATAAGATAAAAGTCCAGATTCAATTCTTTCGATCTGGTTAGGACATCCTGGTCTAACATTCAAATCCTTCCCATTTGTAAATAATTCCTCCCATAGTTCATTGGCATATTCCGTGCCTTCAACATAAATTTCAAAACCACCTTGCTTGGACCAACCAGTTCTAGCAACATTGATAGTGTGTTTTCCAAATTTTAGTTTTCTAAGGTCAAAATAACTGAAGTAGTCCATTTCATTTCCAAATATTCTTTTCATAAGNAGCCTAGATTTAGGCCCCTGAATTGCCAGAGGCGCAACTGAAGGTTCTGATACCTCAACATTTAATTTCAATGCAGCAGCAATCCCTGAAACCCATAAAAGAACATCACTATCAGCTATAGAAATCCAGTAACGGTCTTCATCTACTCTTAACAGTACAGGATCATTTATCATGCCCCCATTTTGATTGACCATTGGAGCGTAAAGACATTTGTTTGGGTTCATATCCTTTACGTTTCTAGGAGTTAAAAGCTCTAGTAGCGTTGCAGCGTCTTTTCCTACAATTTCAACTTGTCTTTGAACGGATACATCCCATACTTGAACTTCACTNTTCAAGTGTCGGCAGTCTTCCTCCGCGTCTTTAAANATGGTAGGTAAAATCATATGGTTATAAACTGTTACACCCTTAACCTGATCCTCTATTTTAGAAGAGAAGGGCGTGCGTCTTATTCTTTTTGTTGGAGTTAAAATTTTACCCTGCAACACTTTTCTCCTATCGTAAACAAACTCGAACTCTGATATAAATCATTAAAAGAACTATGCAATGGTTTTTATTACTTTGGACGAAATTTTGTTAACATGACCAAACAAAAAAATATTTTAATTTTAAATGGGCCCAACCTGAACCTACTTGGCATAAGACAACCTGAAATATATGGGTCTCGAACTCTTAAAGATTTAGAGGAAATGTGTTTGAGTAAAGGCAAAGCTTGTTCAATGAATATAAAATTTGAACAAAGTAATTCCGAATCGGAATTAGTGACTTTTATTCAGGAGGCAATAAAGACTTCAGATGGTATAATTATAAATGCTGCTGCATATTCACATACTTCAGTTGCAATCCTCGATGCCTTAAATTCTTTTACTGGGTATGTAATTGAAGTTCATATATCGGATATTTCTAAGCGAGAAGAGTTCAGGAAATTCTCATATGTATCTTTGAGGGCGGACTATGTAATTATGGGCAAAGGTCTAGAAGGATATATTGAAGCATTAGAAAAAATGCAACGAGAACATTAGATTGAAAATATGAAAAAAGATAATTTAAAACAATTTTACAAAGAGTTTCCAAGCAATCCAGACGCTAGGGTTAAAGCTTTAAAGTCGATCTTAGAAAAAGAAGGACTCATTGATCAAAAAGCATTGGATGAAATTCTCGATACCTATCAGAATAAGGTAGGGCCCTTAAATGGTGCAAAAATAGTTGCCAAAGCATGGGCAAACAAAAAGTTTAAAGAGGATCTAATAAATAATACAGATCAGGTGTTAAAGGATATGGATCTTAATGGTCGTCAAGGTGAACATGTTGTGGTGGTAGAGAATACTGAGACAGTCCATAATCTTATAGTCTGTACCCTTTGTAGTTGTTATCCGTGGCCTTTGTTGGGGCTACCACCTAGCTGGTATAAGTCCGATGCCTACCGAAGTCGAGCAGTGAGAGAACCGAGGGCAGTTTTAAGCGACTTTAATGTCAAACTTCCAATATCAAAAAAAGTTAAGGTTTGGGACTCGACTTCAGAGATACGGTATCTTGTCCTGCCACAACAGCCACCTAGTTCTAAGGGATTGAGTGAAAATGAATTAGTGAGTTGGGTTACGCGTGATAGTATGATAGGGACAGGCTTTCCAAAGCCTCCAATAGGTGAATAATGTCTAAGGCGCATGACATGGGTGGTCGGCTTGACTCCCGAAGAATTGATATCACGTCAAGTGACGTAAAATTTAAGGCAGATTGGGAAAAGGAAGTTTTTGCTATAACTTTAGCGTTGGGTTTTTCAAGTTTATGGAATTTGGATAGGTCTCGCTACGCGCGTGAGTCTTTAGAGCCAAAAGACTATCTACAATTTGGTTATTTTGAAAAATGGCTTGCTGGACTGATCAACCTATTGGGTGAAAANGGTATNATTAAAGATNGGACAGAAAGTGAAGACAATTTTAAAAAAAGCTCTTTTCGCGTTTTAGAAGCAAAAAATGTAAAAAAATTGTTGCATATGGGGGGACCAACCAAGAGAGACAGTACCACAGAGAAAAACTTCAACTTAGGAGAGACTGTTTCCGTAAGAGCTAATAATAGTAATACAAAAATTGAAAAAGGTCATACAAGACTACCAGACTATGTAAAGGGAAGAACTGGGAAGGTCATTGCCTATCACGGTAGCCATGTATTTCCAGATGCAAACGCTCATTTTTTAGGGGAAAGTCCGGAAGCACTCTACTCTATAGAATTCAAGAGCCAAGATTTATGGGGTAAATGCGAGCATGTTGAGGATACAGTAGTAGTTGATTTATGGGAAAGTTATCTTGAAAAATTCAAGTGATAAATCAATACCATTACCTCAAGGCAACGAAGTTTTTTCCGCACCATGGCATTGTGAATTATTTGCACTTACCATTTCTTTGCATGAAAAAAAAGTTTTCGATTGGGCACTTTGGACTGCCGCGCTGGGTAATAAGCTTAAGGACAAGTCAGTGAGTATGGAAGACGATTTAGATTACTATTATGGTAGCTGGCTTGAGGCACTGGAAGAATTGATTTTGAGTAAAAAGATGACTTATCGGGATGATTTCAAAAGAGAAGTTTTGTCCCAAATGAAGCATCTCCGAGATGATCACCATTAATATAAAGTTATCTTAAATCTTTNATAATACGTTTAACAATTTCACTAATATCTTTTTCATTGAAAGTTTCTTGATTTAGTTTCTCATGTATTTTTTGATCAAANAGGCTCTTTTCTATTTTTTCATAAAGTATTTGNCGNACGAACCACAAATAACTTTCTTTGNTTTTCNCTAATTTTNATCTNTTCTCTAAANNATTTTCAATGTGGGTAATTATTTTAGTATTTTCTTCTCGGTCTTTTTGATTAGTAATCATTATTTNGATATTTTTNCCATCGGGAGCCTGAGCCATATCAATTATAGACTTTAATTGGTGGAATGTTTGTGCGGATTCTGGTTTGTCGGATTTATTAACTAAGATTAAATCTACTATTTCCAAAACTCCACCTTTCATCGCCTGGATACTATCTCCNAGTCCNGGGGCNAAAGTAAGAATTGAGAGATCTGCTAGTTTNGTAATATCTGATTCAGATTGCCCAACCCCAACAGTCTCAACGAAAATAAAATCAAAGTCGAAAGTGGCCATAACCAGTGATAGAAGAAAACTTTTGTGAGATATTCCACCCAATGCACCATCCGACGATAATGACCTTATAAAGACATTATCATCTGAAGAATGCTGTTCCATTCTAGTCCTATCACCGAGAAGCGAGCCTCCAGAAATTAAGCTGCTCGGGTCGACAGCAATCACGCCAATTTTCTTTTCTTTCGATCTAAGGATACTTATGAAGCTATTTATCAAACTCGATTTGCCTGCCCCAGGGAAACCAGTTACGCCAATTATTGGCGTTGTGCGCTCTGCTTTATTATAAAGCTTCAAGACCAATTCTATTGGATTGTCACTGGTCTCTACATGGGTTAAGAATTTTGATAAAGCTAGCCTGTCGCCTGCTTTGAGGTCTTCTATTGTTTGTTGTAACTCCATTGATTTCATAACGAGGTTATTATTTTATTACATCACTTTTCAAAGCCATAAAATGTAGTAAAATTGTCGACTGCTTCACGGTCGGTTCTCCATGAGTTAATAGGATGATTCTCATCAGCATACCCGATACCCATTCCACAAAAGAGCATAAATTTGTNATCTACAACAAGGTGTTTGTTTACAGTGGAATGCCACATCGCCCATGCCTCTTGAGCACAACTATGCAAACCCTTCTCTCTTGCTATTAACATAACAGTTTGCAGAAACATTCCAACATCTGACCATTGGGGAGGTCCCATCTTTCTGTCGATGTAAACAAANAGCCCNACAGGGGCANCAAAAAAGCGTAAATTTTTAGCCAATTGGTTTAACCGTGCGCCCTTATCTTCCCTTGGTATATTTATGCTTTTGTATAAATCTTCGCCACATTTAAAGCGTCGNCTTCTATAAGGTTCCCAAAGGTTTGGCGGATATACGTCATATTCCGTTTTTTCCCCCATTGGCATATCTCTGATTTTAGATTCAATATCTGAAACTATCTGATCAAGTTTCTTTCCTGATATTGCATGAATATGCCATGGCTGAAGGTTGCCCCCCGATGGAGCTTGTTTAGCGACGTCTAAAATTTCCTTGATTAATTCCTTAGAAACAGGTTTCTCAGTAAATGCTCTGCAAGAAAATCTTGATTTTACAGCTTCTGAAACATACATTTTAATCAATACCCCACTGGCTAAACAACTCGGCTTCAGTCAATTTAATTTTATGCTTTTCTGTAATGTTTGGTGCTGGAGTTACGGATAGATCGGGTGCCGGTTTTGGCTGAATAATATTAAAAGCCTCAGGAAAAATTCCTCGGTATTTATTATGAGGATCGACAAAAGCTTCCTCAAAGTTTAAAACAGGGGCAACGCATGCGTCTGTCCCATAGTAAATCTCCTCCCACTCTCTCATAGTTTTTGTCTTGATAATTTCTTGAAATATATCTTTTAGCTTCGGCCAATTAGATTTATCTGTTCTGTTTGGAAGTTCATCAAGTTTTAAATCAAGTTTTGTAATAAACTCTAGGTAAAACTTATCTTCAATAGCACCAACTGAAATATGCCGACTATCAGAAGTTTTATAAGTTGTGTAAAAAGGGGCACCCCCATCAAGAAGATTAATGTCTCGTCTATCTTCCCATTGTTTAAAATTAAACATAGAGTACATCATTGCCATCAAATTGGCAGTTCCGTCCACGATGGAGCCATCGACGACTTGACCCTGACCAGTCTGCTTCGCATGTAAAACGGCACATAGGATTCCGAAAACTAAATACATTGAACCTGCTGCAAAATCCCCCAAAAGATTTAGTGGTGCTATTGGAGTATCTTTGGTTCCAATAGCGTGAAGTGCGCCAGATATAGAAATATAATTAATATCGTGACCTGCTGTATTACTGAGAGGCCCTTTCTGACCCCACCCCGTCATTCTTCCATAAACGAGCTTTTTGTTTGCTGAAAGCATCTCTGAAGGCCCTAAGCCCAATCTTTCCATAACGCCTGGTCGAAACCCTTCTATTAATATGTCAGAATGGGATACAATTTTCTTCGCAATAGCGATGTCATTAACATCCTTAAGATCTAGCTCTATATAAGATCTATTTCTAATAACAACATCGGTAAATTGATTGGCAGCCTGGGTACCTGTTTTTCGAGCAATCCTAATTACATTGGCACCCATATCTGCCAACTGCATAGCAGAAAACGGAGTTGGCCCAAGCCCATCGAATTCAACCACTTTTAAACCGGATAAAGGTCCGCCAGTGTTGTTGTGATCCGCCATTCTAATTAGTCGTCCAATGACCTGGCAATTAATTCCTTCATGATCTCATTAGTCCCTCCATAGATCGACTGCACACGGGCATCGGCGTACATTCGAGCGATAGGNTATTCCATTATAAAACCGTATCCGCCATGAAGCTGTAAACATCCATCCATAATCTCATTTTGTGTTTGGCTTCCCCAGTATTTTGCCATTGAAGCCGTAGCAGCATCAAGAGAACCCTGCTTAACCCTATCGACACAATCATTAATAAAGGACCTAAGAACCTCAGCNTTAGTTTTCATTTCAGCGAGTTGAAAACGAGTATTTTGAAAATCCATAATTCGCTTATCAAAGGCTTTCCTATCTTTTACATATTTAATTGTCTCTTCGAGCGCAAAGTCTATGTTTCCCAGAGCGCCGATACCAATTGCTAATCTTTCCCATGGCAACTGCTTCATCAATTGATAAAAACCTTGGCCTTCTTCACTCCCAAGCAAATTTGTTAAAGGAACCTTAACATCTTCAAAAAACAATTCACATGTGTCATTACCTTTTTGACCTAGTTTCTTTAGAGGTTTTCCTCTTGAGAAGCCTTCTAGGTCTTTTGTTTCAACGACTACCAATGATACACCTTTCGATTTTTCATTTTTATTTGTCTTTGCCGCTAAAACAATGAGGTCAGCTGAGCCACCATTTGTTATAAATATTTTTGATCCATTAATTTTATATTGATTTCCATCTTTTTCTGCAGTTGTTTTAATTGCTTGAACATCCGATCCAGTACTGGGTTCTGTCATAGCAAGAGAAGCCACGTATTCACCAGTTGAAAGTTTAGGAAGCCATCTTTTCTTCTGTTCATCGGTACCATACGCGTTGATGTAATGAACAACTATTGATTGAATCGCATATCCCCAGCTACCAGAGTCTCCCGCTGTTCTTCCAAGTTCATATAGAGTGATCGCATCGAAGCCTAAATCACCGCCGAAGCCACCGAATTCTTCAGGTATTGAGCTTCCTAAAATTCCAGCATCTCCTGCCTTATTCCATAAGGTCCTGTCGACTTGTTGTTTTTTACCCCACTCGTCCAGATTGGGCTTTACTTCGTCTATAAAAAATTTCTTTACACTGTCTGTAAATAATTGGTGTTCTTCCATTTGCCATTTAGAAGTCGGGGTAAATAATGTCATCAAAGTTCCTCAAAANAATTAGTATNGAAAAATGCTACTACAAAAAAAATTTTGTGAACATCTAAAATTTGAACTTTTTTGTAGATATTTGAGGTTTTCTCCCTCAACATGTATTGATGTTGGCTCTGATCGTGAAATATGCTTCTTTTCTTGTCATTTCAATATTTATTTTATGCCTTGCCGTGGGCGAATTTATACTTTGGCAAGCTTTACCGGTTTCATGCTCAAACCATGAAAAAATAGAAGCGAACAATCCTATAAAGTTTGTCACTAATGCAAAAGGACAAGGTCCATTTAGAGGTGATAGATGGTCACAACTAGTGGATACGGACCTTTCACAGTGGTACCTAAAAAATAAAAAGTACGAAAGCGTAACAATAAAAAATACAGAAGATGGTATAGATATTAGTTCTTGGTGGATACCCGCTGATGAAGAAANTGAAAAGCGAACGGTTATTGTTGTTCATGGCATTAATGGTTCAAAGAAAGAATTTAACCAATTAATACCAGCAAATATAATTGCGAATTCGGGATTAAATGTTTTGATGATAGACGTTAGAAACCATGGAGAAAGTTCATGTCCAGATGGATGGCACTTTGCAGGAACTAAAGAATGGAAGGATGTTGATGCAGCGATCGAATATCTNGTCGACAAAAAAGGAATACCTGAGAGAAACATTGGAATTCATGCNGTATCAGGAGGAGGTCTGGGTACTTTCTTTTTGATAAAAAATAGAAAAGATCTTGGAGCATTTTCACTCGACAGCGGAGTTTTTGATTGGGACTCTATTGTTCAACATGAGTTGGAATACCACGGTGTGCCTGGGTTTACGTGGCAGCTTGCAATTTTCGTAGCTAAATTTCACGGCATTTTCTTTGATAAGAATATGCCTAAAGAAGCGCTTAGTGACTTGCAGGATAGGCCAATGCTAGTTTTTCACGGGAAAAAAGATACTAGAGTGCCTTTTTTCCACTCCGAACAATTAGTTGAATATGTGAAGAGTATAAATGGTAAAATAATATTTTTTCCATTAGAAGGAGCAGACCATACAGAAGGTGTGCTATCACACTCCGAAATTTATGAAGATAATCTTCCTAAATTTTTCAAAACAAACCTTTAATGGGTAGGATGGAATATGAACAGAAAAATAATTCTTAAATCACGACCAGAAAAAGAACCTCTAANAGAGAATTTTCAAATTGTTGAAGAGGATNTGAAACNAGTTCAACCCGGTCAAGTACAATTAAAGTCAATTTATTTGTCTTTAGATCCCTATATGAGAGGAAGGATGAACGCAGGGCGCAGTTATGCNAAGCCCGTGGAACTAGGAACTGTAATGGAGGGAGAAGCTGTTTCTGAAGTTATAGAAAGTCAAAGTGATACCTTTAACAAAGGTGATATTGTTATCGGTAGAACTGGATGGCAAACAATGCCGTTGGTTTCGGATAAAGTTATAGAAAAGGTTCACAATCCTGATCTTCCTCTAAGTCTAGCTCTTGGGACGTTGGGAATGCCGGGTAGAACTGCNTATATNGGAATGATGAATATTGGGAATCCAAAAGAGGGAGAGACNTTAGTTGTATCTGCGGCTTCGGGAGCTGTTGGATCTGTTGTAGGACAAATTGGAAAAATTTATGGCTGTAATGTAATAGGGGTTGTGGGTAATGAAGAAAAATCGATTTATGTAAAAAATGAATTAGGCTTTGATCATTGTCTGAATTANAACGATGATAATTTCGAAAAAAAACTAGGCGAAATTTGTAAAGATGGCATCGACATTTATTGGGAAAATGTTGGAGGGAAAACATTCAATGCTGTATATCCTCATCTCCGAGATTTTGCAAGAATTCCAGTTTGTGGCGTAATCTCAATGTATAATAATCAAAGCCAGCAATTGGAAGAAGATCGTCTGCCGATG
>FUFK010038245.1_pt1 | contig 11081 bp, 7 predicted proteins | sample 1021851 | NCBI WGS metagenome assembly FUFK01 (sample SAMEA51879418, study PRJEB19060) | metagenome
GTGGTCGGTCGACTGGNCTGACCGGATGCGGGTCCATCACTTCACTGCGACCCTGAGTCCACGCGACGCCGTCGGTCACCACACGCTCGCGGTCGATGATTTGCTGCGGGAGATGGGCCACGACACGACGCTTTTTGCCCAGAGCATCCATCCCGATCTCGCCGGCCGGGCTCGCGACTTCCGTGATCATCTCGTCGAGGAGCCCGCCGATGTCGTGCTCTACCAGGCGAGCACCGGTTCGCCTGTTGCCGACCACCTCCTCGGCCGGCCCGAACCCCTTGTGCTCGATTACCACAACCTCACGCCGGCTGGGGCGTTCGATCTGTGGGAACCACATATCGGTGCCGAGCTCGATGCCGGCCGTCGTCAGCTGGCTCGCCTCGCCCGGCGAGCGGTCGCCGCGGTTGCCGACAGTCACTTCAACGCCGACGAACTCATCGAGTTCGGCCTCGAAGATGTTCGCGTCGCGCCGGTCCTGTTCGAGCCTCCCCAGCCTCCTGATCGCAGCACGTCGCCCGGAGGTGCGCCGACCCTGCTGTTCGTCGGCCGTCTCGCGCCGAACAAGCGACAGCAGGACCTCATCGCCGCTGTGGCCGAACTGCGTCGCACTCGTCCCGACGCCCGACTGCGGCTCGTCGGTGCCTCATCATCGGCCCGCTACGAGGACGCACTGCGCGCCTTTGCCGACCGGATCGCCCCCGCTGCCGTCGAGTTCGCCGGTTCGGTGCCGTATGAGGATCTCGTCGCGTCCTACGGTTCGGCTGACGTCTTCGTCTGTCTCAGCGAGCACGAGGGCTTTTGCGTGCCGGTGATCGAGGCGATGGGAGCGGGACTTCCCGTCGTGGCACGGGCCGCAGCGGTGCTGCCCGAGACGGTTGGCGACGCAGGCCTGCTGCTCACGGATCCCGGCCCGGTCGAGGTCGCCGCTGCGATCGACGCCGTGCTCGACGACCCCGAACTGCGAGCCTCGATGGCCGAGCAGGGCCGGATACGAGCGGCGCACTTTGCCCCTGATCGTGCGAAAGAGATCATGCGCCGGGAGCTCGGCTCGATTCTGGAGTCTCTGGCGTGACGTCGGTCGATCTTCTCGTTCCCGAGCTGCGNGAACACGACGCCACCGGTGTCCACACCCTGCTGTTGCGAGACCTCCTCGTCGCCCACGGCGCCGGAGCTGTCCGGATCGTGACGCAGGTACCGACCACGACCGCCGAGGACGTCACGCTCGTCGACGGTTGGACGGACCCCGCCGATCTCGTCATCTTGCAGCACGGCATCGGGTCGTTCGTCGCCGAGGCGGTCATCCGCCAACGGGTGCCGTGCGTGCTGAATTACCACAACATCACGCCGGCGGAGTTTCTCGAACCGTGGGATCCCGGGTTGCTTCCTGGCCTGCGCTGGGGTCGCAGCCAGCTCGATCAACTGGTACCGCTCACGACCCGGGCGATCGCCGACTCCGGCTACAACGCATGTGAGCTGCGAGCGGCCGGTTTCGACGACGTTCGGGTCTCGCCGGTGATGTGGCGGATAGGGATCGACGAGGCCCCCGCAAGCGATCGTGAGCCGATCGTGTTGTTCGTCGGGCGGGTCGTCTCGAACAAGCGCCATGAAGATCTCGTCGCTTCGATGGCCATGGTCCATGACACGCACCCCGACGCTCGGTTGGTACTCGTCGGGTCACCGTCGATCGACACCTACGGCCGAGCGCTCACCTCGCTGATCGAGCGGCTCGGGCTCGCCGACGTAGTCGAGTTCACCGGCCCGGTCGACGATGCAGAGCTCGCTGCCTGGTACCGCCGGTCGTCGGTCTTCCTGTGCCTCAGTGAGCATGAAGGATTCTGTGTTCCCGTTGTGGAGGCAATGGCCGCCGGGCTTCCCTGTGGTCGGCTTCCGGGCGGCAGCCGTTCCCGAGACGATTGCGGGGGCCGGCATCGTGCTCGGCGACAAGCGGCCTGCCACCGTCGCCGAGGCGGTCGGCCGACTCCTCGACGATCCTGAGCTGTGGACGATGCTCGCCACAGCCGGGCGGCAGCGGGCCGGGGATTTTGCGCTCTCCGAGACCCAACCATCGATGTGGTCGGCGCTCGAGGGGTTGGTCCGGTGAGCCAAACCATCACGTTCGTTTCGCCCCGCTACGGCGCCGATGTCGTCGGCGGAGCCGAACAGGGTGCTCGCGCCTACGCCACTCGCATGGCGGCCGAAGGGTGGAACGTTCGGGTGCTGAGTTCGTGCGCGCGGTCGAGTGTCACGTGGGAGGACCATGATGAGCCCGGCACGACGATCGAGGAGGGGGTCGAGGTAACTCGGTTTCGGGTTCGGCGACCCCGCGACCCGCAACTCGACGCACTGAGCGGCCGACTCTTCGCCTCGCCGTCGGTTTCGCTTGGTGACGCCTACGACTGGATCGACCGGCAAGGGCCCGACAGTCCCGAGCTCCTCGAGGCGATTGCGGCCGTCGATGATGGTGTGGTGTCGCTGATCCCGTACCTCTACCAGCCGACGGTCCGTGGTCTGCACCTGGCCAAGGTGCCCGCACTGCTCCAAGCCGCAACCCACCCGGAACCGCCCCTTCGGCTCCCGGTCTTCGACGAGCTCTTCTCGGCCGCCGATGCGCTGCTCCATGGCAGTCGAGCTGAGCAACAGCTCGTCCTCGGCCGCTTCCCGACGACGGCGTCGACCCCGCAGACGGTGCTCGGGTACCCCGTCGAAGTCGACGGACCGGTCGACTCAGACGCTGCCCGGCGTGCGCTCGGGCTCGGTGATGAGCCCTTCTGCGTGTACCTGGGCCGCGTCGATGCGGGGAAGGGCGTTCTCGATCTCGTGGAGCGTTTCCGGGCGTTCCGCCAGCGGCGCGGCGGCGGGCGCCTCGTCATCGCCGGACCAGTGATCGACAAGCCGCCGGTGGTCGACGGGGTCGACGTGCTCGGCCGCATCCCGACGGAGCACAAGTTCGGCCTGCTCGCTGCCGCCGACGTGTTGATCAATCCGTCACCGCACGAAAGTTTCAGCTTTGTCGTGCCCGAGGCGTTCCTCGTCGGCACCCCCGCGCTGGTCAATGGTTGGTGCCTGCCGTTGCGCGAGCACTGCGAGAACAGCCGCGGCGGGCTCTGGTACACGGGAGTAGCCGACTTCGACGCTGCCCTCGGCCGACTGCTCGACGACGCCCCCTTCCGGGATCACCTGGCCGCCAACGGACGGGCCTACACCGAGTCGATGTTCTCCTGGGATGCCGTGCGCACCCGGTGGGAGAGCATCCTCGGCCGAGTCAACTGAGTTCGCGGAGATCTGAGGGCGGCACCGACCGCAACGGCCGGTTGATCCGGACGATGAGGTCGGCGAGCAGACCGACGGCGAGGGTCTGGAGCACGGCGAAGCCGAGCAGCACGGTGTTGGCGGCGGGGCGGAAATCCTTGTCGACGAGGTCGTAGCCGAGCTTGCCGACGAAGATCAGCCCGAGCAGTGAGGCAATCGGCAGCATCACCCGGAGCGGGTCGTAGGACAGCATCATCCGGATGACTTGCAGGGCGTAGCGCCGGGTGTCTTTCATCCAGTGGAATTTCGACTCGCCTGCCCGCGTCTCGTAGTCGATCGGCACGAACTCGACCCGGTAACCGTTCATCAGGAACGCCATCGTGATGGTGGTGACGCAGCTGAAGCCGGACGGCAGTTGATGGGTGTACTGGAGCGCCACGTCGCGCCGAAACGCCCGGAACCCGGTGTTGAGATCGGGGATCTTCGTCTGGGTGAGGTACTGAGCGAGCCGCCGGATCAGCCATTTGGCCGGAACTCGGAGGAGCTTGAGGGTGCCTTCCTCGGACGTGCGGGCGCCCACCACCTGATCGGCGTCGCCGAGCGCATCGACCAACTGTGGGATCTGATGATTCGGGTAGGACATGTCGGCATCGGACCACACCACGACACTGCCCTTGGCTGCCTCGGTGCCGATCCGGCGGGCGGTTCCGGCGCCTCGGTTGCGTTCGGCGCGGATCACCCGGGTGCGCGGATCGGCGATGGCGATTTCCGTGGAGCCGTCGCTCGAACCATCGTCGACGATGATCAACTCCCACGAGTGGGCCGAGGCGTCCATCGCCTCGGCGATGCGATCGATCTCGGCCTGGAGATGCCCGGCCTCGTTGTGGACCGGCAACACGATCGAGACGTCGAGTTCGGCAGGTGATGCAGACACGGCGGAAGCCTACGCCACGCCCTCAGCAGCGCGGCGGTACCACCGATAGGTCATCCGATGCGGCGAGTGAGCACCGTTCTTGCTGCGAGCGAACGCACGTCCTCGCCCGCCACATCCCGGTGACGCGTGCTCAGGCCTGTCATCACGCTGGGCGTTCCTGAGCCCGGTCCGTGAACCAGAGGGCGGCGAGGGCGAGCAGCGCAGCTGCGGTCAGCATCGTGAGCATGCTGAGACGTTGTGGCCGGTAGGTCAACACGACGTTGTGGCGCCCTGGCTCGATCGCGATGCCAGTGATGAGATCATCCACCTCGTCGATCGGCAGCGAGTCGCCGTCGACGGTGGCTGACCAGCCCGGGAAGGAATACTGGGAAACGACGATCGTGCCGGGCTCGTCGGTGTCGACCATGAGGTCGACACGGCCACCGGCGATCGAGCGGAGTTCGACCGGCCGGCTGTCGGTCGCGCCGGGCCCATGCAGATCGACGTCGACTTCGTCGGGCAGCAGGCCGGGCACGAACCAGGCGGCAGCAGCGTTGGGGCGCTCGTAGAGGGTGACGGCACCGGTGGCGGCGAGACGAAGCCCGTCGTCGACTGCCGGAGCGATGAGCCAGACGTCCGGCTCACCGTCGATTGTCGCGATCACGAGGGGCTCGCTCGTCGAGAGTTCGATTGTCTGTGGGCCCGGAGGGAGGTGCTCGCCGGCGAGTGGGACGTCGATGCGCTGACCAGTCGTGGCGTTGCGCACGGTGCGGGTGCCGACGACATCGCCGGCCACCACCCGCAACTCGAACATCGACGGGGGGTTGTCGAGATGGATCGACACCGCGCGCAGGCCGGCGGCGGGTACCTCAATCTCGATCTCGGTGCGGCCCTCAAGGACCATCTGTCCGGTGGCGGCGCCAAAGGATTCGGGATGGTGAGCTTCGAGTACTTCGCCTCGCACCGGTACCTCGGGTGCATCTGCCCACAGGCCGACGGCAAGCGCATCGAGTGCAGGATGCGATGCATCGGCATCTGGCCCGAACCAGGGATTGGTGATCGTTCCCGGGCTCGCGAAGGCGCCGGGTTGGATTTCCTCGAAGACCTGCCGCCAGCCGGTTGGGTAGAAGAGGTGCCCTCGCACATCGTCATGGCCGGTGATCTGATTGGTGTTGGCCCAGAAGGTTCGACCGTCACCGGCGAGACGTTCGCCCGGTTCGAGCAGCGTGCGGACGATGTCGTGCGATGCGGTCTCGTAGCGGCCTTCGTCGGCGTCGACGACCGTGATCACCGAGTGACCAAACCCGAGAAGCTCAACGGCAACGATCAGCGACACTGTGCCGATGAGTGCCGGCCCGCTGTGCTCGCGTCGGGCCGCGACCGCAATCGCCACGAACATGGCGATGCCGGCGGCCACGGGCAGCCAGGCCTGTTCGATCGTGGTCTGCAGCACACCTCGGGCTCGGGCCTCGCGCCCCCAGTCAAGGAGCCATGGCGAGAACGCCAGTCCAGCGACGGCGATGACGAGCGTCCCGTTGCGGACCGCTCGCCGGAGATCGACGTGGTCTCTCGCGCGATCGATGAGTGCCTGGGTGCCGAGACCGGCGAGCGCGGCGACGGCGAGATGGGTCACGACGCGACTTCGTCCAATCGAGTTGCCGCCGAGCAGAGGCAACGACTGGAGCGCCTCCGTGAGCGGGCCACCTACGTAGGAAATCCACATGCCGAAGATGGCGATTCCCCACAGGATGCGCACTGTTGCTGCTCGGTCTTGGCCAGGACCACGCCGATGCGCAAGGGCAAGAAGGGCCAGGAGGAGCACCGATGCGCCGACATAGCCCTGGGCTTCGATCCAGTTCGTGCCGTCGGCCCAGAACGCTGGCATCTGATGCGCTGAGCCGAATGCCCACGGCAGCACGAGCGTCAACAAAAAGCGCGTGCCGGTGCTGGAGTCAGCGGGTCTGGCGTCTCGGTAGCTCGTGTCGTTGAAGTCGAGGTAGGTGGTGAACTCCGAGAGATAGATCGAGATCGCAGCCATGCCGAGCGCAACACCGGCCAATCCCCACAGCGTTGGCCGCAGCGCCGATCTCGCGAGGTGGTGGAGCGGGCGGGCGCCGTGCAGCACGATGAGTCGAGCGACGGCGTAGAGCGCGACGGCGATCACGACATAGGTGGCAGCGAGCGGGAAGTTCGAGAGGTAGAGCGCTGCGATCGCCGCAGCGATGGGCACGGCACGACGCGGTCGTGGCTCCGACACCAGCGACTCCACCGACCACAACAAGGCGGGTGCGAATGCGGCGACATTTGACTGAGGCCACGAAGCCCACCCGACGAGGTAGCCGGTGAAGCCGTAGGCGACGGCACCTACGAGCGCGGCAGAACGGTCGGTGCCGAGCCCCCGGCGGAGGTATCCGGCGAGGAACCCGCTGGCGACGAGCACTCGGAGGGCGGCGACGACCCCGGGCGCATAGGCCGCCGGCAGCAGGAGGTAGGGGAACAGCAGAGGCGACAACCCGGCCTTCAGCGACGGTATCCCGCCGGTGAGGCTCCGGTCCCACCACGACAGCTCACCCGATCGTGCGTCCTCGCTGAGCGCAACGAAGTGGCTGTGAACATCGATCGTGTCGGAAAGCCATGGGTTCTCGGCCCGCTCCGGGGTGCGCTCGCTCGACCACGGGGCGGTGTTGTCGAGCAGATCGTTGGGCAGGAGTGACCACTGACCGCTGAGCGGACGCCAGAAGAACAAAAGCGTGAGTCCGACGAAGACTGCGACGGTGACCCGACGGGACCAGTCGTTCATGAGTTCGCCGCGAGCTGGTAGAGCTTGATCATGGCGTCGGCGTGGGCCGTCCAGGTGAGGCCTCGCAACCGCCCGGTTACGGCTGCGGGCACGGTTGGGTCCTCGCACGCTGCCGCGAGCAAGGGACCGAGGTTGAGATCGCTGGGGTTGGCCAGGTCAAGAAGGTCACCGATGAGTTCGGGTAGCGCCCCCACTGCGGTGGCGACGACGGCGGTGCCGACGGCAGCTGCCTCAAGCGGTGTGAACCCGAACCCCTCGTACTCGGCGGCGAGCGCCAACACCGCGGCGTCATGGACGAGTGCGTCACGAGTGGCGTCGTCGACGGTGGTGAGCCGCTGAACCCGATCGCCGAGCCCGGCGTCGGCGATCGCCCGATCGACCGCAGGCTCGTCGTTGCCCACCGGGCCGGCGATCACGAGGCCGATCTCGTTGTCGACGGCCGTCATCGCAGCGACGATCGCTGGCACTCGCTTGCGACGTTCGGTGGTGCCGAGCACAAGTACATACCGCTCGAAGCCGGCGACCTTGATGCCGGTTCCGGGTTCGGTCGGAGTAGGTGGGCGGAGGCCGTGGTGGATCACTCGGACTCGCTCGGCGCGTCCGAGATCGGCGAGTTCATTGGCGACCGCCTGCGACGAGGTATGGATCCACGCATCGGAGTCGATGATTCGTCGGATCGCTGGCGCCTTGGCCGCGACGGCGGGCTCAATGAGGTCGGGGTGGGCGAGCGGTGTGAGGTCTTGGATGGTCACCACGCTGGTGCCAGTGGGCGGGGCGAGGAAGTTCACGCCGTGCACGACATCAACCGGGCCAGCGATTGTTCGGCGACCGGGCCAGCTGCCTCGAGCCCACAGGCGGGCTGCTGGCGCCGCAGGGATCGGGGACCGTCGAATTGGGCCAGGGAAGTGTGGTTTGTCACCTCGGGCCGACAGCAACCAGCCGGATACCACGATGTCGTCGCGAGCGAGCAGGGCATCGGTGAGATGGCGCGTGTGTTGGTGGATTCCCGTAGGCGGACCGACGAGCGGCGTGATGTCGATACCAACGCGCAACACGATTCGACGGTAGACGCCTCAGCGGGTGCCGTACCGGATGGCGAACATGCCCTCGAAGAGTTCCTGCAACCCGACGACATTCTGAGGATTGCGCCGCTCACGCAGCGTGGCGTTGACGGTGCCGCACGGGAAGTCGAAGCCGCGATAGCCAGGACTGCTGACGAACCAGACCGCGCCGGTACCTGCAGCCTCGTGGGCGTCGACGGCGAAGGCGACGGCATCGGTCGAGGCCACCCGTTCGAGGTAGTTCCGCCAGTCGACGGTGAAGCCATCTCCGCCGGGGAACGCCCGTCGCTCGACATCACTCTTGAGATAGTGGGTCGTGGCCGGTCCGAGCTGGTCGGGGCAGAAGATGATCACATCATCGGGGCCGACCACGGCATCGACGGCGCCAGCGACCTCCTCACCCTGTGATCGGGTTCGCCGAGCCTCGTCGATGCCGATCGCCGTGCCCAGCAAGACCAGAACCGTCAAGACGGCGACCCGGGCGCGGGTGTCGAGCATGGCGACACCTCGCCCGGCCAGTAGCAGGATGAACGGGATGGCGATCGCAGCGTACCGAGCTTCGAACGCGCCGCCCGTGGCCACGGCGGCTGCGGCACCGAGCCCGAGGCCCAGACCGGCAGCCGCAGCAGGCACCTGCACCGTTGGGTGGATCGACGATCGCAACTGAAGGACTCTGTCCCGGGCTGGGCCGATCGCCAACAAACCGAGGACAGCCAAGAACGCCAGCAACACGCCAAGCGACTCACCCTCGAACCGGTTGTTGCCGCCGATTCCCTGCAGCGTCTCGATGAAGATCTCGGTGGGGCGGGCCCGAGTCGCCCAGGGCGTGCCGGTTTCGGCGAGTTGGTCGAGGAAGACCTCGAGCCACACGACGAACGTCGCCGCACCAGCGGCCATCGCGCCGAGCACGCGAACCGCTTTGCTGCGACCGTCCGGCCGACGGCCTGCCACCACCACGATGAGCCCGGCGGCCGCGATCGCGTAGAAGGTCCAGTAGTGGGTGTGCATCGCAGCAGCGGTGACGGCGGCCACCCCGAGGAGACGACGAGCGGTCGGCTGCTCCCATGCCGCTTCGAGGGCCCACCAACCGAGGGCGATCACGAGCACGACGAGCGCATACATCCGGGTCTCGGTGGCGTAGCGGATGAGATACGGCGACGACAGGGCGAGCAGCAGGGTGGCGATGGCGGTATCGCGCCCGTGGCGCCGGGAGGCCATCCAGATCACCGGCACGGTGACGAGTGAGAGCACGCCTGACAGCGCTCGCACTGCCGTGTCGCCGTCACCAAAGATGTCGATCCACCATCCGAGCAACAGATAGAAGAGGGCAGGGTGGCCATCTCGACGCAGAGCGTCGGCGAGCGACACATCGCCGGTCGCGATGTGGACGGACAGCGCCTCATCGAGCCACAACGGCGACGCAGTGGCGAACCGGAGGACGATTCCGGTGATGATCACGAGGAGGACGGCGACCCGTCCGGTGGAGCTGGGCATCGGGATGGGACCCTAACCCGTTCATCTGCGCTGCCCCTCGACCGTCATGAAGGACCTTCCCCGTGCGAAGAGGGGCGGTACGCTGGTCGTCAATGACGACACGCATGGTGATCATCGGAGGGGGACCGGCCGGCCACAGTTGCGCGAGCACTGCGGCGCGTCTGGGCGCGGACGTGGTCGTGATCGAGCGCGACACGATCGGCGGTGCCGCGCATCTGTGGGATTGCATTCCGTCGAAGGCGATGATCGCCACCGGTAACGCCCGCCAGTTCCTGCGTCGGTCGGCGCGGATGGGGCTCGCCGAGGTCGGGTCGGACGTCGATCTCGACCAACTGCGTGACCGTCTCAAGCACATCGAGTCTCGGCTCGAAACCACCGTTCGCGGTCTCCTCGACAGTCAGCGGGTGGAGTTGGTCGACGGGTTCGGCCGGATGGTCGATGCGCACACGGTCGTCGCGGCCCTGCCCGACGGTACCAAGCGGACCTTTCACGCCGATGTGGTGGTGCTCTCGACCGGCAGCCGGCCTCGGATTCCCGAGTGGGCGCCGGTCGATGGCGAACGTGTGCTCTCGACCCGTGATGCCTACCCGCCATCGGTCATGCCTGAGCACGTCATCGTGATCGGTTCGGGTGTGACGGGCGTGGAGTTCGTGCACATGTTCGAGTCGATGGGGGCGCAGGTGACACTCGTCGTGAGTCGTCAGCAGGTGCTTCCCCAAAAGGACCCCGAGGTTGCCGCTGCACTCGAGGAGGACTTTCTCCGACGCGGTGTGAAGCTCTTCAAGGGTGCACGAGCCGAGTCGATCGTTCGGGAGGGCAACGAGGTGATCGTCTCCTGCGACGATGGCCGCATCGCCNGCGGTTCCCACGCCCTGCTTGCCATCGGTTCCGTCCCGAACTCCGATGGTCTCTGTCTCGACGACGTGGGTGTGCAGACCGATCACGGGTACGTGCCGGTCAACAACCACATGCAGTCGAACATCCCGCACATCTATGCCGCCGGCGACCTCTCAGGACGCCTTCCGCTTTCGTCGGTCGCCACGATGCAAGGCCGCAAGATCGCCGAACATGCCATGGGCCTTACGGCCCGCGGCAATGGTCGCCAGATCGACTACGACAAGGCCGCTTCGGCGATCTTCACCGAGCCCGAGATCGCCGATGTCGGCTTGGCCGAGATCGACGCGTTCGCTGAGGGCCGCAAGGTCCGGGTGACCAAGGTGCCGTTCGCGACGCATGCGAAGGCGTTGATCAACGATGATCCGCGCGGGTTTGTGAAGATCATTTCGGATCCGGCCACGGGTGTGATCCTGGGCGGGTCGATCGTCGGGCGCCATGCGGCCGAGTTGATCTCGGTGTTGGCGGTGGCCGTGACGAATGGTCTGACGGTGACCGACATCCACGAGTCGATGCTGGTCCACCCGACCCTCGCCGAGGCGCTGACGGAGGCCGCGGAGTAGTTGCGGACGCGCTGAGGCGAGCGAGTCACCGCCGAGGCGCTTACGGAGGCCCGGGAGTAGTTGCGGACGCGCTCAGGCGCCGTCTACTCGATGACGGCGACGACGTC
>FUFK010078095.1_pt1 | contig 11081 bp, 6 predicted proteins | sample 1021851 | NCBI WGS metagenome assembly FUFK01 (sample SAMEA51879418, study PRJEB19060) | metagenome
AAATCCATTATATCAATTAGATGTTAATGGTAACTTCCATGTTAGTTCGGATGTAAAATTTGATTCTACATTAGAGGTTGATGGTGAGACAACATTCCAAGATAGTGTCATTATAAACGCTGATAATGAATTCTTTAAGATACAAACTAACGGAGGAGTAGATAAGTTTACTGTAGATACTGATAATGGTAATACAGATATTAAAGGAACACTTGATGTTGCTGGTAATACAACAATAGATTCATCTCAATCTAGTACTAACAAAGACTCAGGTGCATTAATCATAAACAATGGAGGACTTGGAGTTGAAGAGAATATTAATCTTGGTGGAAATTTAAACTCTGGTGGTAGTGGAACCTTTGCGGGAAGATTAGATGTAAATGATACTCAAGGTTCTACAAGTCCAACAGACGGAGCAGCAGTTATTAATGGTGGATTAGGTGTTGCTGAAAATATAAATGCTGGTGGATCTGGAACTTTTGCTGGAAGATTGGATGTTGACGATCAACAAGACTCAACAAGCACAGGAACTGGTGCACTAGTTGTTGATGGTGGTGCAGGTATCGCAAAGAATTTAAATGTAGGACAAAATATAAAGGTTGGTGGTAATTTAGAATTAGATGCTCAACTCATTGATTTCTTCAATAGTAATGGAGTTGGAGTTTGTAAGACAGATTATCGTTTATCATCATTTAATGTTTCTGGTGTAGGTGTTGGTGTTTCTTGGAGACCATCTGGTGTACAAACAAAGAGAACGTTATGGGTATCAAAGAATGGATGTGATACGAATAGTGGATTACTTGAGGGAGATGCAAAATATACCATTGCTGCAGCAGCTGCCATAGCACAAGAAGGTGATACAATTAAGGTAAGATCGGGAGTTTACATGGAGAATAATCCAATTGGATTAAGGACTGATGTTGCAGTTACAGGTGAGGACTTAAGATTAGTAACNATTGTTCCTAACAATACAAATAAAGATGTATTCCATGTAAGAAGAGGATGTTTAGTAGAAAACTTAAGTTTTGCTGGTGCAACCATCACAACTAATCATCCACGTTGTGGTGGTGTTGCATTTCCACCAACTCAGGCAAGTATTGATTCTGGTTTGGATTTTCAGGCAGTCTCAGGGTATACTGCATTAGGTCCTGCGAATGAGGGTCTTGCTGGTAGATGGAAGTCACCTTATGTAAGAAACTGTACAAACTTTATGACTGGTAGTATAGGTATGAAGATAAATGGTGATCATGCTGATGCTGCNTTTACAGGAACTAATGATGGTGGTCAAGATTTAAAATCTATGGTTTGTGACTCATATACACAATATAATGAAGCAGGTATTGGTGTGTCAATATCAAATAATGGATATGCACAATTAGTTTCGATATTTACAATTGGATGTGAAATCGGTATTGGTGTATCATCAGGTGGACAGTGTGATCTAACAAACTCAAATAGTTCATTTGGTATTAAAGGTTTAGTTGCGGATGGTTTTGGTGATATTGAATTTACTGGAACAACATCAGGTACAAGTGATGCTCAATCAGATTCAATCATAAGTACAAATACTAAAGATATTGGTAATAATATTAGAATACCTTTTGATGGACAGGGTGTTTATTTTGAATTGGATATGAATAATTATGATGATACTACATCAACAGCAACAGTTTCTGCTCCTTTACAAGTAATTAGATCNATAGAAGTTATCAATGGTGGTAATGATGGTGATTACTCTGTAGGTTCACCACCTATTATTACATTAAATGAAACACCTCAAGGTCCAGAATCTATTCTTCCTGAATTTTCACCAAACGTAAGTGCTGCTGGAACTATAACATCTGTTGATGTTATAAACAGTGGTAGAAATTTCTTACCCACTCAAAATCTTTCAGCAGTTGTCTCTAGTGGTAGTGCAACTTTCAGAGTAAACACAGATCCAATCTTGTTTACTGTAAGTGAAGCTACTGAATCATCAGATGTTACAGGTATATCTACAGTCACATTTAACGAATTTATACCTTATCAAGTCTTTAATAGTACCCCAGTAAAGTTCGTTAGATTAAGTCGTATTATCACCAGTTCTCATTCATTTGAATATATCGGTGCTGGTACAGACATAAATACATCGAACCCATTCCAAGGTGGAAAACCAATACCAGAGAATGAAGTTATCGCTATAAATGGAGGTCAGATACCATTTACAAGCACCGATCAAAAAGGTAATTTTAGAATTGGTGATGGATTAACAATCGATCAGACTACTTCTACAATTCGAGGTAGAGACTTCAATAGGGCAATCCAAGCACAATTAACACCACTGATATTAGCATTGAGATAATATGGCAATCGCACCAGTCAATAAATTTGTATCAATTGCAGTTCCTGTTTCACCAGGTCTGCAAAAGTTGTATGAGGTTCCAACAGGTACATCTGCATTGTTACTTTATACTCAAGTATCAAACGTTGGTATTGGTGTAACTTATCCTACTGTAACTTTCACTCAGAAAAGAACTTCAAGAAGCACAGGTAATACAAGAGATATAAGAGTAATAAAAGATGCAGAGATACCCCCTAATGATGCAGTAATACTTGTAGATGGTAGATTAGTTTTAGAAAAAACTCCTTTAATATTAGATCAACTTTACATTCAAGGAAATCAACAGGGTGTTGGAATTATAACAAATGTATTATACGATGAACCATCTGGTATTGCTACAATATTTACAAAGACAAATCATAATTTTAGTGTNNATGACCCAATAACTTTAGCGGGTATTGCATTCACTTGTTCAGGAAGCACAGGAATTACAACAACCATATTTCCTGATCCACAACAGTCATATACAGTTGATACTGTTGTTGGTGTAAAAGAATTTTCATCAGTGGTTGGTAGTAGTAAAGGATATCCTCATTTTTACAATTCAGCAATACATTATTTTGAGAGAGCAAGAGATAATGCGGTAGAAGTTGTATCTGGAACTGGTGGTTATTCTTCATTTACTGCCACAACTGGAACTTCTTATAATCCAGCAAATGGAGATCTTGTTATAAAAACAGCAAGTGCACATGGCTTATCTGTAGGAAATTTAATAAGAATTAATGATGGAGGAATTACATTTACTTGTGCGACAGATAGTAATGCTTCTACTCATCCATATCCAAGATCAACTGACCCTGCAAGTAATAAAATCCTAACGATTACTGCTGTAACCACAGATACATTCACTGTAAATGTAGGAACTTCATCTGATCAATCAACTCATACCTTTCATAGTGCTGTATCAAATTCTATTAAAAAAATTAATACAAGATTTAACGTTATAAATGCAGTATATAATGGAGGTCCTGTTCAAAAAACAGTGCATGGAGAAGCTAACTTAAATGCAGGTGAAATTATTTTAACTTTCGATACAGCACATAATTTACAAGCAAACGATACAATATCTATTGCAGATAATTCATTAATATTTACTTGTACAATGGATAATCGTGCAACTGAACATTCGTATCCAAGATCAACTGATCCAGCATCAAGAAAAACTTCAGATTTGAATGATGGTATACTAGCTGTTACGATAAGATCAGCAACTAAAATATTAGTTCAAGTTGGATCAAGTAATTCAGGTGGTTATTTTGCACCACTTGAAATGGAGTTGATTGCAAGTATCCTAGAAAACAGCACTGCCTAATATGCCAAAGTATCTAAGTGGTAGAGCCAAACGAGTACCGCAAGATCAGTTATCTGAAGACAGGTATCGGTATCTAGGGTTAGATCAGGCAGAACCAAATTTATCAGACCCACTAGTATCACCATCAGCACCAACAGGTGCTCAATACCAATTAGTTGCAGTACCAGGTTTTCCTGGTAAAAGATATTGGGTTCCAGTTGGTGGTGGTTTAGTACCAGGTGCAATTACAATATTTGATGAAAATAGTCCTGTATCATCATCAAGTAGTATCACTCAATTAAATTTTGTCGGTGCTGCTGTAACTGCGAATGTAAGTGTTCAAAGTCCTTCAGGTCATCCTGGTATCGCTGCAACTGTTACCGTGATTCCTGTCACAGTTGGTGATGAACCACCAAATATCCCAACACCAAATACTGGTGAACTTTGGTGGGAAAGTGATACTGGTGATTTATATGTATATTACAATGATGGCAACTCTTCACAGTGGGTTATGGCAAACGCTGGTGGTCGAGGACTTACTGGTGATAAAGGTCAAAAAGGTGAGGTAGGTTCAACAGGTCTTACAGGAAATCAAGGTGATAAGGGTGATAAGGGTNANAANGGNCAAACAGGTGATGTAGAAGCACAGGGTAATAAAGGNCAAAANGGNGANATNGGTGNTGGTCAAAAAGGACAAAAAGGTGANGCAGGNGNANATGGAACTGATGGTNANAAAGGTCANAAAGGTGAAGATNANNNTACNAAAGGTCAAAAAGGNGANNNAGGTNNTGGTCAAAAAGGNGAGAANGGTCAAAAGGGAACAGATGGTGGTGGANCATCTGTNACTATATCTGATAATGCACCTGGTTCTGCAAGTNCAGGTGATTTATGGTGGGACAGTGAAGATTTTGATTTACATGTTTATTATGGTGATGGTGATTCTAATCAGTGGGTTTCTATTACATCCAATGCTGCATTAAAAGGACAAAAAGGTCAAAAAGGTGAAGATAATTCTACAAAAGGTCAGAAAGGTGAGATTGGTGTCTCAGGTGGACAAGGTAATCCTGGTGCAAAAGGACAGAAAGGTGAGGGAGCTAACGTTGCCACATCATCTAATCCACCTAGTTCTCCAGATGATGGTGATTTGTGGTGGGATACAGATGATGGAGATTTACACGTTTATTATAATGATGGTAATACTTCCCAATGGGTGAACACAAGTGGTGTGGGTGCAAAAGGAGAAAAAGGAGAAGAAGGATCATCTGGTAGTAGTGATGTAAGATCAATGAACATGGCTGTAAGTACTGGTGAATCTAATACTAGTAGCTATAATTTTTCAGATAAAGTTTCTCTTTCAATTAATACAACATCAACTTCAAGAGTTTTAGTACATTATGCTTTTGAGATTAAGCATTCTGCTTCTAACAATGTTTACTGTACTGGAAGAGTTAGTGGATCTATAGGCATTACAGATATGGTAGGTGCTGTTAATCAAAATCTTGATTTTACAGAAAGTGCAAATGGATATGTAAGACATAATGGATCTATCCTTGATGTAAGTTCTTATAGTGGAACTAGAACATATAAAATTCAATTTGCTAATGGCACTCAGGGAGGGAGTTCAACAGGTTACAGTTATATCAGAAATGCTACTCTGGTTATAACTGAGATGACTATCTAAAATAAATATCATTATGGCATCATTCGATTTCCCAGGCACTCCATCTAATGGACAATCATACACAGCAAATGGTATTACATATACCTTTGATGGTACTGCTTGGAAGAGAGAGACAGGTGCTGTAAAAGGACAGAAAGGAGAAGTAGGAGATAAAGGACAGAAAGGAGAAAGTGTAAAAGGTGAAAAAGGACAAAAGGGTATTGATGGTACTAACGCAGGTAAAGGACAAAAAGGAGAAGTAGGAGATAAAGGACAAAAGGGTGTTGATGGTACTTTAGGTGCAAAAGGACAGAAAGGTCAAACTGGTGCTGATAATTCTACAAAGGGTGATAAAGGACAAAAGGGCGAAATAGGAGCTACCACTAAAGGTCAAAAAGGTGAAGTTGGAACTGGAGTAAAAGGTCAAAAAGGAGAAGAAGGTGAGTCAGGTATGACCCACTTAAATCAATCTAGTGGATATACATTAGTCGCTGCTGATGATCAAAGATTAGTCACTACTACAAGTAATATTACAGTGCCAACTGGTGTTTTTAGTGCAGGAGATGCAATTACGATCTATAATAATAGTGGAAGTAATATAACTATAAATCAAGGAGGAACTATGTATCTTGTAGGAACATCAACTTCAGGAAATAGAGTTCTAGCTGAAAGAGGTCTTGCAACAATTGTTTGTGTTGCAAGTAATACATTTGTTATAAGTGGAGGAGGTTTGTCTTGAGCATAATTCAACAGTATCTTGTTAATCCATGTTCAACCACTCATACAAGAACTGTTACATCAAACCAAACTAATTTAAATGCTCAAACTTTGTTTGGGTCAGATTTTACTGCAAATTCTTGTAAAAATTTAATTATAAACAGTGGAGTATCAATAGGTGGCACAGATTTAACAAAACCAGCATTAGATATACCATCTGGTATGGGTGGGTCGATGAAAATTATAAATTATGGAAGTATTTTGGGTGCTGGAGGAAAGGGTGGAACTCGAAGTGTTAATGGATATTCAACAGTAGCCTGTACATCTAATGGTGGTGGTAGAATTATTACATTGAGTGACGAAGCAGATTTAGATGACATAGGAACTCAATCTAATTCATCATATCCATATAGAAGACCTGCTGCTTGTTTATGGGATTTAGATGGTAATTTACTTAAACAATGGTATTTGCCTCTATCAAATCCAACTGTTAATGCTAGTAGAGAACATCGAGTAGCGATTGGAGGAAGTAGAATATTCATTGCTATAAGAGGTATAGGATTTAGTGGAACACCAGGAAGTGGATATCATTACGCTTCTGAAGGATTTCACATTTATGATCTACAAGGAAATCTTGTATCAAGTGGAACTCCAATTACACACACAAGTATGTCCCCAAGTTGGTGCAGTTCAGTCGCAGCAAATAGTAGTTATGTCGTCATAGGTGATCGGGGATTTGCTAGTAATGGTAGGGTATTTGTTTTTGATCATAGTGGTAATCACGTAGCAAATTGGACTTCGACGGATATTTCCTCTACAGATAATTTTGGCAATGCGGTTGATATAAATGAGGCAAATGATATTGTAGTTGGTGCTTTTATTAAAAATAATGGTACAAACAATGGTGGATCATCTGGTGCTAATGATGGAGCTGTGTATTATTTTCCTAATTTTAGTAATTCAGGTCAAGTGAAATTAATGTCGTATAGACCAATAGTAACAAGTGGAGATCCTGGTTATGGATCATATCCAAATTACGCTAACTCTACAAATCAATTTGGTCGAGAAGTTCTAATAGGAAAATCTACTATCATGGTCGCAGCACCTTGGACAAGTCAGTTTCATACACCAAATCCTACTACTGGTCAGTCAGTAAGAGGTTTGGGGGAGATTACTTTTTGGAATTTCAGTGGAACACTTTTAGCAACTAGGTATCCTGAGACTACAAGCACGAACGGATATTATGATGGATACAGATTAGGGATGACTGGTATAGCAAAACCAAATCCAGAACCTGCGAGTGGTGATGAATATTGGTTAGCTAGTGATCAGTCCAATAATGGATATCAATCATTTTGGAATAATCAACAACATGTTTTAATGTGGGATAGTAATTTTAATCGTGTTGGTTGTTTTGGTTCTAGAAATAGTCACAGTTTAAATTTAGCTGCATACTTAAATGAAGGACAGGGTTCGATATGTATGACTGGTGCCAATTCTGCACACCCTCGTGTGGTTTTAGCAGGTGGTATGAGATCTTTAAATCATGATGGTGGTGGTCTAATGATATTTGAGCATGATCAATTTAGACTAGCACCAAATGCTCAAGCTTTTCCAGGACCACCAGGTGATACAAGTGCAGGAAGTAAATTGAGTGCTTTAGATTTTCCAGTCGTAAGTCCTGATGCTAACGGAAATGTCAATCAGGCAGGTATCATAACAGACAAATATTTAAAGTTTACTTACAACTTGTGGGGAGGTGATGGTGGAAATGCAATTCGTATTAATTCTCCAAATGTAGGTATTAATAATCAGGGTACTATCTATGGTGGTGGTGGAGGAGGAGCAACAGGAGCGACTGCAACAACAGCAAATGGCGGACCATCATCTCCTTTTAATGATGCTGCTGCTGGTTCTGGAGGATCGGGTGGTGATGGAGAAGGATATAATTTAACAAGAACTAATGCCCCATCACCTCCATCAGGCATAGAACAAGGGGGAGATGGTGGTGCATATGGTCAGCCAGGTGGACATGGAGGTGGTTCACCATATGATGATCCTTGGTATATTACTAGTTATGGAAATTATGGACAGGTATACTATAGCGATAGAGTTTGGAGAGGAAGTTTTAAATTTAATCATAGAAAAACTATGTTTAAGAGATCAGTAGAGTGGACAGCAAATCCAACAAACTTAGGTGGAAGAGCTGGATTTATATGTACAAGCACAAATGGAAATTCGTTTAACATTATCAATTTAGGTACAGCAGGAGGAAGAATATGATTGAAACATATAGGACATATCAAATAATTTATCATGCTAATGATGATGATATAGTTGGACTAGCTACAGATCTTAAAATAATATATGATGATAATGGTATTGTAAATGAAGTTCAAGAAAAGTTAGATGAATTAAAGAAAACTTATGCAGAAAGTTATTTAAGGGTGGAGAGAATATTCCCTCAGTATGAATAAATAAAATTATGGCAGCCAATTTTCCCAACAGTCCGAGTAACGGACAAACTTTTACTTCAAATAGTGTAACATTTACTTGGGATGGTTCTGCTTGGAAACAATCAGCATCACCTGGTGTTAAAGGATTAAAAGGAGAGAAGGGAGAAAAGGGTGAGAAAGGAGATAAAGGACAGAAAGGAGATAAAGGACAGAAAGGTGAAGTAGGTCTTACAGGTAATCCAGGTGGTGATGGAGATAAAGGTGATAAAGGAGATAAAGGACAAAAAGGTCAAGATGGAAATGATGCGACTGGAACTAAAGGTCAGAAAGGTGAAAAAGGTGAAAAAGGTCAAGAAGGTGCTCAAGGAACTGGAGGTGATAAAGGGCAAAAAGGAGAACAAAATGATAAAGGACAAAAGGGTGAACCAAGTACTGTAAAAGGTCAGAAAGGAGAAGTAGGTGCTCAAGGTGATGGTGGTTCTGATGGAATTAAAGGTCAAAAGGGTGAAAAGGGTGAAGCAGGAGATAAAGGTGTAAAAGGAGAGGATGGAGTAAAAGGTGTAAAAGGAGAAGTAGGACCTCAGGGTAATCAGGGTACTGGTGGTAATCCTGGTACAAAAGGTCAAAAGGGAGAAGAAGGACCACAAGGTGGAGGTGCTCCTGTTGGTCAGATTGTTGCATGGTCAGGGAGTGCAGGTTCTTTACCCACAGGTTATTTCTTATGTGATGGATCGGCAATTAGTAGAACCACATACGCAGCTTTATATTCTATTGTTGGAACCACACATGGTTCTGGAAATGGGTCATCCACATTTAATATCCCTGATTTAAGAGATAGATTTATACTTGGTGCATCAAACAGCACTGGGGACTCCACATATCCAGGTGTTTCACCAGGTGCCACAGGTGGATCTGCTGATGCAACTTTAGTTTCTCATAGTCATACAGTCAATAATCACACACACTCATTCAGTAGTTCTCATACTCACTCATTCAGTGCCAGTACTAATAATCAGGGTGCTCACGTTCATAATTTATTATATGATCATGGTGCCTTTGGTGGAACATCAGGTGCTGTTACTCCAAGAAGTGGTAATACTCCAGTTACACCAGGTATTTCAGGAAGAGTTTCAAGTGCGGGTGGTCACACTCACTCAATTAGTGGCACAACAGGATCAGGAACTGCAAGTGGAACTTCTGGGGGATCAACACCAGGCACTAATTCACAAGGATCATCTGCGACTAATGCTAACTTACCACCATACTATGCTCTTGCGTATATAATTCAATATGCTCAAGGTGGTGAGACTGCGAAAGGACAGAAAGGTGAAGGGGGTGATAAAGGACAAAAAGGTGAGCAAAATGATAAGGGTCAGAAAGGTGAAATTGGTGCAGGAACAAAAGGTCAGAAAGGTGAATCAGGTTCTAAAGGTCAAAAAGGAGAGGATGGTACTCAAGGTGTTGGTGGTACTAAAGGAGAGAAAGGGCAAAAGGGTCAAGGGGGATCTGATGGTTCTGATGGAGATAAAGGACAAAAAGGAGAAATAGGTACTCAAGGTACTGGTGGTAATCCTGGTGCAAAAGGAGAGAAAGGTCAAAAAGGGGAACAAGGTGCTGGAGGAACTGATGGTAATCCTGGTGCAAAAGGAGATAAAGGACAAAAAGGAGAAATAGGTACTCAAGGTACTGGTGGTAATCCTGGTGCAAAAGGACAGAAAGGAGAAGCAGGTGCTGATAATTCTACAAAAGGACAGAAAGGAGAAGCAGGTGCTGATAATTCTACAAAAGGACAGAAAGGAGAAGCAGGTCCTGTTGCAGGTTCTGCCAATCAAGTAGTATATAAAAATTCTAGTAATGTTGCAACAGGTTCTAATAATCTTACTTTTGATGGTAATATACTTAAATTGCCTAGCACCACTCTCTCTGATGATGGTGATGGAACATATACTGTTAATGGACCACACTTACAAATTGGATCAAATGCTGCTAATAGTTTACAATTATGGCATGATTCAGTCTCTGGTTTATCAGGTATAAGTGAGGTAGGATCGGGTGATTTTAGTATAATCACAAATGGTACTAATTTGTATATTCAAAAGGATGCAACTGCTGGTTATGCAGAGGATATGATACATTGCATCGCAAATGGTGCAGTCAAATTATTTTATGATGGTGGATCTACAGCTAAAGTAGAAACAACAACTTCAGGTGCAAAAGTAAATGGAGATCTTGAAGTTACTGGTACAATAAGTCCATCAGGTATGATTGTTAATGCCAGAACTTCTGGATATTCATTAGTTGCTTCAGATGCTGGAAAATTAGTGACAATGACAACAGGTGATTGTTCAGTTCTCCAAAATGTTTTTAGTGCTGGTAATGCTGTTACAGTATATAATAATTCTAGTAGTAATTTTAGTATACTTCAAGGAAGTGGTGTTACTATGTACCTTTCGGGAACAACGTCCACAGGAAATAGAACTTTACATCAAAGAGGTATGGCAACGATTGTTTGTGTTGCAAGTAATACTTTTTCCATAGCGGGATCAGGACTTAGTTAATGGGTTTAATTCAACAAAC
>FUFK010630048.1_pt1 | contig 11079 bp, 13 predicted proteins | sample 1021851 | NCBI WGS metagenome assembly FUFK01 (sample SAMEA51879418, study PRJEB19060) | metagenome
TCAAATCCATCTATTAAAGTATAAGTTCCAACATCTTGATAGTTTAATGGAGGAACTAAGCTTGTTGCTTGTTGTATTTTTAAAGAAGAGCCTGCCCAACCATTTCCTGCTAAATCTGTTAATTCTAATTCGTGCATACAGCTATCTACATCTATATCCGTGTTAGCTAAACTAACATAGTTGTAAGCTAATGAATCAGTACATCCATAGATTCTAGGAGTAAAACACATACCTGTATCTAGTGTAGCAGCTATGTTATACTCTAAATAACTACTGTCCATACATCCAAAAACAGGAGGTGGAGGAGGGCATCCTGATGTATATATTGTATCATACATAAAGTTACCAAAGTCAGCCATAGGTAGCTCCCAAATAGTATCACCACATTGTTCTATATATACAGAGCCGTCATTACCACCCCATAAGCTACCCGCTATACCATCACCATAGGTGTCGTTTATAACAAAATAAAAACTATCTATTGGAGCACAAGCACTAGCATATTGTGGCTCATAATCAACTATATTAGTGTATGTTCCTCCTTGCATTAGTGTATCACCAAAGAAGTTCATTATATACCAAGATGTTTCTTCAGGGTATTGGTCAGGGTTTATTGTAACATTTAAAGACCAAGTATTAGGTGGGCATTGCCCAAAAGATGTTGCTATTGTAAAAACAGCAACCATTAAAAAAGCGTATAAAAACTTTGTAAATTTATTCATTAAAATTGGCTAATTATTAGTTCGTCAATAAAGTCTTGTATCTCGTTTTTTGTAGCTGCCATTTTGAAGCTAATATCAGCTTGAAATCGTTTTACTTCCTCACCATCACTAAATATGATTATTGTAGGGACAATAGCTATTTGATGTTTTTGCTGTAAGTCGTTACCATCTATGTTTAGTGATTTTTTCTCACAATCTCCTAGCTTATTAAACCATTCAACATTATTTTGTTCATTCCACTCTGCGTTAAAATGAATAGCTTTTATCTGACAAAAAGCAGTAGTCGAAATAAAAAAAGCTAATATACTTGCTAATAACTTCATTATCTTAAAGCATCAATTTTATCCTCCATTCTAATCATTCGTTCCTCTAATTTTTCCACATTTCTTTCTGTGTTTTTAATAGATTGGCGAATATTAACATCCTTCATATCAAACTCCATTTTAGATATTTCAGGCTTAGGAAGTTCTTTTGCCTCAGTAATGTCTGCTTGTAGCGTAAACCACATACCTACCAAAGTAAAGATAAGTGCAGCAATACCCGCAAGAGTTTTTATGCTAATCTTAAAACTTGTATCTTCATTTAATTCTTTCATTTTTATCTTTTACATTTTGCTGAACATAAGTTCAAACAGATTTTACCAAATGTTATAGTCTTAATTAAGTTGCAAAAAAATCTTTTCATTTTATTAAAATATTATATAGTTAATTCCTAATTTGAAATCATACCACTCACGATTCCAATATTTATTATATTTTCCTTCAGCAAACAAGCCTATGTTTTTGTTAAGTTTCCAACCAAATATCAATCCGCCTGAGTAATCTAGCCATTGCTCACCATTATTAAAATTATGGTAAGAATATTGACCCCCATCATTGTAGTGGTAAGGCATTAAATTTGCCCAAGAGTGAAGCCAAAAGTTCTTTTTATAATGGTAGTAGTCAAAACCACAAACTAATGAATATACAAATTGATTGTCTAATTCATTTCTTTTCTTTTCTACATATTCCTCTAACACCTGCGGTATAACTACCTGCTCCCAAACATCAATGCTTGTAGCAACAACTTCGCCTTGAGGGTTTTTGTATTCAGAAGCATTAACATCTACCGAATACCCCTCTTGAATAGCTAAATATGTATAGTGTAAATTACCATTAGAAAGCAACCATTCGTCTAATGGATTATATCCGTAAGGCTCTGCCAATCTTGTAACGCCACCAAAGTTAAATGATAACTTTTTGTTTCCTCTTATTCTAAATCTTTGTGTAGCTTCGTAATACTCTATGTCAGCAAAACCATCTTTCATATACTCAACCTTTGTCATCCACAATGGCTTTACATATCTAAGGAAGTGGTTTTGGTCTATATACTCTACGCCTTCTTGCCTTCTGTAATCTATTTCAAATAAGTATTCAAAAGGAGATAAGCCAATAGTTGCGGCATCACTATATGTGGTCTCTGTGCCGTCTTTAAATGGGCTAGTAGCCTCGTATTGAAACCTTTTAATCTTTCTTATACCTGCTGTAAAAGAATAGTCGTATGGTGTCTCTATAACATCTTTAGACAGCTCTCCTGTTACAGAAAAAACATCCTTATCAGATAAAGATGTTCCTCCGTTAGTTGCAATGTAAAATGTAGAGAACTTAAAAGCTTTTTTTATCTGTGCGTTAGATAAAAAAAAACAAAAAGAAAATAATATTATTAGTATATTTTTCATTAGTAATCTAAAGCAATTTCTAATGTTCCATTCCACCAAATAGTCTTAGAGCTTGCTGTTTTCTTCACTAAAACTATAACCAAAACATCATTGGCTGCAAAGGTTAATGTTCCTCCCTCAGCCATATCAGCAATGGTAACATACTTATTACCACCTGAGTTGTTGGTTAAACTTAAAGTTGTTCCTAGTTGCGTTAAATCTACATTTGCTCCTGTTCCTGATGTTACAGATAGTTTGTATAACTTTAATTCCCACTCAGCACTAGCTGAACCTCCGTACATAACCTTCCAACTTGAGATGCTGCCGCTTGTATGGCACACATATTCAGAAAACATATGCCCCCACTTCATTCCTTCATTCTCAGTTCCGTTAGTTGCGTCCAAAACATCTACCGCTATGTTGAAATTGTGGTAGTCGGCAGAGAATTGCTTTGCATACTGATTATCAACAGCCCCCGAAGAACTGTGATAACCACCTGTTGTAATAAGGTGTCTTGTGTTGTTAGTTTGCCATTCTAAATTACCACTACTATTTTTAATAGGGTGAGTGTTGTTGCTAGCTGTGCTAAAACCTTTCGGGTTATGCAACTGAGCCTCTTCTAGTGTGCTATGTAAGTTGCTTGCCATATTATACTCCTGCTACAAAAATTTCTACATCTACATCGTTGCCCGCAGGGTTTACCTGTATGCTTGCTATATCAGCCATAGTTCCAAAACTAGGAGATGTGTCAGCTTCAGCCAACATTAAGTCATCAGGAGCTCCTAAAATGTGAGACTCGCCTGCTGACAATCTAACCTGATAAAGTGTTGCAGCACCTACAACAGCTACCTCAACATCATTAGTATCGTCTAGGTTTGTTACTCTAATATATTTTGCATCCTCTAGGTCTATTGCGTTAGCAGAAGCAAATGCGTTACCGCTAAATGTAGCAATAGTTGTTGTTTGGCTATTCATACACCTTACAACTCTTTTAAAAGCCTCTGTTATGCTTGCTACTGTTAACTCCTTACTACCACCAAAGTTGTTCCCACCTAAAGAAAGACTCTCTGTTAGTGTTACCGTAAGTGTTGCTGCTGTTATTGTTGTTGCCATATCTTTTTATTTATTTCTGTCGTATGCCCAATTTTTTAGAGCAATATAATTTTTACTATAAGGACACTCCTTACTTACATTTTTACCTTGTTTTTGTTTTCTTGCCCTAGCTATATATGCTATTGCTTTTCTAGCTTCAGTAGCGTCATTAGAAGTCCAATCAGCTTTCTTTTTTGACAAAAGCTTTAAATTTCTATTAACAGCATCTCTACCTAAGCTTGCTTTTTTACTACACTTTGTTTCCGACCAATCTTTAAGTTCAGAATAACTCATATTAACAGAAGCTTTGTATTCTTTAAATGTTTCAGCAATCTCTTCTTCTGTAAAATTATAAGCCTCTTCGTGTTCTCTGCCACACATCCAAGAGCCGTCAGGCATTTGATGTTCATACCCATCAGGACAATTATCGTTCTTTCTTACTGTTGCATTGCAAATATGTCTTAAAAAAAACTCTATTATATCCATTAGTAGAATATTATACCGTTAAGTTTTGTTGCGTTATCCTCAGCAGGCATAGAGCTATCCCCATCCTTGCCATATAAAGGATATTTGTTTACTTGGTCATTATGCGTTATGTAAGCAATCATATCATCAAGCATAACTTTAGCTTTTCTATATGTGTCTTGCTTCATTTGATTAAACTGCTCTTGATTTACAGGTGAGCTAAAGTCAGAAACATTAACCACCAACCCCGCTGATGTGGTGTTGTATTGCATTTCATTCATAACCTCAAAACGAACAAACCAACAAAGACAAGGCTTTAAAAAATCATTCATCAAAGTTGTGTTGTCTGCACTCAATGTACCTGTGCTGTCATTTTGTGTTTTTAATTCCTCGTAAAAATCTAACCCCAATTCAGGCTTAATGTGAGCTAACTCGGCAATATCAATAATACTGTTAGTAATCAAAGCTGTGTCCGTTGCTTGATTAGTAAAAGCGTTGCTGATTACTTCTTTATCACTAACAAGATTATCGTATTTTCTTACATTTGCCATATTAGTTCGTTGTTATAGTTTCTGTTTTTTCTACTTTAATTGATTGCCTATCAGATAACAACATATCGCCATCTTCCATTGGAGCAAGGTCTTTATGAAGCATAGCTCTTTGCTCGTTAATGGTTAACACTTGTTTAGGGTCAATGTCAGAAAGGAATGAGATTGGCGGCTCATATATAACCACTAAATCCTCCGTGTCTAATCCCAATTCATTTCCGATAACTTTTTTAATAGGGTCAAGCAAGATGTTTGTAGTGTCTTTAATAACAGTTGACATTGCTAATTCATAAGCAATTCTTATCTCGCTTCCCGTGTTGTTCATCTTTCCTGATGAAACAATACCGCTTAATGCGGGCTGCCATCTATGAGCAGTAATAATGTTTTGGTCTGTTAACTTCTGTAAGTCCAAGAAGTCTCCATCTTCTTTGTTATTAAGAATCTGAACATCAGTACCACGACTTTCGTCAGCGTTCTTAACAAGGAATAATATCTTTGAGTTGTTTCCACTACCTGTAAGGGTGTCCTTCGCAGTTTCTACAAACTTTTCAGCTTCAGCCTCGCCAAAATCTCCATTTACCGTTACTATGGCTGATGGGCTAAAACCATTCTTAAAATTGGTGTGATTAAATTTACCTATTTCATAATCAATCGCTATGTGCTCTAATGCTGCTACATAGTCAGGTAAACCATAAAAGCTAAATGTGCTTTCGTAATCTTTGTAGTGTATAATAAAACTACTACCACTTACTCTTGGGTAAATGGGTATTTTTTGCATTTTTTCAGGGTATCTTTTTGCGTTCTCCCAATCAGGGTGAAAGAAAATATCCTTTTTGTTTTTTGACACTCTAGCTGTTGCAGCGTCTTTGTGGTAAAAGTTAACACCACCTTCATAAATTACCCCCTCAAGGAAAGCGTTTCCATAAGTAAAGTAATCGTCAGCTAGTTTTTTGAAGCAGTCTTTTAGTGATTCTCCATTAGCGTTTACATCTTTAATAAACTCCCTTAAAGCTTCATTTTCTGTCTTAAAGCCACTACCTGTTGTAAATGTAGTTTTTTGTGCTAATACAGACCTATGTGTAGATGAGTGTCTTTTAAGGTCAGAAAGATATTGAGGAAAAAGATTGTCTTTCCCAAAAGGAATAAAATCTTCTCTTACTCTGTCAATCTGCTTAACCTCTCTATCTACATTAGGAGTGCTAATGTTTACAAAAGCGTATTTAGTATTAAAATTACTCTTTGTCTGAGCCTTTTTTACTTGATTTTGCTTTTTTGGTTTTCTTTTCTGCTGCATCTTCTTTAGTTACTAAGTTGGTATGACCAAGTTCATATACTTTTTTCATTTCCTCTTGAGTAGCCTTAGACCAAGATACTTGGAAACCATCAAAAAAAGTAGTTCCTCCTTTTAATTTTGCTTTATACATAATGCTAATATAAAAAAAAGAAGGGAAAGGGCGAAATGCCCTAACCTTTCCTTTTAAGTTAATATTAAGTAGTCAATGTTCCCGCAGAAGGGTCAATCGTAAGACTGTTTGTTACAGTTCTTGGAAGTTCTCCTGATTGTGCAACAATAGTTACTGTAACACCATTTTCATCACCCAAAGCTGCACCTGTACCTCCTTCGATAGAAGTAAGTCTAGCGTACATTTGAGCATTACCTCTTACGCTATCTGAAGCTTGGTAAGCCTCTGATAATCCAACAATGTGCTTTTGTGTAGAATCATAACCTTGTGTTATAACTACTAAGTCTTCATTTGCCATACTTTGCAAATTGCTCAAGTGTGCAGTTGAAATGTTAGGAACGTAGAATGATACAGTATGCTCAAACATAATTGTACCACCTTCTTTAGAACCTGAAGTAGTTAAAGACCCTGTACCTTGTTTTAAGTCAAAGAGAGCAAGTGCGTCTCCACCAACTAAAGTTACAGAGTGATTATCAGCAGAAGAAGTAAATGCTCCACCTGCCGCCATACCACTTACAGCACTATATAACCCAACACCAACATACTGCAATCCACCTCTAATCTCTAAGTCAGAATGTGCGATTGCTAAATTTTCTATTGCCATTTTATTTTGGTTTTATTAGTTAATAATATTAGGGGGAGTATTTCATCCCCCCAATATTAAATCAATTCAGTTATTATGCCCAAGCATCAGGTGTATAGCAAACTGCTAATTTTCCATCAGCTAAAGCTACTCCACACATATAAGAAACACGGAATCTAAAGCACTTGTTGTCTTGAGAATACCATTGCTCCATTCTAGTTTCGTCAAAGTCAGTTCCAACGATGAATGCACCTTTTGTTGTTAATACAGCACGGTGAGTTTCAACAGCAGAAGAACAACCGTCAATGTGAGCCACATCAGCTCCAACGCCATCCCAATCTCTACGAACTACGATAGGAATACCTCTCCAAGTAAGAGCAGGAACACCATTCGTTAATGCACCCCATCCCGCAGCAGCATAACCTGTACCTTCAAGAGTTGCCATATAGTCATCAGCGATGTCTCCTGATACAAAGAATACCAAGTTACCCATCTCTAACATTGCAGGGTCAGCAGCGTCATAAAGTCCTTTAAGGATTTGAACACCTGCGCCTGTTGCTAAAGCAGCACCACCACCTTGAGCAGCAATATCAGCTTCAGTAATTTGAGTAGCACTCGCAGATTTAGCAGCTTTAAATACACCGCTATAAATGTTGTAGTCAGCACTACCTTGAGAAGCATCACCCAAGAATAACTGACGGTTAAAGTCAGCTTTAATTCCTTGACCAATTAAGTCCATTAAGTGATTCTTTACAGTAGTTCCTTCGATGTTGTCAAACTCAAAGTTATCTTTCATCAACTGACCTTTCATTTTACCAAACAAAGTGTTTGCATAAAACTCAATCTCAGCTTCTACACGACCCGGAGTTATAGTTACAGAAGAAAAAGTTCCACCTGTTGAACCACTAAATGCTCCTTCGTTAAAAGCCTTACTAATTTTTGATAATGACCCTAAGTGGTCAACTTTTGTTACTCCTTTAATGTTTGGTAAAACATCGAAGTATTGCATATAATCCTGTCCTAAAAATAAAGGAGAGATAATGCTTTTATTTGCATCATACTGATTTACAGCAGGCAAATTGTTTGTGTTATTAAATGTTGCCATTTTCTATCTAATTTATTACTTGATTAAAAATTTAGCAAAATTCTCCCATTCGTTAACGATAACATCTGTTTCGTTAATTGAAGGGTCATTTTCTGCCTCTACTTTAGTTTCGGTAGCGTTAAGCTTTGCTATTTCAGCTTCCATTTCAGACACCTTGTTTTCTAAGTCAGCGATAAAGCTTTCTTTTTCAGAAATGATGTTTGATAGCTCTTCCTTTTCGTTTGATAAGTCAGTCAACTTGTTAGTGATTTCCTCATTGTCAGAAAGAACAACTGAAACTTCTTCATTAGCAGGGGCTTCAGCTACAACCTCGCCCTTCACAGCGTTAAGAATCTCTTCCTTAACACCGTTGAACCAATTTTTTAATTCATCAGTCATTTTCGTTTTTTTAATATTACTAATTAAGTTTAGTTTATTTTTAACTTCTTCTTCGTTTACATTAGTAAATTTAGAGAAATCAAATTTAGCAGCTACTTTAATAGGTTCTGTGATAGTATCAATAAAACCCATATCCATAGCTTCTTGACTTGTCAACCAAGTTTCTTCATCCATCATATCTGCAATAGTTTCATCAGACATCTGAGTTTTCTTTGCATATATATTTACAAGTTCTTGTTTAATTTTGTCAAGTAAATCAGCAGTCTTACGCATTTCCTCAGCATCACCCATAGAGCCGCCAAAAGGATTATGAATCATAAAGAAGCCGTTTTCCGCCATCTCTATATTATCTCCCGCTAATGCAATGATAGTAGCAATAGAAGCAGACAATCCTTCAATCTTCACATTGACATAGCCTTTGTGTGAACGAAGAACATTGTAAATAGCAAGACCATCAAAAACGCTTCCCCCGACTGAGTTCATACGAATTGTAATATCTTTCTTGCCAACTGATTTTAGGTCGTCTATAAATTTCTTTGCAGAAGTGCCGTAGTCTCCAATTTCATCATAGATAGAAATTTCCACAGCTTTTGCGTTGTTTTGAAAAGAATACCAATTATTCATTTTGCAAAAATAACTATATGTATTACTTTGATTGCGAAAAAGTTGGCAGAAAATTACCTAACATTATATTTAGGTCTAAAAGTCTTGCTTTTTTTGTAAACTATGTTTTGTGCAGTCCTATCGGATATATCATACTTAATAGATAAATCCATAAAGGTATATGTGATATGACCTTTGTTTTCTTTTAGAATTTCAGGAAAGTCTCTAATCACCATATAATCACGAAGCTTCTTTGGGTCAACAAGACCTCTTTCTATAAGGTGCATCAAAACATTCTTTATTCCTGCTTCTTCGGAAAACTTAACTTTAATATCATTGTAGCAGTTTTCTACAAATTCATCAATTATTTCAATCTTGTTTTGACGGATTGCCATAGCCACAATTTATATAAATACGCAAACAATTACAAATTGTTACAATTAACTTATTAACAAGACAATGTTAGAAAGACGCTTGTGATTCTAAAGCATTAACTCTGTTCTGTGTTTTTGTAACATCACTTTCAACCATAACTACTTTGGCAGAACCCATACCTCCGCTAACTATTTGTTGAACACTTCTTAGTTGTCCACCCATTGCAAACTTCTCTCCTGAGCTAATTAAGCCGCCATCAGCAAACTTAACACCATTTCCATTGTATGAGTTTATAGCAGATAGTATTGGTTTAAACGCTGCTGTTGAACGCTTGTTGATTATAGCTTCACCACCTTCTGCTTCGTGTATTCTTCCACCAACAGCAAACTTAACACCTCCGTGTGCGTGTGATGCACCCTCAAACATACCACCTCTAGTAAGTCCTCCTCTAGCGAACCTACCACTTTCACCTCTTTCTATGGTTGTCGATTCACCACCTCCACCTCCACCTGAGCCGCCTAATAGTTGTTTTAGTGCAACAACAACAGACGCTACCTGTGCTGCGGTTGATGCCATTGCAACAATGTTGCTAGGAAATGGTAATTTTGCTTGTGCAGCTATACCTACTTTTGCGTTTATCAATCCGTAAATACCATCTGCCACAGCAGCAGCTTGGCTTATTTTAATTCCCGCTTTTGCGGCAGCAGAGTTTTTACCTGTTATTTGACCTATATTCATAAGAAGAGAGCCTGTCTCTTTCATAATATCAATATTCTCCTGTGTAGCATCCTTCTTCTCCTTTTCTGCTTTAGTTGTTTGTTTTATCAAACCAATCTCTGCATTTGCTATTCTTTCTTTTATTGATAATCTTTGTTCAGCAGTTAGATTTTCTGTTTCTAGCATAACTTGTAAATGCGATATTTGCATTTCAAGCATAACCCTGTTCAAATCTTCCTGCGTCTCTATTTCTCTATCAGCAAACATCTGTTTTGCAGTTAGCAAAGACTCTCTTAAATCTATTTCAGCTCTAGCTAAATCCTCTTTTACGGGGTCTGTTGTATCTTCAGGAACAACAGGCTTTCCTGACGACCCCTCTTTCTTAAAACCACTTAAATGAGAAATAATTTTAGCTAGTTGTTGCTCCAAAAGCTTTCCTTCTTTTGAAATTTCACTAAAGGTTGTGCCAAATTTTGCTTTTTGCAAGTTTTTAGCCGCAGTCTCAAGCCTTTCTAATTCCATCTTCATATCAGCACTCCAAACTCCTCTTCTACCCGCCTCTCTTCTCAACTCTTGTAATTGTTTGACATATCCTTGCATTTCCTCACTATTTGCAGCCCAAGCGTGTATTTGTGCTTCTAAGGATTCGGTTTGAGACATTTGTTGCTCAACAGCGCTTTTAAGTGATTGTGCTTGGCTTTTTGTTAATGAGCCTAAAATAGTCATTTGGTCTTTAATACCCTGACTGCCCATTATCAAAGCTTTAGTTTCAGCTAGTTGTGTGTTAAGCTTTTTCTGAGCAGCAGTAAGCTTATCGGTTTTACCTGTAAAACTTATAAGATATCCTATACCTAAAGTTAATGCTGTTACCATTAGACCAATCGGATTCCTGCTTATCAAAACATTCATTATCCTTATAGTCCTGTTTAGCTTTACACCTGCTGCGTTCCAAAGAGCTGTCATTGCCGCAGCTCCTTTTGTGGCAACATTAAAAGTAGCTATTGCCGCAGCAGTAAGCCCTAATAGTTTAGCTATGGATTTTATGGTTTTCGCAAACTTTGTTAATCCTTCTTGATTCTCAGCTATACTATTAAAAAACAACGCTAACTTATCTATATTTTGTTTTAGAGCATCACCTATACCGCTACCACCAACAAGGGCAATTTTTAATCCATCAAGTGCTGACTGAAAACGAAGCATTGCACCTTGTAAAGAGTCTCCAACAGTCCCTGCCATTTCTGCCGCAGCACCATTAGCGTTTTCAAAAGCAATGATTTGGCTTTCAATTACATCTACACCCTTTACCATTGTAGCAAAAGCAGCAACCTGTCT
>FUFK010683363.1_pt1 | contig 11077 bp, 7 predicted proteins | sample 1021851 | NCBI WGS metagenome assembly FUFK01 (sample SAMEA51879418, study PRJEB19060) | metagenome
TTAGTATCACCAACAACTAGACACTTATGTCATTTTGGAACTGAAACAACAATTGGAGATACCACAACACAAGATGATATGTTTATAAGATTTTCAAATAGAGAGGATATAAATACTTATGCTGCAACCGCTATTAATAGTGCAGGAGACTTTAGACTACAAGATGGTACAAAAATTGTTGGTGCTATAAAAGCAAAAGAAACTATTCTTATTTGGACAGATAATGCTTTATACACAATGAAATTTATAGGAGCTCCTTTTACTTTTGGATTTGAACAAGTTGGAACAAACTGTGGATTGATAGGTAAAAATGCAGTTGTAGAAATAGACGGATCAGCTTTCTGGTTAAGTCCTAATGGATTCTTTTTATTTGATGGTACAGTTAAAACTTTACCGTGTTCTGTGGAGGATTTTGTTTATAATAATTTTGATACTACAAAAGGTCAACAAGTTGCTGCAGGTATAAATAATTTATTTACAGAAGTTGTCTGGTATTATCCATCGTCTGGTGCAAGTTATAACGATAAGTATGTAGTTTTTAATTACGGTGAAAAGTCTTGGTACACGGGCACCGAACCAAGGACCTCATGGATTGATGCAATTGTTTATCCAAAACCTTTTGCAACTAAATATGATGCATCTAGTAATGGAACTTTTCCATCTGTTGTAGGTCAGAGTGGACTTGGCCAAACTAAATTTTTTGAACATGAAGTTGGCACGGATCAAGTTAATGAAGACGGATCTACAACTACTGTAACTTCTTTTATTAAATCTTTTGATATAGATTTAGAACAAAGACAAAGAGCTGTCATGGGACAAACCGCAGGACCAAAAATAGCAGGAGAATTTTTCTTAGCAATGAGAAGATTCATACCAGATTTTAAAACCTTACAAGGAAACGCAAAAGTTAGTCTTGCAATAAAAAGATATCCTCAACAATCGGATAGCACGACAACTCTAAGTCCTTTTACAATTAACTCTTCAACTGATAAAAAAGACACTAGAGCTAGAGGTCGTTTTATTAATGTTAAAATAGAAAACGATAGTAATGGTGAAGAGTGGAGATTTGGCACTTTACGTTTAGACTTACAACCAGATGGTAGGAGATAGTATCAGTGATATATAATATTTCTAATTTTCCTTATATGGGTGCAGACTATGGACCTAATCCAAATATGGCTTATACACAAGTCATGCCTGCAGCAGGAATGGAATATATCTACGATCAAACAGGGACTAGATACTCAGTTCCTATGGGAAGAGATAATCTTTTCTTTTACGACTCTCAAAATTTTAGTCCCTTTGAGTTTTATAAAAATTATGGAATTTCAGGGGCAGAACCAATAACGGGAGATGGTAAAGATCTTACTCAACCAGTAAATAAAACTGGAACAGGTATAGAAGGCGTTCAAACTATTAATCCATATAATTTTAAAGATTCTGGAATTATGGGTGCAAACAATGTTGCTGCATTTGAACAAGCTACACAAGATAGAATATCTAGATTAAGAAATCCAGGTAAGATTGCAGAATTTTTCTATGATAAAATTCCAAGTATGAGACCTCAAACATTAGGAGATGTTATGCGGGAAGGTTATCAAAAACCTGGTGTTGGTCTTCCGAGTTTTGCAGGGATACTAGCATCAGCACTACCTAGTTCATTTGATAATATGACAAGAGGTGAGCAAGCGTTTACATATTCACAAATGGGTTATACCGATCCTAGAACCAATATGCCTAATAAAGATGCGTATGGATATAATGTAGTTTCTGCTTTTGGTAATTATGCAGCTCTTGTAGATAAGAGAGCTCAGATCGCAGAAGATTTTTTCAAAAAAAGAGGTTACTACAGACCGATTGATAAATATTATCTAGATCAAAAACGTAAAAAAACAGATATAATATCTGACATGGGATTAGTAAATAAAGCACTTGAGCAAGAAGATATTATAAGTCAAAAAATAAAAGAAGATTTTAGACAAAAACAAATAATTGAAGCTGAGATAGCTAGAAAAGAAAAAGAAGCTGCTGAAATAGCTAGAAAAGCAGAATTAGCTAGAAGACAAAATATTGTTGATAAACAAAAAGAAGAATCTGGTTTTACAACAAGTGGTGGTGCAGGTAACTATAGATCAGATAGAGACCACTCTGGACCTGGTGGTTATGGTGGAACCGGTAGAGCATCAAGAGAAGCAAGATCAACTGACCTTGGGTTTAGTGATATAAGACTAAAAGAAAATGTAGAGTTAATAGGTAAGTCACCATCTAATATAAATATTTATAAATTTAATTATAAAAATATTCCAACAACTTATCAAGGAGCCATGGCTCATGAAGTGCCTTGGGCAAGTGTAAAACATAATAATGGTTACATGATGATTGATTATAGTAAAATAGATGTGGAGTTAAAAGAATGGCAAAAATAGTAGTAAGATTACCAGAGCCAAAAGAGGAATATGATGTTTCTAACCAGAAACAAATTAATAGAGCAGTTGGTTTAATTGTTGAACAATTAAACTCTACATTTTTAAACGAACAAAAACAGGAGCAAGAGAGATTCTCTTGGTTTATAGGTGGCTAATATATATAAAAACGAATTAGTAGATTTAACTACAACAGATAATACTACGATATACACTACACCGGCTAGTTCTAGAGCTATAATAAAAAGTATAATAGTATCAGAGGATGCGGGTTCAGGATGCGATATAACATTTACTATAACAAACGCAGCTGCAGCAGTGTTTAGTCTGTTTAAGGATAAAACAATATCCTCAAAATCAACAACAGAGCTGTTAACTCACCCTTTAATTTTAGAAGAAAATCAAGTATTAAAGGCACAAGCAACTGATGCAAATGAGTTACATGTAATTGTATCAATATTAGAAATAAATAGGGATTAATATGTCTTTTATAGAAACAGAAGCGTCATTTAGATACGAAGAAATAAATGGTAAATTAGTTAAAGTAATCACACCACAAACAGAGGTTACTCTAACAAATACTAAAACTGGTAAAGAATATAACTCTGATGCAGAGGCTATGCAGGATGTACAGGATCCAAACACAGAAACCGTTGCAGATGATATTAGAAGAGATGTTAAAGTAATAGTGGAAGCACTACCTATTGGTGGTGATTCTAAGTTGTAAAATAGGAGATTTTGTATAAAATAAATAAAAATATGCCAATATCTAGATCACAAATGAGAAGACAATTAAGAAAACAAGGCGGAATTATGGAAGTCGAACCTAGAGAAAATTTCGGCTTAGGTAGTTCTTTAAAGAAAAGAATTAGAAAACTCATACCAAATGAAGTAGCAAAAGTGGCAACAACTGTAGCACCTTTTGTAGCTCCATTCAACCCTGCAGTCGCTGCTGCTATGGCAGGTATAGGTGGTTTCGATCAGACAGGTAGTATTAGTGATTCATTAAAAGGTGCAGCTCTAACATACGGACTTGGCCAAGGCGCAAGATTTATAGGTGGCGCAGGATTCCAAGGTAATCCATTTACTGAAGGTGGAGCATTCAGAGGTGGTCTTGAAGGGTTTAAATCAGGTTTCAGTTCTCCACTTGGAACAGAAACTGGTTTAGGTAAAATGTTAAGTGAGAATGCTGCTGCAAAAGGTAAAGCTCTTAAAGCAGAGGGTGTTAAACCTGTAAAAGAATCTACGTTCTTCGAAGATGCAACACAAGAATTATTACCTGGTGACACAGTTTCCACAATAACTAAAGATACAATTATTCAAAATGACCCAAGTATTTTTGAATTAGTTAAACAAGGAGACTATGGTGATGCTTTGATGGAAGGTGCTAAAAAATTTGGTAAGGCTATGTTTACAAATAAAGATGGCACATTAGACAAAACCGCAGTTCTTGCTGCAGCTTCTTTTGGTCTTACTTATATAGATGCTTTAAGAATTGCAAACGAAGCTGGAGAAGAACTTCCTAAAGAGGAATACGACGAGGCTTTAAAAGCAGAATACAAAGCTAAGAATGATGAGTACTTAAAAAATTTCTTTGGAGGTAAGGCAGACGGTGGAAGAATAGGGTTTGCAAAAGGGTCAATAGATAATGAGTCTGAAGATATTAAAAAATTAAAAGAATTAATAAGTGGGGACATTATTGAAAATCAAGATCCAGATATGGAAGACATTAATGATTTAATGGCTGGTACAGGTATTAACTTTAGTAGACAAGAAAAGTCATATTTATTTAAAAGATTAGGTGGATCTGGTGGAGCAGACAGATCTTATACTATGCCAAATCTTTACAGAATATTAAGTAATCCAAGTAGGTATCCTGAAGACGCTAGAATATTAAAAGAGATAGCTGTTATGGGATTAAATAAAAAAGATGGTGGTCGTATTGGTTTTGAAAAAGGTGCTAATAAAGACTATGAGTTTATGAAATTAATTGACACTAGTGATACAGATAGAAAAGAAAAAGCTATTAACGATGCATTAGAGATGTATAGAAAAGAATATCCTAGAATGAGTGAAGAAGATATATTTACTTTAGTCATGCAAGAGTTTGCACCCAATATGCAGAGTCTACAGGACGATGGATCTTATAAAAAAGCCAGTGAACTTCCAACTCCTAAAATAAAATTAGGTAACAAAATAGAAGATAGAGTTGATTTAATTAAAAAAACAGATGGTGGAGTAGGACCACAAACATCTCTTTCACTTAGAATGAATCTATTAAATGATTTAGTTGAAGACGGCACTATTACCAAAAAACAATATGAGGATGCTTTATTAAAAGGATATGCTTTTGTAGAGGAAGACGGGTACAGAGTTAGACTAGGCCCTTTTGACTTTACTGGTAGAGGTGGAGAAAAAATAACTGAAAAGATAGATGAATACGAGGACTACGATAACTATGCTATGGGTGGTGAAGTTCCTGTTAGAAAAAATCAAGGTGGGGTTATGGAGCTTGATTATAGAGAAACAGGAGGTTTTGTGCCGGTAGGAATTAAAGAAAGAGCTGACGATGTCCCTGCTATGTTATCTAAAAATGAATTTGTAATGACCGCTGATGCTGTTAGAGGTATTGGAAATGGTGATGTTGAAAAAGGCGCTGAAAAGTTATATGGTGTCATGAAACAAGCAGAAAAAGTAGGTAGAGCATAATGGCCACACAAGATTACACACAAACAACCAGAAGAGCGCCCTTTTTAGAAGCGGCACAAGAGTCTTATATAGATCTACTTACAAAAGGTGTTGGTAGAGCACCAGGTACTTCTGGCGTACCAACGCTCGCGGAACTTGGACCTACGGTTGCACCAGTAGACCCATTAACACAAGCGGCTCAACAACAGGCAGCAACACAGGCTGGTCTTGGACAATTAACATTTGATCCAACAACAGGTGCTGTAAGTGGTATTGGAACAGGAACAGGTGTTCAAGGGTTTCAACCTTTCTTTGATCAAGCAGCTGCTTATTCAGGTCCACAAGCTTTTCAACAATTTATGTCTCCATATCAACAACAAGTTATGGACGCAACTTTACAAGAATTTGACCTTCAAGCTCAAAGAGGTTTAGGAGCTATATCTGACCAAGCGATTCAAGCAGGTGCTTTTGGTGGAGGTAGAGAAGGTGTACAAAGAGCAGAGTTTCAAACAACAAGTGATAGAAATAGAGCTGCACTACAAGCTCAATTATTGCAACAAGGATTTACTCAATCACAAAATTTAGCACAACAAGCCTTTGATCAACAAAGAGGACTTGCATCATTACAACCATCTTTAGCAGCAACTTCAACACAACAATTAGGTACTGCAGGAACAGGTGCGTTAGCATACTCTCAAGCATTAAGAGATGCAGCACAACAAAGAGCACAAGTTGCATATCAAGAACCATTCACTAGATTAGGAATATTAGGATCCGGTATAGCTTCACAAGCAGGCGGTGTACCAACTACAACACAAGTTACAGCACCCGCAGGACAAGGAGCAAGTCCACTATCTCAAGCTTTACAAGTAGGTCTTACAGCATATGGTCTAGGTAATATTTTTGGAGGTAACTAATGTTTTATAAAAGACCTTCATTAAGACGTGGTGGTATGCCAACTGGTATAGATACCTTAAGTCCTAGAGTTGAAGCTCAAAACGGTTTCTTTGGTCAAAGACCTTTATTTTTTGGAGACTATAGACAAATTGGATTAGACTTTCCTTCGACAATGAGTGGCATTCAAATTCCTACAGGTAATCAAGTAATGATGAAAAGTTTTCCTCAAGATGCATCTGCAATGGGTGTAGCATCTGTTGCTAAAAAACCACTTAGTAGCACACAAAAATTAGATCAAGAAATGAACGAAATGATAGAAATGGGTGGATACGGCAAAATAGAAAAAGGTCCAGAAACAGATTTAACTAAACTTCCTAACTTTTTATTAAAAGCAATAGGAACTGAAGAAACTAGAAAAATATTAAAAGACAGAAAAAAAGGTGAAACAACAGATGAATCTGAAACATCTGATGATGGTTTTTTACCAAACGCAGGTCCTGAAAAAGGCGTTAACTTTGATGAAATTGTAGAAGAAGTGGTTACCACTAAAAAAGATACAGGCGATAAACCAAAAGAATTAACATTTGATGACATATATCAAAAAGAATACAATAGATTAGAAAGATTAATTGGTGGAAGAGAAAATGAAAAAGGTATGTTAGCCATTGCTCTATCTGATGCAATAGGTACAGAAGGAACTATTGCAGATAAGGCAGCTGCTTTAAATAAATCTTTATTAAAAATTGTTGGCGAAAGAAAAGCAAACAAAAGAGACATTGCTAAATTAGCTTATGGTGCAACCAAAGAAATAGAAAAAGCTAAAATAGCTGCAGGAAAAGTAAGCGATAGTCAAAAAAATTTAAACAGAGCAGAAAAATTAATTGGTATAATTAATAATAAAAATTCATCAAAAGCAGATATAGCTTCAGCTAAAAAAGAATTAAAAAATTTAAGAGATGCGGTAGATGTTTTTAGTAAAAAAGACTCTGGTCTAAGTTCAACCGATAAAACATTAGCTGAATCTTTTAATAAATTAGCTCTTAAATTATCTAGTATTGAAGATAAAAACTCTGACGTGTATAAAAAAACATATAAAAGGTATTTACAAGCAAGAGAACTTGCTGCTAGAGTTCCAGAATTATCTCAAAGTATTATATTAAATGATGCGTTAGCAGGTTTAACTGTTAAAAAAGATGGTGGTAGAATAGGTTATGCAATGGGAACTCCAGAGCCTACTGCAAAAGATATGAGTAATGTGCCTGCAGAGCCTGTAGAACAAAATTTAAGTTTTCAAGAATTAAGATCAAGATTACCAAAAGAGATAACAGATGATATAGTAAGATTAATATCTGATAGCAGTCAAGCTTTACAAGACTTTGCTTACATTAGAACTCAAGGTGATGTTAATAAATTCAATATGAAGTATGGAGTAAATTTAGTACTACCTGCTCAAGCATAGGAGACTAAATGGCTGAAGAAGACTTTTCAATTTTAGATCTTTTTGAAGAATCAGAAGAACCTATTAAACCAGAAACAGTTGGTGCNTTAGATTANNTTACNGATATTCCNTTAGGNGCAATCAAAGGTGTTAGTCAAGCTGTACAAGGTCTACTTCAATTAGGTGCATTACCTATAGATTATCTAGCAGATACAAATTTAATAACGGCAATAGATAATATCTTTGATAAAATAACACCTGAAACAGATACTGTTGTGGGAGATGTTACATCTATATTAGGTCAATTTGCATTACCTGCGGGGGTAGCTATTAAACTAGCAAATGGAATTACTAAATTAAGTAGAGCTAGTCAGATAGTAAAATTAAATAATTTTAGAAGAGCAGATGGTGGTTACGATATTGCAGGTGCAGGAGGTGAACTTGCTAAAAGAGCAGGTTATTATGGAACTATTGGTGGTATAACTGACTTTGCTGTTTCAACACCAGGAGATTTAAAAACATTATCAGAAACTGTAGGATTTGGAGAAGCTTATAAAGGTGATGAGCTAGAAGGGTCTGCAAAAGCGGCAGAATTTTTTAAAGAAAAAATTAGATTTGGTGCAGAGGGTGTTGTGTTAGGAGGTGGTTTGACTGCAGCACTACCAGTTGCAGGTACGTTAGGTGTTAAATATGGTCTAATGCCTGCATTAAAAGGAAGTGCTTTTGTTGGAAAAAATTTAGTTATAAGACCTTTAGATTATGCTGTGTTTAAACCAATTGGTTTACTTGGAAAAACAGAAGTTGTAGGCAGAGGTGCTAGAGGTATTGGTGAATTTTTAGGAAACAATACTACTAAACTAAGAACAAAACTAGGAATACCAGATCCAAAAGATTGGAAATATTATTCTACAAANGCAAGNGCACCATTAAAAGAAAGAATTCTTAAAAGAATAGATAACATTAAAAATGCATTTAAATCTGATGGACCCTTAACTGCAAGTCAAGCAGAAGAATTAAGAAATTATCAAAACGCTGTTCAAGCCGATGAGAAAGGTTTGGTTAAAATAATGAATCAAGTTGACAAACAGTTTAAGGAAATAGCTAAAGGTGCTGATGTTATGGAACTTCCAAAATATCTTAGAACATCTAAATTAAAATATCCTAAACCAATTACAGCAGTTGATGATCAAATATATTTAAGAAATAATGATTTATTGTACGATTACATTGCAGCTCCTAGAGTTAAAACCACTGTGAAAGGTAAAGAAGTTTTTAAAGATTCTGAAGAAGCTTTAAATATATTAAAAAAATTACCAGAACAAACTCAAAAAAATGCTATTGAATTAAAACGTAGAATAAATGATCTTGGTTTAAGATATGGTAAATTATTATTTGACAACCCTGACGAAGCAATAGCGAGTTTTGGTAAAACTATTGTTGAAAATGGTGGTGGGTATTTAAAACAAGTTTTTAGTATAATGAAAAATAAAGCATTTGATTTAGATCTTAGTAGTGCAAAATTTCAACCAACTAAAAATTTCTTTAAAACTTACACAATGCCAAAAATTTTAGCAGAACAACCAGAAACAATACAAAGATTAATGAAAGAGCAAGGTGTAACTCAAAAAGAAGCCATTGACATTTTTACAGATAAAACAATGTCTGATTTAAAAAAATCTTTAGTTGAAAGTAATAGAAACCCAGAGTCTTTATTTAGATTAGTAGCTAGAACATTTAAAATAGATGATAAAGGAAGATTATTGGACACTACCAGAAAAATAATAAAAGAAGGAAAAGAAGTAAGTGTTCTTACATCTGAAGGTAAACTTCTTCAAGCAGGTGGTGATGTACAAACAATAATGAAAAAAGTTTTAGATGATGAAGGAGCTGAGGCTTTAGGTAGAAGTTTCTTAGAACCTTTAAAAGATTATCGTGCAGCTATTACAGATACTTTTTTACAGACAGCAAAAAATGTACATAAAAAAGATTTTCTAGATAAATTTGCAGATAATGCTTTGACAAATGGATATGCGTTTAGATCTTTAGAAGAAGCAAGAGCTGCAGGAGTTCCTACTCAAAACCTACAAAGAATTACTTCTGAGTTTGATAAAGATCTAGCCTTGTTAGATTCTAAGGTATTAGATAGTAAAATATTTAATGGAGGATTTGATCAACGTGGTCTTTATATGACACCAGAAATAGCAAATGCTGTCAAAGGAACCGAAGAGTATTTAACACGTATGTATGATTTACCTTTATATAGTGCCTTAATGTCTGTTAAAGCAGCGGGTCAAATAGGTAAAACAGTATTTTCACCTATGACACAAATAAGAAACGTATCAACAGCTTCTTTCTTTGCTTTAGCTAGTGGATTGATAGGTGGTAGAGTAAGTTTAACTGATGCTTTTAAATTAATGGCTGATGATATTTTTCCTGGTAAGTTTGTTTCGGCTGCAGATGTAGCTAAAAGAATGGAAGATAGAATAGCAAGAGGTGTAGTGGATCAGAACATAGAGGTTAATGAAATTAAAGCTATTTTACAAAAAGCAAAAGATGGTAAATTTACTTTGTCTGCTTTAATGAACAATCCCACAGTTAAAAAAGCTTTTGATTTGTATCAAGGAGGGGATAACGTTTGGAAAGTATACGCAGATAATTTTTATCAAGATGCATTAACAACAGCTTTTCAATACAGTCCTAGAGGTTTAAAAGGTGATGCGGCTGTAAGAGAAAATATTATTGATTGGTATAGAACAGTTGGTAAACAAGACGATGTTGTTGCAGATTTAGTTAAAGCAAATGATGATATAGCTAAAATAGATGATGCTTTAAGAACAGCTAATGCTGCTAACAAACAATCTTTGTTAAATCAAAAAGAAAATTTGGTACAAAATTTTAAAGACATAAAAGATATATCAGCATATCTAGTAACCAATACTATACCCACATATAGTAAAGTACCACAGATTATAAAAAATATAAGAAACTTACCTTTAGGTAATTTCATAGCTTTTCCTGCTGAAATATTAAGAACAAGCGCACACTTAATAGAGATAGGTGCAAGAGAACTAACTAGTAATAATCCCTTCATAAGACAAATGGGAGCAAGAAGATTAGTTGGTGCAGCTTCTGTATTTGGTGGAACAGGCACAATCATTGCAGAAACTGCAGAAAGAATAACTGGTGTATCTCAAGAAAAAATGGATGCATTNAAAAGATCTGTAGCNCCTGACTATCAAAAGAACTCTACACTTATTCCGTTAACAGAGTCTGATGAAAAAGGTAACTTTAAATATTTTAATTTTTCTTACACTAATCCTTATGATTCTATGATTAGACCTATAAACGCTGTGTTAAATGCGTATGGTAACGGAACATTAACTAATCAAAGCGCTAGNAGAATAGTTTATAACGCATTAATATANGANGATCTTAACGATACACCAGGTGCTTTCACAGAATTTTTAACTCCATTCATATCAGAGTCTATTGGTGCAGGAGCGGTNGCTGATTTGACTATTAGAAATGGTAAGACAAAAGATGGAAGAACTATTTTTTATGAAACAGATACAGCTATGGAAAAAATAGATGCTGCATTTGGTCATTTAATAGGACAATTAGAACCTGGTGC
>FUFK010717555.1_pt1 | contig 11077 bp, 9 predicted proteins | sample 1021851 | NCBI WGS metagenome assembly FUFK01 (sample SAMEA51879418, study PRJEB19060) | metagenome
CCGTCGTTCAACCGCTACAACGCCTTCTTCACCGGCCGCTACGAAGTGAGCGACGCGGTCGAGCTCTATACCGAGCTTGGCTATTACCTCGCCGATACCCAGCGGATTCAGCCTCCGACGATCAACCTCAATGCGATCGTGATTCCGGCGAGCAACTATTGGAATCCGTTCGGCCCGGTCACCTTCGCCGATGGCCAGACCAACCCCAACCGCATCGCCGGCCTGACCAACGTCCCCGCCGCCGGCCTTCCCGTGCGCCTGACCACCTATCGCTTCGTCGATGCGGGTAACCAGATCGTGGATGTCGAAAACTGGCAGTCGCGCTTCCTGCTCGGCGCGCGCGGCAAGATCGGCAGCTTCGACTATGACACCGGCATCCTCTATTCGGAGGCGCAGGCGCGCGACAGCTCCAACGCGATCGACATGACCGCGCTTCAGCGCAACCTCGCCCTGTCGACGCCAGACGCCTACAACCCGTTCAGCGGCGGCTGTTCGGCCACCCCGTCGCTCGGCGACTGTTCGCCGGCGAGCCAGGCGACGATCGACGCGATCAGCTTTAACCTCGTCCGCAAGTCCAAGACGACCTTGCTGCTCGGCGATTTCAAACTGTCCAATTCCAGCCTGTTCGACCTGCCCGGCGGCGGCGTCGGCATCGCATTCGGTGTCGAGGGTCGGCGCGAAACGCAGCAGGACATTCGCGATCCCAACCTCAACGGCCAGATCACCTTTACCGACATGGTGACGGGTGACACGAACCTGTCCAACGTCGCGGCGGTCAGCCCGACCCCCTCGGTGTTCGGCAGCCGCACCGTGCTGTCGGCCTATGCCGAACTCGCCGTGCCGCTGGTGTCGCCCGAAATGGACGTACCGCTGGTCCACCGCCTCGACCTGCAGATCGCAGGCCGGGCCGAGGAATATTCGGACTTCGGATCGGTCGCCAAGCCCAAGGTGGCGGCGGCATGGGATATCGTCGATGGCCTGCGCCTGCGCGGCTCCTGGTCGCAGGGCTTCCGCGCGCCGAACCTGGAGCAGACCAAGACGGTCGCCTATTCGCGGCTTAACTCGAACACAGATTACTACCGGTGCGAGGCGGACCTGCGCGCCGCGCGGATTGCGAATTTCGGCGCGTGCAGCCGGGGCATCAGCTATTCGATCTTCATCAGCGGCAACCCCGACCTGCAGCCGGAAGAAAGCACCAACTGGACCGTCGGCACGGTGATCGAGCCCAAGTTCATCCCCAGCCGCCTCGGCCGCCTGACGCTGACCGCCGATTTCTGGTCGATCCAGCAGACCGGCATCGTCGGCCAGTTCGGCGCGCAAAATGCGCTGGTTCTGGACTATCTGCTGCGCCTCCAGGGATCGAGCAACCCGAACGTGATCCGCTCCGCCCCCACCGCCGACGACACGCCGGTGTTCACCGGCACCGGACTGGCTCCGGTAGGGGCGGTCACGCGGATCAACGACCAGTTCGTCAATTTGCTACCCCAGACGGTTCAGGGCGTCGATCTGGCGCTGCTCTACAATGTCCGCACCGACATCGGCCGGTTCGACGTGGCGCTGAACGCCGCGCGCCTGACCAAATTCTCGCGCGAGACGCCGCCGGCGGTGCAGGCATTGTTCGACGCGCGCGCAGCGGGTCAGATCAACGCCGCCACCCCGCTAACCGACGCCAGCGACCTGATCGAGCAGCGCGGGCGACCCAAGTGGCGCGTCACCGGATCGCTCACCTGGAGCCACAAGGGCTTCCAGATCGGTGCATTCGGTAATTACATCGGCACCGTGTACGACACCAACTTCCTCGATACGGCCGGCAACCCGTACAAGGTCGAGGGCAAGGCGTTCTTCAACCTCTATGGGCAGTATCGCATCCGCAAGGGGCCGCTGGAGGACACGCGCTTCCGCATCGGCGCGCGCAACGTGTTCGACACGCAGCCGCCGGTAATCGCCGATGGCTATCTCGGGTCGCTCTACGTCCCCTATGGCCGCTACCTCTACGCCTCGATCGGGAAGACGTTCTGATGCGTTGGGTCGCCGCCCTCGTCCTGCTCTTCGTCGCAGCCCCGGTTTCGGCGCGGAGCGAGGTGATCAACCTCTGGCCCGGCGCGATGCCGGGCAGCGGCACCGTCACCGGGCCGGAGAAGATCGGCAGCGAGGGCGCGGCGACCGGATCGGTCTCCAACGTCACCGTGCCGCGCATGGTCGTCGTGCGGCCGAAAAAACCGAACGGCGCGGCTGTACTCGTGATCGGCGGCGGCGGCTATTTCCGCATCCAGATCGGCAGCGCGGCGATGCCCACTGCGCAGTGGCTGGCCGAGCGCGGCGTGACCGCCTTCGTCCTCTATTACCGCCTGCCCGGCGATGGCTGGAGCTCGGAGGTGCCATTTCAGGACGGGCAGCGCGCGATGCGGCTGCTGCGCGGCAACTGGAAGGCGCTGGGCATCGATCCCAAGCGGATCGGCGTCATCGGCTTTTCGGCGGGCGGGCATCTTGCCGGCACGCTGGCGACGCGCGGGGCGCAGGACTTCTACCCGGCGATCGACGCGGTGGACGCGGTCAGCGCGGTGCCGGACTTTGCCGGGCTGATCTATCCGGTGGTGTCTATGCGCGCGCCGATCGATACGACGCGCACCGCGCGCTATGTCAGCAAGCTGCCCGACTGGCGCGATGCCTATTCGGTCGAGGCGCAGGTGACCGGGGCGACCCCGCCGATCTTCCTCGCCCACGCCTATGACGACCCCACCGCCGATGTCGCGCACAGCCTTCGCCTCGCAGCGGCGATGCACGCGGCGAAGCGCCCGGTCGAGATGCACCTGTTCCAGCGCGGCGGGCATAGCTGGGGCCTCGGCAAGCCCGGCGAACCGGTCGCAGCCTGGCCCCGTCTGTTTTCAAGCTGGGCGCGGGCGAATGGCTGGCTGCCCGCGCGCAAGTCTGCCGAGCCCGCCGACTGAGCGCCCTCACTACGACAAAAGTCGGACTGACCTGTCGCTCCCGATGCGCTAACGCGGATAGCAAACGCGCGGCGTAGACAGGAGAGTGACATGGCCCAGACGATCTTCCCGGTACCCGAACAATGGGCGGCAAGCGCGCTGGTCGATGCGGACGGCTATGACGCGATGTACCGCCGCTCGGTCGAAGATCCCGAGGGCTTCTGGCGTGAGGCGGCGCAGCGGATCGACTGGATCACGCCATTCACGCGGGTCAAGGAAACCAGCTTCGAAGAGGCCGATTTCGGCATCGCCTGGTTCAGTGACGGCACGCTCAACATCAGCGCCAATGCACTCGACCGCCACCTTGCCGAGCGCGGCGATGCAACCGCGATCCTGTGGGAACCGGACAGCCCGGACGAGCCGCACCGCGTTATCACCTATCGCGAACTCCATGCCGATGTCTGCCGCTTCGCCAATCTGCTGAAAGCTCAGGGGGTCAAGCGCGGCGAGCGGGTTACGCTCTACCTCCCGATGGTCCCCGAAGCGGCGGTAGCGATGCTCGCCTGCGCACGCATCGGCGCGATCCATTCGATCGTGTTCGCCGGATTCTCCCCCGACGCGCTCGCCGGGCGCATCCAGGATTGCGACAGCCGTATCGTCCTCACCGCCGACGAAGGGCTGCGCGGCGGCAAGCGCATCCCGCTCAAGGCCAATGTCGATGACGCCCTCGCCCGCTGTCCCGGGGTCGAGCGCGTCATCATGCTCCGCCGCACCGGCGCCGATGTCCCGATGGTTGCAGGCCGCGATATCGACTGGGCCGAAGCCGCCAGCCAGTCCGCCGACTGCGCGCCCGAGGCGATGGGCGCGGAAGACCCGCTGTTCATCCTCTATACCTCCGGCTCCACCGGCAAGCCCAAGGGCGTGCTGCACACCACTGGCGGCTATGCGGTGTGGACGGCGATGACGCACGAGTACGTCTTCGATTACCGCCCCGGCCAGATTTACTGGTGCGCCGCCGATGTGGGCTGGGTCACCGGGCACAGCTACGTCGTCTACGGCCCGCTGATGAACGGCGCGACCACGGTGATGTTCGAAGGCGTCCCCAACTTCCCCGACCACAGCCGCTTCTGGCAGGTGGTCGACAAGTTCAAGGTCGAGATCTTCTACGCCGCCCCAACCGCCCTGCGCGCGCTGATGCGCGAGGGCGATGAGTGGGTGAAACGCACCAGTCGCACCAGCCTGCGCCTGCTCGGCAGCGTCGGCGAGCCGATCAATCCCGAGGCATGGGAATGGTATCACCGCGTGGTCGGTGAGGGCCGCTGCCCGATCGTCGACACCTGGTGGCAGACCGAGACCGGCGGCGCGATGATCACCCCCCTGCCCGGCGCGACTGCGCTTAAGCCCGGTTCGGCGACCAAGCCGTTCTTTGGCGTCCAGCCCGCTTTGCTCGACAATGACGGCAAGCTGATCGAGGGCGCGGGCGACGGGTGCCTGGTCATCACCGACAGCTGGCCCGGCCAGATGCGCACCGTCTGGGGCGACCATGACCGCTTTTTCCAGACCTATTTCAGCACCTTCCCCGGCCGCTATTTCACCGGTGACGGCTGCCGCCGCGACGAAGACGGCTATTACTGGATCACCGGCCGCATCGACGACGTCATCAACGTCTCTGGCCACCGCATGGGCACCGCCGAGATCGAAAGCGCGCTCGTCGCCCATCACAAGGTCGCCGAAGCCGCAGTCGTCGGCATGCCGCACGACATCAAGGGCCAGGGCATCTACGCCTTCGTCACCACCAATGCCGAGGTCGAGCCCGACGCCGCGCTGCGCGCCGAGCTGATCAAATGGGTGCGCCAGGAAATCGGCCCCATCGCCACCCCCGACGTGATCCAGTTCGCCCCGGCTTTGCCCAAGACCCGATCGGGCAAGATCATGCGCCGCATCCTGCGCAAGATCGGCGAGAATGACGTCAGCAATCTTGGAGACACGTCGACGCTGGCCGACCCGTCGGTGGTCGATCACCTGCTGGCAAATCGCCCCCAGCTTGCGGGGGCCTAGAGCGGCAGCCCCACATAATTCTCCGCAATCGCCGTCTGCATCGCGGTCGAGCTGGCGACATAGTCCAGTTCGGCCTCCTGCATGCGATGCTCGAACGCGCCATCCTCGGGGAAGCGGTGCATCAGCTTGGTCAGGTACCAGCTGAACCGCTCCGCCTTCCAGATCCGCGCGAGCGCGCGCGCCTGATAGCCGTCCAGCCCCGCCGCATCCCCCTGCTTCACCGCACCCACCAGCGCGTCGCAGAGATAAGCGACATCCGACGCAGCCAGGTTCAGACCCTTGGCCCCGGTCGGCGGCACGATATGCGCGCTGTCCCCGGCGAGGAACAGCCGACCATGCCGCATCGTCTCGAACACATAAGACCGCAGCGGCGCGATCGACATTTCCAGCGCCGGGCCGCGCGTCACCTTATGATCGCTGATCGGGTCGAACCGCGCGGCGAGTTCATCCCACAACCGCTCCTCGGTCCAGTCCTCGATCCGGTCACTCAGCGGCACCTGGATGTAATAACGGCTGCGCGTCTTCGAGCGCATCGAGGCCAGCGCGAAGCCGCGCTGCCCATTGGCATAGATCAGCTCGTCATGGCACGGCGGCACATCCGCCAGGATGCCGAGCCAGCCGAACGGATAGACCCGTTCGAACTCCCGCACCGCGCTCGCCGGGATCGCCTTGCGCGATGGCCCGTGGAACCCGTCGCACCCGGCGATATAGGCGCAGTCGATCCGGTTCGTCGCGCCGTCCTTCACATAAGTAACGAACGGCGCATCGCCCTCGATCTCATGCAACGCGACATCGCCCGCGTCATAGACGACCTCCAGCCCCCGCTCCGGTGCCGCGTCCATCAGGTCGCGGGTCAGCTCGGTCTGGCCATAGACCATCACGTTGCGCCCGGTCAGCGCGGCGATATCGATGCGGATCAGCCGGTCGTCGGTGGCGAGGTTGAACCCCGCTTCGACCAGCCCCTCCCGCTTCATCCGCGCATCAAGGCCGAGCCGCGTCATCAGATCGGTCGTCACCGTCTCCAGCACGCCCGCCCGGATCCGACCGAGCACATAATCGGGCGACGCGCGCTCGATAACGACGCAATCCACCCCCGCCTGACGCAGCAGATGGCCGAGCAGCAGGCCCGAAGGCCCTGCCCCGATGATCGCAACCTGGGTCTTCATGTCATTTCCCCACGGCCGCATCCGCGCGGCCAGTTGATGTTCAGCGCGCGGCGTTGAGCTGCTGCTCCAGCTGGTGCAGCACGCGGTAGCAGGGCAGCACCTGCGCAACGCTGGAATTGGGCTCACGCCCCTCGCGGATCGCCGCGACAAACTCGCGATCCTGCAGTTCGATGCCGTTGTTCGACACCGCGACCCCGGACAGATCGACCGGCTCCTCGCGCCCGGTCACCAGATCGTCGTAGCGCGCGATCCAGGTGCCATTGTCGCAGATGTAGCGGAAGAAGGTGCCGAGCGGCCCGTCATTGTTGAACGACAGGCTGAGCGTGCAGATCGCGCCGCTTTCCGCCTTCAGCTGGATCGACATGTCCATCGCGATGCCAAGCTCGGGATGGATGCGGACCCTCGATCGCGTTGGCGGCAATGATCGGCCCCGCCTGATAAGCGAACAGGTCGACCGTGTGCGCGGCATGGTGCCACAGCAGATGATCGGTCCATGCTGCGCGCCTCACCTTTTGCGTTCATGTTCTGGCGGCGGAAGAAATAGGTCTGCACGTCCATCTGCTGAACGTTCAGCTCGCCCGCCGCGATCTTGCGGTGCAGATACTGGTGGCTGGGGTTGAAGCGGCGGGTGTGGCCGACCATCGCGGTCAGCCCGGTCTCCTGCGCCTTGGCCAGCACCGCCTCACCATCCGCCAGGCTGTCGCACAGCGGAATCTCGACCTGAACATGCTTGCCCGCATCCAGGCACTGGATCGCCTGCGCCGCATGCATCTGGGTCGGGGTGCACAGGATCACCGCGTCGAGGCCCGGCTGCTCTAGCGCTTCGGCGAGCTCGGTGGTGGCGTGCGGAATGCCATATTTGGCCGCGACCGCCTGGGTCGGTTCGAGCCGGCGGCCGACGACCGAGATCACCTCGACCCCGTCGATCTTCTGAAGTCCGTCGAGATGCTTTTCGCCGAAAGCCCCGGCGCCTGCGAGTGCGATTTTCATGTTTCGCTCCAGTGAATTCGTCACCCCAGCGAACGCTGGGGTCTCATAAGGTTTTCCGATGCCGTCCGAGACCCCAGCGTTCGCTGGGGCGACGGTCAGGCCGCAAACCCGCTGCCAGCCATATCCAGCCCCTCGCCATTGTCCGGGCGCAGGACGAGATGCCCGATCGCGGTATTCGAACACGGGATATGGTAATGCCGGTGCAGCGCGGCGGTGCGCTTGCCCATCGCGCCGCGCATGATCAGCCACATGACCATCTCGATCCCTTCGGACCCGGTCTCGCGCAGATATTCGATGTGCGGGATGCGGCGCAGGTGGTCGCTCTCGCCGATCAGCCCGTCGAGGAACATATTGTCCCACTCACGATTGATCAGGCCCGCGCGCGGCCCCTGCAACTGGTGGCTCATGCCGCCGGTGCCCCACACCTGAACGTTCAGATCCTCGGGGAAGCTCGCCACGGCGCGCGCGATCGCCTCGCCCAGCGCCCAGCAGCGATTGCCCGAGGGCGGCGGGTAGGTGACGACATTGACCGCCAGCGGGATCACCTTGCACGGCCACGCATCGGGCGTGCCGAACATCATGCTGAGCGGGACGGTCAGGCCGTGATCGACCTGCATTTCGTTGATGATCGTCATGTCGAATTCGTCGAGCACCAGGCTCTGCGCGATGTGCCAGGCAAGGTCGGGATGCCCCTCGACGTCCGGCACCGGACGCGGCCCCCAGCCCTCGTCCGCCGCGGTGTAGCGCTCGCCACAGCCGATCGCGAATGTGGGGATGATCTTCATGTCGAACGCCGACGCATGGTCGTTATAGACCAGGATCACGACGTCGGGCTTCTCGGCCTTCTCCCATTCGCGCGTCCAGTCGTATCCGGCGAAGATCGGGCCGAAATAATCGTCGCGGTCCTTGCCCTGATCGACGGCAACGCCGAGCAGCGGCACATGGCTCGATGCGACGCCTGCGGTAATCCGTGCCATGCTCAACGTCCTTCTTTGATCGAGCGGACGCCTTCGGGCGAACGCCCGCCGCGCATCATCATCTCGCGATATTCGGGAAAGCTCATGTCGGTCATCGTGCTGACCGCCTCGGCAAACGGGATGCCATCGGTCGAGAACAGTTTAGCGAGAAAATAGACGTTGCCGCCCAGATCCAGGCACTTGTTGTAATCGCGGTCGAGCAGCGCCTGTTTCATCTCTTCGGAGAGCGGCCATTCGTCGAGATAGGCGCGCTCGTCCGCCTTGAAGCGTTCGCGGTTCTCGGCTTTCATCAGGCTCATCGCGAACTGGTTCATATGGTACCCGGCGCGCGCGCGCTTGGCGGTGAACACGCGCGTGCCGGGAATATCCTCGAACTCGGCGAGATAGGCGTGGATGTCGGTGTGGTCGGTCACAGGCCGCGCTCCTTCAGCTTGGCGTCGAGGCGGGGGAAGACACGGCGGGCATTGCCGGAAAAGATCGCGGCACGCTCTGCGTCGCTGATGTCGAGGGCATCGACGTAGCGCTTGGTATCGTCGAAATAATGCCCGGTGGTGGGATCGATGCCGCGCACCGCGCCGACCATTTCCGACCCGAACAGGATGTTCTTGTTCTCGATCACGTCGGCCAGCAGGTCGATGCCCGGCTGGTGATAGACACAGGTGTCGAAGAAGATGTTGTTCATCAGATGCGTGTCGAGCGCCGGCTTCTTCAGCATGTCGGCAAGGCCGCGATAGCGCCCCCAATGGTACGGCACAGCGCCGCCGCCATGCGGGATGATGAAGCGCAATGTCGGGAAATCGGCGAACAGATCGCCCTCCAGCAACTGCATGAACGCCACCGTGTCAGCAGCGATATAATAGCCACCGGTTGCGTGCATCGCCGGGTTGCAGCTGCCCGAGACATGGATCATCGCCGGAACGTCTAGCTCGACCATCTTCTCGTAGAAGGGGTACCAGTAACGGTCGGTCAGCGGCGGATGCGTGAAATGCCCGCCGCCCGGATCGGGGTTGAGGTTGCAGCCAATAAAGCCGAGCTCGGTCACGCATCGCTCCAGCTCGGCGATGCTGGCGGTCATGTCGGCCTTGGGCGATTGCGGCAGCATGCACACACCGACGAACGTCTCGGGGAACAGCCCGACGACACGCGCGATCAGGTCGTTGCAGCGCCGCGCCCATTCGATCGCGACAGCTTCGTCTCCGACATGCGGCGCCATCGCCGATGCGCGGGGTGAGAAGATGGTCAGGTCCGCGCCGCGCTCCTTGATAAGACGCAGCTGGTTCGCCTCGATCGTCTCGCGGATCTCGTCATCGCTGATCTCGGGATAGGGCGGGCACGGCGTCCCCGCCTTGAACGCCGCCTTCTGCTCCTCGCGCCAGGCGTCATGCGCCTTGGGCAGGACGGTGTAATGGCCGTGGCAGTCGATGATCACGCGGCTTGGTCCTCTTCCCTTGCTTCAATCGCGGCGAGTTTCGCCGTCAGCCCATCGGGCGGCGTCAAATCGAGCGCACCCATCTCACGCTGCCGCCGGATCGTGCCGCGCGTCATCGCCGGATCGACGCCCAGACCGCTCAGCGTCTTGGCGACCTCCTCCATCTCGGCGGCTCGGCGCGTGCCGTGCGCGAGCATGCGATCGAGATTATAGTCGACGCGCTCCGCCCAGCCCTGTTCCTTCCAGCTCGCGTCGAGCGAGGCGAGCACTGCCTCACGCACCCCCGCCCGCTCCGCCGCCAGGACACATTCGGCGGTCAGCGCCTCCAGCCCCTTGACCATCACCGACCGGATCATCTTGATCGAAGACGCGTCACCGACAGTGGGCCCCGACACTGCGACCTTGGCAAAGCCATAGGCGCGCAGGGCTTCGGCGGCGGCATCGGCATGTGGCCCCGCGACCAGCAGCGGGACGCCCAGCCGCGCAGGCAACACGGGCGCCATCACCGCGACATCAACGTAACGCCCGCCTGCAGTCTCGATCGCCTGTGCCGCCTCCCGCTTGGTGCCGGGCGCAACGCTGTTCATATCGAGCCACAAGGCGCCTGGTTTCAGCAGCGGCGCACAGCGCTGCGCGGCGGCGAGCGCCTGATCGGCGGTGACGAGGCTCAGCACCAGATCGGCCCGCGCCAGTGCTCCGGCGGGGGTTGCTGACCAGCGGATTTCGGCGGATTCGAATTCGGCGATCTTGAGTGGACGTGTTTCGCCATTCTCGGTGGCGATGTCGAATGCTGCGACGCCGGGTTGCGCGAAGGCTTGGCCTGCTTCGCCAAATCCCACAAGAGATGTCACACCGATCATGGGGTCTATGAAGCGTTGTTCCGCGACATGTTCTAATCGGATTGCGCTGCGGGCTATCCGTTTTTCTGAAGTCTGGTCTCTTTTGAGGCGCGGTGGAGGAGGTCGATGAAGCGGGCCTGGCTGGCGGTGGGGCGCCAGTTGGCGCGGGTGCTGATGCCGATGGTGCGGACTGCAGCGGGGAGTCGCGGGCCGATGCGTTCGAGCATCCCTGCCCCCACCTCCAGCGCGACCTGGTCGGGCGAGAGCAGGGTCAGCAGGTCGCTCTGCACCAGCAGGCCTCGGATCACCATCACCGAGCCGCACTCGATCGGCACGGGAGGCAGCGCGCGCCCGGCGAACAGCGCCTCCCAATGCGCGCGCAGCGGGGTGCCGACCGGGCCGACCACCCAGGATTGCGCGGCGAGCGTGTCGAGGTCGACCGCGCCCCCTGCCAGCGGATGCCCGCGCCGCCCGAAAATCGCGAGGCGATCGGTGAACAACGGCACCTGCTCCACCCCCGGCGGACAGTCGTCGCGCAGTGCGCCGACCATGATGTCGATGATGCCGTCGAGCAGCGGATCGACCAGCTCGCGCCACGATCCTTCGATCACATCGACCACGGTGCGCGGCTCTTCGCGCAGGAATTGCGCAAGGCTGTGCGGGAGCAGCAGCGCGCGGCTGAGCGGCATCG
>FUFK010040233.1_pt1 | contig 11073 bp, 27 predicted proteins | sample 1021851 | NCBI WGS metagenome assembly FUFK01 (sample SAMEA51879418, study PRJEB19060) | metagenome
AATGGATACTTTTTGTGTCACACCACAAGTCTAAACCAAATAAAAAAATAAAAGATTATTACGCAGCTTGGCGAACTTGGTATGTCAACGCTGTAAAATTCAATAAAAAACAACAAGATGGCAAAGAAGATGTTTTCATGCGATTAGTTGATAATTCTTGGGCNGANGACTTGNNNTAGTNCGCGNACTGGTCTANANTNNNTNNATCATTACTTAAAGGGAGAAATGATATGTCNAATACTTACCANCCGTGGTCTGTNGAAAAAGCAGCAACCGCACTCCGAGATAACTTCTTATCCGGGGATAAAATCACTGAAACAACCTCATGGATACCAGAGCTAATCATTGATGAAGGCTCAAAAGATATTTGCCGATTAATCATTCAGGTCTTGAAAGGTCACGATGTTGATATGACAGACACCGCTGAGCAGATACTTATGGATGCTTGCACGGCAATCGCAGTCACCCATTCTGATCAAATCCAGCAAGAACTTGATATTGATTATCCACAAGCTGAAGGAGTAATTTTCTCATGAATTTACCTAATTTATCTGAAGCTGAAATGGTCAGCCTTTTATTAAATCAGGAGCAAGAAAGCGCTATTGGCGATATGCACTCTCAGCAGTCGTATCGTGAGCATCTTGATCATGAGGGCTTAACGTGGATTTCAGCCTTAAATGACGAAATTGTCGCTGAATCTGGCGGTATGTCGTCTAAAGCGGATTTAGAAAAAGCTGTTCAAGAGTTTATAGATTTAGCATGGCAAAAGCACCAAGAGCAGTGTGCTGACCAATTAGCCGACAACGTACCATTTTAAAGGGGAAACAAAATGAGTGATACTGGAATTGTAAGAATTCACGGTAAAGAATATCAAACAGTAGGTAAAAGGATCAACGACTTCAGGGCTAACTACCCTGAGTACGAAATTAACACAGAAGTTTTGAGCGCTGCTGAGTTAATACTTATTAAAGCGACCATTAAAAACTCACAAGGCCAGGTTATTGCTACTGGCCATGCTGAAGAAGAACGTGGTAGCACTAACATCAATCGCACAAGCGCTGTAGAAAATGCCGAGACAAGTGCGGTTGGCCGTTGTTTGGCTTTTATGGGGCTTGGCGGTACGCAAATAGCTAGTGCAGATGAAGTAGCTAATGCTGTTACCCAACAAGGCCAGAAAGAAATATATGATCGCATGGTTAAATTTACAAGATCTTTTGCTTCAAATTACTCTAGCGTTGAAGCTATAAAAACATATTTGTCTTCTAATGAACTTGATCTAGCCAAAGAGGCATGGAATGAAATTCCTCAACAGGAACAAATGGATCTGTGGTTAGCGACAAGCAAAGGCGGTTGTTTTACAACTGAAGAGCGAAAGCTTTTGAAGGGGGCGTAATGTGGATATTGCCGAAAACATTAATCCCCTTAGAACCATCAGCCTCTGCTATGGATATGGCGGTGTCGAACTTGGAATCGAGTCAACGGGACAGCCTATTAGAAACATCCTTATTAGTGAGATCGAAGCCTATCCCATTGCAGTCGCACTTAAGAAAATGCAAAAAGGACAAATGGTATCTTGCCCTGTGTGGACAAATCTCAAAACATTGGATGCCAGACCCTTTAAGGGATGCGTGGATTTACTCACAGCCGGGTTTCCTTGTCAGCCATTCTCNGCTGCAGGAAGTCGAAAAGCCGACAAAGACCCAAGACACTTATTTCCAGACATCCTTAGAATTATCGATGAGTGCAGACCAGGAAGAGTCTTCTTTGAAAATGTCGAAGGAATCATCTCAGCAAAAATGCATGACAACACCTCAGTATTGCTCTATGTCCTTAGAACATTGGAAAGCCGAGGTTACCGAGCAACGTGGTCTATATTCAGCGCGGAAGAATGCGGCGCACCTCATCGAAGAAAAAGAGTCTTTATCATGGCCGACTGCAAGGACTTCCGATGCGGAGGGGGGCAGGATAGACACAGTGATAACGGATCAGGGATTCAAGTCGATCAGGAAGACCAGCAATCAATTCTTTGGGGCGAAGCTCAGGGATGCGGTGGAAACATCGGAAGAGAAAAAATGGTTGACACCATCGACAGTGGACATCGACAGAACGCCAGAAGGGATGGAGAAGCGCAAGCAATACAGGGAGAGCATCGGTCGGAAATATGTCGAGGGATGCCTGACGGAGCAGGTGAAGAATCAAGAGCGAAGCCAGAAATGGGCTACGCCACGAACTTGCTCGGCAATGACCGCAAACATAACCGAGAATACTGCCAAAGCGAAACACCCGAATCTGGAGACTCAGGTAGCCAAACAACAATCTTGGCCGACACCGACAACCAGAGATCACAAAGGCGTGAGTGGATCGGGAAGGCAGGAAAGGAAGGGCAATCCATCGGATACCCTGCCGAATGCAATACACAATCTATGGCCGACACCCGATGTAGCGCAAGCGCAGAAGGTCAGCAACAGGCCAAACTACGGCCAACTGGGGTTGGCGAATCATCCACAAGTACATGGCAAGGAAGTGGATCGAGAGCCGATGAAGAAAGACCGCGCTGGCCAGCCGGGGCAGGACAATACCAGCACGAGTGGGAACAACCAAGAGTCATATGGAAAACTGAACAGTGCGTGGGTGGAGCAACTGATGGGTTTACCCACAGGGTGGACAGACTTAGACTTTTGGGAAATGGAGTAGTACCAGCAACAGCAGCAGTAGCGTGGAAAACTTTAAGCAATCGATTAACTAACTAAAGGGGTTTGTTATGAGTAATAAGCAATGTGAAAGAATCATGGAATATCTTGAGAGTGGTAAAAGACTTGATAGAAAAAAAGCTTATATTGATCTTGGAATTATGAATGTTACGGCCAGGATCACTGAGTTGAGAAATGAAGGGATTCCAATAGTAACTGAAATGAAGACGGTTAAAAACCGATGGAATGAGAAGTGCCGGGTGGCAGATTGGTATTTAGAAGACAACGATAGTTAGGCATCGCCTCCCTTTACGCTGCCGCTGGTCAGTTAAGCCTAACAACCAGCACCCAATTTTTTGGAGATTATTATGTGGCTTAGTTTAGATTTTCACCCTATGGGCGATTATTTTATTGAAGATATTCATATCAATATGGATTTAATTGTTCATATGCACAGAGATGAAAACTTAACGGTCCTTACTGATATACGCGGTAATAAAATTGAAGTAATACAGACTGTTGAGCAAATTTTTGAGGATATGAAAAATGCAGTATGTTAAAAGTCATTTAAACCACGACCCTGTTTGGCACAAGGGTCTAAAAAAGAGGAAAAAAAGTATGGAACAGTATGACAACACCAATAAAGGCGTTTTGTTTAAAGAGCAGGGACAAAAGGCTGAAGAATGGCATGACGATTACAAAGGCACGATTGATGTTGAGGGTGTCGAATATTGGATTGGTGCAGCAGTTCGTAAATCAAAAGCTGGCGTACCTTATATGAAATTAAACGTCAGGAAGAAGGAAAGTAAGGCGGCAGAGATTAAAGAGTCTCTAGACAAGCCATACGCTAACAAGCACGTTGATCCTTTACCTGAAGATGATATACCGTTTTAAGGAGGGGTCATGGGTATTTTAGCTGAATGCGAAAAAAAGATAAGTCACTTAAATAGCTATAAGTTCAATAGCAAGTTTAAATGCCGGGTAAAAGATCCAGACAATTGTGTTGGATCTTACTTTCTATTTAAGGGTAGTAAAAGAAATCATCACCTGGCTCAAAGATCAGGGAAAAATGGTGAATTCAACATTATAGCGACAATACAGTCACTATCTACACTTGCAACAATGGTGGATATTTTGTGTGATATCCTGTTGGATAAAGATAGAGAGTTAGATTTTGAGCTAATGAGTCTTCAAGGTAAGCACAATGCGGAGGTTGGAGTAAAGGCCAAAGACTTGATGCTAGCCAATCATAGGGATTTAATTGAGCAAGTCAATGCTATGACGGTTTCGTTGTCGCATATCAAAAGTAAGTACACTATCTTAAAAGCTGAAAGAGCAAAGATGAAAGCTTACGTCAAAAGACATTTTAAAATTTAAGGTGTTAAATTGAAAGAATTCATAGTTAATCCAATCAATGAAGCAACAGTGCAAGATTTCTTGTACCAATTTGAAGAAATCTTGAAGCTGGAAGAGCCTGTAAAGATTACTATGAAAAAGTATACGCAGTCTTCCCTGCCCCAGAAGGCCCTGCTGCATATCTGGGTAAGGGAATACGCTGCATATCATTATAAGAAATCAATCAAAGAATTGTCAGATTCAGAACAAACAAACATGAAAGTCACTTTAAAACAAAGAGCATACAAAGAGTATGGTTGGGACTTTCTGACTAAAAAAGTAACTAACGTAGAAACAGGCATATCCGCTTATGTATTAGAATCAATATCTGAATACGATAAGGGCGAGTGCTATATGTTTATGGAATTCATGCAGGATTATTGTGCAACCCAGGGTTTAATTTTAGAAAGCTCTGGCGAGTTTAAGAGATTAAAAGATGAATCAATGGGACAGTGAGCCAGTAAAAATTATCGATCATTTACCTGCAACCTCGGCAGAACTTGAGCTATTAGAGCTTGAGAAGTTGACTGAAGGCGAGCTTGAGATGGTTGGCTATACCACAACAAAAGAATTTTGGGATCGATATGCTTACGAATGAAGAAGTAGAAAACATGATTTTAGAGTGCCTAAAGGAGCGTGACGGGCAAGGCACTACCAGCATCATAAGAAATATAATGCAAGATAAAAATACTGTTAGCCGCGCATTGAAAAGATTAGACCATAGAGGCGCTATTCATTCTGCGATTGGCAACGGCAGCACAAGGCGAGGCCAAACTTGGTATATATCTAGAAACAAGGATGCGCCAGCATACAAGCTAAAGACTAAAAAGTGGGACTTGGACCTATTTGCCTAGCCGTCAGCGAGCATATTGGCAACCCTGATACTGCGATTACCTACTTGCCGGGCATAGTTAGAATCAAGTAATTCAGTACCAGCTAATTCAAATAAACCCTGTTCAATGTAGGAGATAGTCTTTTTGAACTGCTTAAACTTAGATAGGCCCATGTTAAAGACCAGGTTTATAATTGCCTCTCTGCGCTTCTCACTAAGATCAGAGAACCAAGAGAACTCAGCCATGCACTCACCTGCAACCCTGGCTATATCGTTCTTTAACAGGTATCTAGCTTCTTCCTCAGTAATACCAACATCATCAAGGTTTCTGCCAACACCAATTGTTAATTTATCAGCAGTGCAATGGTATGGCTTCAGCTTCAAGCCTTCATCAATAATAAGCTGATCTGTTAGCCGTTCTAGGTTAACCAAGGAAATACCTCCCAAAATTTTTAATCTTTAGCGTGACTAGCGCCAAAATAGAATGAGCTTATTCCTGAAACAAGCCCTCCGAGATAGCCAAGCACAAGAGACACAATAGTATCGCTNTTTGCGTCNGGNGGCTGAATAGTAACGAGGAATATATANCCAATGAAGCCAAAAAGACTAAATAACCCAAAGACTCTAGGTGTCCAATCTCCTTTGAAAGCCTGTCTAGCATCTTGAACATCGGCAGTCTCCAACGCAAAAATGTCTACATCCATCTGTTTCATCTTAGCTTCAAAGTCTAATTCTGCTTTCTTTATCTCGGCCAACTGCTCTGGAGTAGCAGACTGCATGGCCGTAGATATAGATTTTGGGTCATTCTTGCACCCCAAAACAGCAGAAATAGCTTGAGCAGCAGTGCCACCTAGTGGACCAGCTAATGCTGTGCCTAATGTAGGTGCAACCGCACCAATAACACCTTTCAATGCACCAAAATTCATAACAAATCCTAATTTCTTGTAAAGCGCCTCAATGACGCAACTCTATCGCCTACTTTAGAAGTAATTAAAGACTCTTTCTTAACTTCTTTTTTAGGTTTAGGTTGTGACTTGCTTTTTTTTGGTTGTTTGACTTCTACCTGCTCAACAACCTCTTCAGGCAATTCTTGATTCATTTCTTCTTACCTTTTTTTACTGGCTTTTTTTTGCCCTTTTTCATTGGTGGGCGACCCATTTTAGAACCGTATGTACCTTTACCTTGTGGCATTACTTTTTCCTCTTAGTTGGTTTTTTCTTAGCTATATCGGCATCAGCCTTTCTAGCACCGCCTTTACCTGAAACAAAACTATTAACCCGGCCCATAGCCCATGCAGCCATAGAAACATTACGAGAGCCACCGCTTAAATAAGCGCCCTGACCTCTGCGATATACTCTTTCAAGCTGACCAGCAGTAAACTTACTGCCCTCTGCTTTCTTTTTTAAAGTAGCCTTAACGCTTGCGCTTAGGGGCTTTCTTGGTGGTTTTTTTGCGGCCATCTTGTGCAACCCTCGATTTCTGTACTGCTTTTACATCAATAAATTCGCCACGCTTATAAGCCGCAGCAGTTCTTTTAATTTCAGCGGCTTTTTTAGATTTGTTTTTAGCGCCAGATAAATACTTTTTGGCAACTCCTGTTTTTTTATCTTTAGCTACTTTTCTAAACTTAGCCATTACCATTTTACCTTATCAGACCAAAAAGCCGCAGACATCTTGCCTTTGGCTATGTTTTTAGCATGACGAGCTTTGAACGATGCTCTTTTCTTTTTCATAGCATCAGATTCACCTGCTTTTGGCTTACCTGCTGTCTTAGCGCCCTGCTGACCAAAGCGTATAGTCTTTACTTTATCGCCTACTTTAGCAACGACAATATGAGACTTTTTTGGGTGTCCCGGAGTTCTTTTAGGCTTGTTAAAACCCTCTACACCAGCACGTTTTAATCTAGGATCTTTAGCCACTTTTCTTAGCCTTTTTCTTAGCTTTAGGCGCTGCTTTAGGCGCTGGCTTTTTAGTCAAATTAGCCCAAGCAACCTGTATAGCGCTTTTGAATGCTGTAATTCTAGCAGATGCTATAGCTTTATACTTATCTATAACCGCCCTAATTTCATCAATAAAACTTTCCATAATCTACCCCAATGGTGAACTTGCTGCATCTAAACCTTTCCAGAGATCATCTACCTCTGCTTTAAATTTAGCTACTTGTGACTCAAACTGCTTAATTGCATCAGCCATAGCCTTGTACTCATTTCTAACCTCAATCCAATCTTTTTCCATTGCATTGACTTTAGCTGTAGATTCTGAGGCATTTGACAAGACTTCAGCTTGTCGCTCTTTAATACTAAGGAGAAGTGTGTCAAGTTCAGCGAGCTTGCCTTGCAAATGCCCTAGATCATTATCCTCTATTTTAGTCCGAATACTAGCTAATTCTAGCTCAATTGGCTCTATATTGGGTATAGATTCAGCAGTTTGTTCAAGATTTGACTCAATGTTGTCAATTCTGGACACAAATTCACTTGCCGCCCATATACCACCGCCAATAGTGGTGGCAAAAGACATAAGGATGGCAATGTAAATACCTTTAAATTTAGTGCCGCCTACGTCTAATTCTATATCTTCAATGCCCATTAATTACCGCCTAGATTACCGTTTTCATTGTTAAATTGTGTAGTAGGCGTTTCGTTTTGAACATCTAATACATCTTGAACTAATTGCACAGGATCATACAATTTAGCGTTTATATTGTAACCAGAACCCATAGAGGCCACAGCTTCGCCTGTACCGTAGCTGTAAGCGCTATACATTTCATTGATGCTAACAGGAGGGGTATCACCGTAAAAGCCGTCATAGACCTCTGTAGTGGCTTGAGTCCACCCTATATTGGCATCGTTATTAAAGAATACACCCTGAAGGACAGTATCAGTCGCATTATCCCAAGTGATTGTCATTTGATCAGTCCAAGCATCATATGACACTGTAGAATTGGTCATGTTAGATAATGTGGCAATACCATCGTAATTGATCATTGCAAGGGTTGCGCTATCTTGGCTTGCCCATAGGCTCGCACTAGCCGCTTGTGCTTTATCCTCAATAACATCAAGTGATTGGTTGAATGTGACGACTGTGTCTTGGTCAATTTGTACATCATTCGCACGAATGTAATTTTGTAACTGGATGCGATCTTCATCAGTTTGAGCGTTAATAGCCTCTGTATATATTGCCTCTGCCTTTGAAATTTCTGCTGCCGCACCTGCAAACATCTCAATAGCCGCTTCCATCTGATCCATATTTTCTTCATAACTATCCACCAGTAAGTGTTCCGCTGAATAATAATTAGCATTAGCTGTATCTAATATAGACTGATTGTAGTACGCGACNTCTAATAAGTCGATTTTGTGGCTGTCTGTTCTACCTGCTACTGGGACAACTAAACCCTGCACTGAATCAGGTGATTCTGGAACACCTATAGCCATTTCAACCACACTGGCTTGGGCATCGCTCACCTGAGTGTTTATGTAGCTTGCTGTATTGATCAGCTCTTGTATCTCTACAAAATCACCAACTGGGCGTAAAGGGTTAATATTAGGATCAATAAGACTACCGAAAGTAACAGCTTGAGGATAGTAGACACCAGTGTCACCACTTAGTTGTGCGGAAGCGCTCAGAAACAGACTTAGCATCGCCATTTTCTTTATGTTCGCCATTTGTATCTCCATTGATGCCTAACGCGACATCGAAATATTCCTTGTTATCTTCATATCCCCTGACAAATAAAGTAGGTTTTCGTTTCATCATTAGGTAAGCATTCTTACCAGCAACCACTTTACCGCCTACAATAAGGGGACATGGTGTCCCTGATTCAAACATTGATAACCAGTTGTCATCATGCTGGCACATTCTGGTTATTGCAGCTATCTTCATATTTAACGTAAATAGCATTTGTGCGTCTTTACGTCTATTACAATCCTCATCTACTTCATATTTACCAGAGCTTATACCTATTTGGAGTGTTGATACGCCTCCACTTATAGATTTTAAACAACTGTCGTTACCGCCTGACATAAGGCTCGGTGCGACCGCTGATGCGACAGGTATCTCACTTGCGCTACCTGCACCGTTGTACTGATTAGTGTTAGTAGTAGTNTTGTTGTTACTGTCAACNGTAGCNCCNTGTTGNTTAGTATTTAANTCACCNGTTTGNGAGCTNGTNTTACCACTGTCNGTATCTTGTNCAANNCTANANGAGCTTNNCAGCAANANNANTAANAAAAATNGCNNCNTANANCCCCCANATATANTGCTCTAGCCTAANAAACCGCTTNGANCCCTCATCAAGTCGCCTATCGATAGCCTCTAGCCTGATAGCGCAGATTTCCTCATGTTTTTCCAATTTTGCTAAAAGCTCCTTAATAGTCATAACTCCGCTGGCCTCAAGTGATATTTTTTTCCTTTATCCATCATTATTGGATCAGGACACCAAAATGTCCCATGTTCGCTTAGTAAAGTCATGCCCTTATTCTTGCCAAAAGGCCAAACAAGCATGAAAGTCCAAGTATTAGGGGCAATATCATAAACATTGTGCATATCGTTAGCATTAACCACATTAAGCCAGCGACAGCGCTCAGTAAACTGACGACCGTCAGCCTTAATAACGTCTTGAGTATACCCACCGCGTAAAATAAAACTAATAAAATGCTTCGGGTGACTGTGGTAATCATTAGTCTTTTCTCCCTGAAACAACCTATTTAGCATACAATAACGAAATAACCAATAAATATTTAACATTGGCTCTGTTTTAGTGCCACATTTTGCCAGCCGTATCTGGCGTTTTATGAACGGAAAATAGTATTTAGTCTTACTATCACGCCACGCCATCAAAGCCACCGTAAAATAAATTTACTTTTTGTGCTGGAGAGCCTTCCATCTCTATAACTTTAGCGCCCCTACGCTTTGCTTGCCCTATCTCCCAATGAGGCACATAACCTGCTACGCCTTTTTTAAAATAAAAACACTGGCCGTTCCAAGAAAAAAAGTTAACATCTTTGTCAAACACAATTTTGTATCTAACCCCATCTAAGCCAAATGCCATTACTCTATTCCTGATAAAGTTCTCGATGTAAAATCTGTATCTACAACAGAGTCGCCTGTAGATTCATGTGTGAAACGAGCGTCTGCGTCTGCTCTAGCAACCATAGCATCAAAGTGCTGTTTAGCAGATTTATCAGTAGTATGTATATGCTCTTGTGTTGTATAAACTGAAGACATACTTACATGAAAGTCACGCATTGCAAGCAGCCAATCATTATCATATAAATAACTTCTACTACCCGCTGCATCTCTACCCGCTAAGAAGTTAATTATCTTCCAGTTAGTATCAATTAATTCACCCCAACTCATGAAAACAACTGTGTCATCTTTTCTGCATTCTAAACACATACCGCTTTTTGCCCAGTTATTAGCGGCTTTGTATAAAATGTCAAACTTCTCATCTGATGTTTTACCCTGAAGCTCGGTAAAATTTTCCTCTGCTTTCGTTTCGCAATCGTCAAAAATTCTACGCAATACAACAGGGTCAATGGTAGTTATTCTTTGTATACTATAGGCCATTAGTCTGCTCTTAGCTCAAAAATCAAAACTTCATCTTCAGAGTTCTCAAAAAGATTGATGATTGCTCCACTACCATCAGTAAAGCTCAGTGAATTTGTCCCTCCAGGTTTGTAAGCAACACTTAATCCGCTTGTCATACTTTTAGTTTCTCTTAATCCGTTTGAGCCTGTAAAACACATAGTGTTACAATAGTCAGAAGCATTAGTAGGCATACTGGCATGACCTATTGAAACTGACGCATTACCTCCTTCGCAAGTAGTTAAATTAGCTGAAGTGCCATCAGCAAACTCCATAGGGTTGTTAGCCACGCTAGACCCAGTATATTGACTGCTGTGACCATGATATTCGACTGTGCTTTTACCGACAAGCTGTGTCCTTTCCTTAACAGTCACAAAAGCTAAACTTATCTGCGCCCCTGCGCTTGAAGTAATACCCATCATGAGTTGTCTACCACTCCTGAGCCAAATAGAATCCATTCATTTGCGGCTACTGCAACTAAAGTAGCAACGCCACCAGCAACAATATGTGGGTCAGTCGTACCAACATCTGCTACAGTAGCACCTGTGCATATATTTATGTTTTGTGCATCAC
>FUFK010043560.1_pt1 | contig 11072 bp, 13 predicted proteins | sample 1021851 | NCBI WGS metagenome assembly FUFK01 (sample SAMEA51879418, study PRJEB19060) | metagenome
GGCAACTCTAGATATCGGTGACACAAGTGCGGACGCAGCCACTTTCAGATTGTTAAGAGTAGCAGAAGATCCTGAGAACGAGGATATTACTGCAGCTTATGCATCTGTAGTCGTTGTTCCAAACTTGATTGAACTACAATCATAATAGGAGAATAGGAGATAAATTATGGCAATATCACGATCACAACTAGTCAAAGAACTAGAGCCAGGATTGAATGCACTATTCGGCCTGGAATATAAAAGGTATGAAAATCAGCACGCTGAGATTTATACAAATGAAAACAGTGACAGAGCTTTTGAAGAAGAAGTAATGTTATCTGGTTTCGCAAACGCGCAAGTAAAAGCAGAAGGTAGTGGAGTCTCTTTTGACGAAGCACAAGAAACTTTTACAGCGAGATACACTCACGAGACCGTGGCTCTAGCGTTCGCTATCACTGAAGAAGCTATCGAAGATAACCTCTACGATAGACTAGCTTCTAGATACACGAAAGCTTTAGCAAGATCTATGAGTAACGCTAAACAAGTTAAAGCAGTTGAACCTCTAATCAACGGATTTGGAACTTTTAAATCTGGAGATGGAGTTGCTTTATTTAGTGCTTCTCACCCAACTGTAGCGGGTACTTTCAAAAATACTCTATCTACAGCGGCGGATCTTAACGAAACTTCATTAGAACAGTCGATGATTGACATCGCGGCTATGACTGATGAAAGAGGTCTAAGAGTTGCAGCAAGAGGANNNAAAATGATNATTCCTTCGGAGCTTCAGTTTACAGCTGAGAGATTGATGAAATCTCAAGGNAGAACTGGAACAGCTGACAACGATATTAACGCAATCGTATCTATGGGTATGGTTCCTCAAGGTTATAGAGTGAACAACTACCTAACAGACACAGATGCGTTCTATATCTTGACAGACGTGCCAAACGGCATGAAAATGTTCACAAGAGCACCATTGAACACTGCAATGGAAGGTGATTTCGACACTGGCAACGTAAGATACAAAGCTAGAGAAAGATACTCATTTGGAGTATCAGACCCTAGAGGTATTTTTGCTTCACCAGGAAGTGCGTAATAACTAATTAAAAAGGGGGCTTTCGGGCCCCCTTTTTTTATGGTAGAGAAGAGGGATTCATGAAGACATTTCGTATACAAATTAGAGCATATGGCTATTATGCAGACTTTGAACTTGCATCAGAGGATGATGATAAAGCGTTTGAAAACGCACTAGTTGACAAACTAGGAGAAAATGCTATAACGTGGGAAAAAGATGGATTCATTGATTCGTCTAAACTATGGCTAACTTACGAGGAGATCATAGATGCAAACGCAAGTAAGAGACCTTTACAAAAAGAAGAGGGGTCTCGAAACAGAATGGGCGGTACACCAGCGTGATAACCAAAGGTACACTTTGGATATGGTAAAGATTGACAAAAAAATTAGAGAAGTTGTCAGTCAAATTAAGGAAGAAGAAGCTAGAATAGCTACTCTTTCTAGTAAGATTGAAGACGCTGCCCCCGAAGTTTCAGTAGCTACTTAATAAAAAAGCTACATCGCTGAAAACGTACTTTCACTACGCAATCTCTTGCACTTCATTATAATCTGCTATATAAAATACCCACTATACAATTTAAAGATCATAGACGCGTATAGTCGACGGCCTAGAGACTATGATCGTATAAACTAGGAGGATATAAATATGGCAAAAACAACGTTTTCAGGACCGGTGATTTCCAAAAATGGATTTCAAAACTTCGGACCTGGCATGACAGTTAGTTTAACAGCTGACACAACTTTGACAGTTGCTACACACGCAGGTAAAATCTTACTTTGCAACGATGCTGACGGTAAATTTACTTTACCAAGTATCAATGTAAATGCTAATGGTGGTACTGCTGGTGATAACGACTTCAATAACTTAAACAACATTGGTGCAACTTTTCACTTTTATGTGGAAACTGCCGCAACTGATATGGACATCTTAACAGATGGTACTGACAAATTTAAAGGCGGTATCATGATTGCTGTAGATGATGGCTCTAAAAAAGCTTTCATACCAGGCGCATCTAACGATGTTATTACTATGAACGGTTCTACAAAAGGTGGTATCGTTGGTAGTGTCGTATCAATCACAGCGATTGATACAGCTACATATTTGGTTCACAATTCTTTATTGCTTGGATCAGGTACAATAGTAACACCATACGCAGACGCGTAATAAATAATTAGTGTGGGTCTTAGGGCCCACACTTAAATTTTAAGGAGATAAAATATGGCAACATCTGATCAACAGTTTTCTTGTAGAACTTCTGACGGTAGATTTGGTAGAACGACAGACGCATCCAGCGGTTATATTGGACCAGCTAGAATAACTTATATTCAAGTTGAGGGCGTAGCTAATAGTAACATTAAACTTTATGATGGTACGTCTGCATCTGATACTTTAGTATTTGAAGGTAATTGCGGAACTGAAGGGTTAGACATTTATGTGCCAGGAAGCGGTATAAGATGTCGAACTGGAATATATTTAGATTTAACTAATACGACATCAGTCACTATTGGTTATACTGGCTAAGGAGTTTAAATGGCTAATACTACTTCGGGAACAACTACGTTCGACAAAACTTTTGCTATTGATGAAATAATAGAAGAAGCTCACGAACGTATTGGTCTACAAAATGTAGCTGGTTATCAATTAAAATCAGCAAGAAGATCTCTTAATATATTGTTTCAAGAGTGGGGCAATAGAGGTATTCACTATTGGGAAGTTGGAGACACTAACCTTGATTTAATTGAAGGACAATCAGACTATGATTTTTTTAGATCAAGTGATGATGGAACAAGTGCAACCACAACTGCACCGGCAAGTGTCTACGGAATGTCTGATGTATTAGAAGCACAATTAAGATCCAATAGAACACAAACAACACAAGCAGATTCTCCGATGACAAAAGTAGACAGATCTACTTACGCAGGATTTTCAAACAAACTTTCTAAAGGAACACCTAATCAATATTGGGTTGAAAGATTTGTGGATAAGGTAACTATACATGTTTACCCAACACCAGACTCTACAAATGCATCAAAAGATATGCATTTTTATTTTATAAAAAGAATTCAAGATGTAGGAGACTATACAAATGCAACAGATGTTCCATTTAGATTTGTTCCTTGTATGGTGTCAGGACTAGCTTATTATCTTTCACAAAAGTATAAACCAGAATTAGTTCAAGCTATGAAATTAATGTATGAAGATGAATTAGCTAGAGCTTTAGCAGAGGATGGGTCAGCTTCGAGTACATATATTACTCCTAAAGCTTATTACCCAAGCACATAATGCCAAAGTACGCATCTGGAAAATATGCTAAAGCCATATCAGATAGGTCAGGTTTAGAGTTTCCATATAATGAAATGGTTAGAGAGTGGAATGGATCTTTAGTTCATATGTCTGAATACGAACCAAAACAACCACAATTAGAACCAAAGCCAATGAGTGCTGATGCAATATCACTTGCAAATATAAGACCTGCAAGAACAGAAAACCCTGTATCTTATTTTTTACCTGTAGATGCTTTTGAAACTTACGCTGCAAGTTCTGGAGTTATAAATGTAACAGCTCCTGGTCACGGATTAACAACTGCAACAACATATAGATTTAGAGGACAACCAACTACATCACCAGGAACAGGAAGTCCAACAAACGCTGTCTTTGCTTATGCAAACCCAGAAAATTTTGATGGTATATCTGGATCTAATATTGCAAAAGCTGCCGGTTATACAATTACAACAGGATTATATGTAGATGATGCTAGAGTTTCTACAGACTACGCTGTAGCAAATTTCTTCTTCTTTACAGTTGATACAGATACTGCTACAAAAGGTGGAGTATCAGGAGGAGGATTAGGATGTTCAATTGGACCCGTTACATTGAGTGCATAAAAAGTTGGTTTGTTAAAAAACCAAAAGCAGAAGTAAAAACTGTTATAAATCGTAAGCTAGAAAAAATTCTTAGAAAACATAAAGGATCTAAATAATGGCAGGATTAAGTGCATCAGGATTAAAAACACAAATAAAAAGTTACACTGAAACAGACTCAACTGTTTTATCAGATTCTGTTTTAGAAAATATTATTTTAAACGCTCAATATAGAATTATGAGAGATGTTCCTATTGATGCAGACAGAAAACAACAATCAGGTAATTTAGTTGCAGGACAAGAAACAATAAATGCTCCTGCTGGATGTTTATTTATTAGAGGTATACAAGTCTATGATTCAAGCTCTGTGCTTACTGGAGCTAATACTTGGTTAGAGAAGAAAGATGTTACATACTTACAAGAGTATCAACCGATTACAGGCACAGCTGCAGCGCAAGGTAAACCAAAATACTATGCTATGTTTGGTGGTGCTACAGGTGAAGCAGATACTAATTCAGGGCGTATATTTTTAGCCCCAACACCAAATACCACTTATAAATTTAGAGTTCATTATAACAAGATGCCTGCTCTTTTAGAAAACGATGATACCAACTATATCAGTTTAAACTTACCAAATGGCTTATTATATGCTTGTTTAGCAGAGGCTTACGGCTTTCTAAAAGGCCCTATGGATATGTTGACACTTTATGAAAACAGGTATAAACAGGAGATACAGAAGTTTGCTAACGAGCAAGTTGGAAGACGAAGAAGAGATGACTATACTGATGGTACAGTCAGAATACCAATTAACTCAGCAAACCCGTTATAGGAGATAAAATATGGCAAATACATCAGCAATCTGTTCAAGTTTTAAACAAGAACTTTTACAAGGAAAACACAACTTTTCGTCATCAGGTGGAGATACTTTTAAAATTGCACTATTTGATAGTGATGCAACTTTAGGTGCTTCTACTACGGACTATTCAACTTCTGAAGAAATTACAAACACATCTGGATCTGCGTACACAGCAGGTGGAGCAACTCTTACAAGATCAGGAGTTTCTTTATCTTCAACAACTGCGTTTACAGATTTTTCTGATGTAACTTATTCTTCTGCAACGTTCACAGCAAACGCAGCTTTGATCTACAACACAACAACAGCAACTGGAACAGGTACAACTGATGCAGTTTGCGCGATTGCTTTTGGTGGAGATAAAACTGCAACTAACGGAACGTTTACAATTCAATTTCCTACAGCAGACGCTACAAACGCAATCATAAGATTAGCGTAAGGAGGACTAGATGTCCGACGTATCTTCAGGATGGGGTCGATTCACCTGGGGCCAAGCTTATTGGAACCGTGATGCATTACTCGCAACTGGTTGGGGTGCAAAAGCATGGAATGATGGTGAGTGGGGTAATCTCGCTGATGAAACAGTTTCGTTAACAGGCGTATCAGCTACATTTTCAATAGGATCAGGAACAAGTATAACAGCAGCAGCTGTTGTTGAACCTACAGGAGTTTCATTCACAGGATCTGTTGGTTCTATATCACCAGTAATTCCAAAAACAGTTGAGTTGTCAGGAGTATCTTTTCAATCGACTGTTGATTCATTAACTACAACAGCAGATGCAAACGTTGCTATGACAGGCATATCTTCAACTTTTGCAAACGGTGTAATTACACCTGCAGATCAAGTTATGGGCCTAACGGGTCAGTCAGCTACTTTTTCTCAAGGAACTGCAGTTGCACCGAACGAAGATGTAACTTTAACTGGTCAAGAAATAACTTCATCTCAAGGAACAGCGATAGGATTTGGTGGTAGTATTGTTTTTCCAACAGCACTTACTATTACATCAGCACAAGGAACAGCGATTGCTCCAAACAACTCACAAACGTTATCAGGTCAACAAGCAGAGTTTTCTGTTGGATCTCTTGTAGGATTAGGTTCTGCAGTTGCAGATTTAACAGGTGTTTCTATGACAGGATCAGTAGGCTCATTAACCATAGCAGATCAAGTTATGGGTTTAACTGGAGTTTCTTTTACAGGTTCTGTAGGATCAATAGATCCGGCAGATCAAGTTATGGGTTTAACTGGACAAGAGGCTACAGTTTCGGTAGGAATACCATTTATTAAAGCTTATGCAGATATTGACACAGGAAGTAACACGTCATATAGTAATATTTCAACGGGTTCGAATACATCTTATTCGGATGTTGCAACTGGCTCAAATACAAGCTATAACGACGTAACAGGAGAAGCAGCTTAATGGCATCGACATATACACCTCTCGGTATTGAACTTCAGGCAACTGGTGAAAATGCGGGTACGTGGGGTACAAAGACAAATACTAATTTACAGATTGTAGAGCAGATAACTGGTGGCTATATAGCAAAGTCTATTGCTGGTGGTGCACAAACAACAGCTCTTGCAGTTAGTGATGGATCAACTGGAGCAGAATTAGCTCACAGAGTTATAGAATTTACAGGCACAATTACAGGAAATCAAATAGTTACGATTCCTCTAGACGTACAAACTTTTTACATTTTAAAAAATTCAACTTCTGGTTCTTACACAGTACAATTTAAATATACGTCTGGATCAGGAAATAGTGTTACTTTTTCTGCAACACAAAAATCTACAAAAATAGTTTACGCAGATGCTTCTGATGGGACTAATCCAAATATTTACGAAGTATCAACTGCAAGTGACGTGGTTGACGATACATCACCACAATTAGGTGGTAATTTAGACACTAACTCTTTCATGATTGACTTTGATGATGATCATGGAATTAGAGATGAAAACGCAAACGAACAATTAATTTTCCAAACTACAACTTCTGCTGTTAATCACATTGAAATGACAAATGCCGCAACAGGCAATGATCCAAAAGTTGCTGCTGCAGGTGGAGACTCAAACATTGATTTAGCAGTAGCGCCAAAAGGATCTGGTGAAATTGTTGTTGGTACAGGATCAGCTGCTGCAACTATTACAACAAGCGGCGCATATGATTTAACTTTAGATACAAATTCAGGAACAAACTCTGGAACAATTACAATTACAGATGGAGCAAACGGAGCAATTACTGCAACACCTAACGGAACTGGTGAAGTAGTTATCGGTGGTAATACAAATCCTGGAACGTTAGTTTTAAATTGCGAAAATAACTCCCACGGAATTAAGCTGCAATCTCCGGCCCACTCAAACAATCAATCTTACACATTAAAATTCCCTACAGGTAACGTAACAGCAGATAGATTTTTAAAAGTTGCATCGGTATCAGGTTCGGGAACAACGGGTGTTGGTCAATTATCTTTTGCTGAAGTATCAGGTGGTACATCATACCAAGCTGTTAAAACTTCAGGATTTACTGCAGCAGCAGGAGAAGGATATTTTTGTAATACAACATCAGCAGCTTTTACAGCAACACTACCTTCATCACCATCTTTAGGAGACGAAGTTACAATAATTGATTACGCTGGCACATTTGACACAAACAATCTAACCGTAGGTAGAAACTCACAACCAATAATGGGAACAGCAGCAGACTTAACGGTTTCAACAGAAAGAGCTGCCTTCACATTAGTATACTCTGATTCTACTCAAGGTTGGCTATTAAGGGATAAATAATCCATGGCTGAGTATAAAGGTATAAAGGGTTTTCAAATACAAACTCGTACAGAAGATCCAAGTGACGGAATCGTTGGAGATTTTTATTACAATTCAACAACAGGACAATTTAAAAACATATCTGGCGATTTAACAGGAAGCTGGGCTAGTGGTGGAAATATGAATACTAATAGATATGGAGCTGGCACATGGGGAGTATCAACAGCTGCGTTAGCAGCATCAGGAGAATCAGGTCCACCTTGGACTCAACCAACTGTTGTTGAATCTTATGATGGTTCTGCGTGGAGTGAAATAGCAGAAGTAAATACTGGAAGATATACTGGTGCCTCTTTAGGTCAAACTTATACAGCAGCGCTTTACGCTTCTGGTTATCAAAGCACTTATGTAACAGCCGTAGAACAATGGAATGGAAGTTCATGGACTGAAAAAGCAGAAATGAACAATCCAGGTTATTCTTTTATGGGAGGTGCCGGAACAAGCACAGCTGGTTTAGCCGTTGGTGGTAATAGAAACCCTGCGGTTCCACCTAGTCCAGGCGCTAACTCTGCTCTGGTTGAATATTGGAATGGCACGGGATGGACTGAACAAACAGATTTAAATCAAGGAAGGGCTGCTCCCGCTACGGTAGGTGCAACTTATACAGCAGCTTTAGCAATCGGTGGTAATCCGGTTCCAGCAGGAAATGGTGTTAAGGTAGAACAATGGGATGGTTCTTCTTGGACAGAAACTACAGAGGTTAATAATGCTAGAGGTGGTGGAGGTGCTTCAGGAACATCAACATTAGCAGTATTTTTCTGTGGTGAGCCCTCTCCACAAGATAACAAAACAGAACTTTGGGATGGGTCAACTTGGACTGAAATGGCTGATACGTCTGTAAGCAGAAACGGAAACGTAGGTAGCACCTCTTCAAGTAGTACGTCTGCATTAGCTTTTGCATCTTCTGCATCAAACGGATCTACTGAGCATTGGACCAAAAAAGATTTTGAAATTAAGACAGTGACAACAAGTTAATTATGATTTATAAACAAGCAAAAGGAGGAAGCAACTATGGCATATAAATACTGTACAGCGACTAACTGGGGCAAAAACTTTTTTACTCACGAAGAGAGAAGACAGTTTCACCTTTCAGGTCATCCTGGTGAAGTATGGGTTGTAGGCGATAATCTTTATGGTGATCAATGGATCAGTAANGTANNTGGTGCTATCAAGACAAAAGAAGAAGCACAAGCTATCGTTACTGGTGAAATCGAAGCGGCACAAGCAGCTTACGATTCAGAGTCAGATGATTACAAAGCTAATCACCCAAGACCAGTAGTATATAATCTTCCATAGTCTTTATCCTATGGCAAATTATTCAGATATAAAAGGATTTACAGTTCAAACTGTTTCAAGCGACCCCGCTGCGTCTGGACTTGCAGGCGGATCGTGGGCCAGTGGTGGAACAGCAAACACAGCAAGAAGATGGGGAGCACAAGGTAGTGTTGGAACTCAAACTGCAACTTTAATTATTGGTGGTAGTCCTCCTACAACAGATGCTGTAGAATTATACGATGGTTCATCATGGACTGAAATTAGTGAATTGAACGAGGCTAATTCTGCACAGATGGGTATTGGAACTTCAACTTCTGCATTATCGGTAGGAGCTTATACTAATAATGAATCTTGGAATGGATCATCTTGGACTGAATTAGCAGAAATAAATAATCCTAGATATGGAGGTGGATCAGCAGGAGTAAGTAACACTTCCGGTATGATATTTGGTGGAGAAAATCCTTCTCCGGCAGGACCACATCCAGGTCCTTATTTTAGTGCAACAGAAACTTGGAATGGATCAGCTTGGACTGAAGTTAATGAAATGAATCAAGCAAGATATGGATTATCTAGCGGTGGAACAGTAACAGCGGCTTTAGGTTCAGGAGGTGGAGATCCAGTACCTAGTTACGGAAAATACACAGAAATTTGGGATGGATCATCTTGGACTGAAACAACTGATATGAACGAGAGAAGAATGTTAGGTGGTAGTGTTGGAATATCAACAGATCTTTTAGCAGTAGGATCTGAGCCTGGTGGAGATGATACAGGAGCCACTGAACATTGGAATGGAACAGCTTGGACAGAATTAACTGAAATAGCAACTGCAAGAGCACAGATGTCTTCTGGTGGAACTTCTTCAGCAGGAATTATTGCAACTGGAAGATTACCTCCAGGACCGGTAACAGCAGTCTCAGAAGAATGGTCATTAGCTCCAGTGACGTCAAATATGCAAATTGAAGGACAATTATATTTTAATTCAACAACAAACACTTTTAAAGAAACGATGTTTGATGTATCTGCTGGTACATGGGCATCTGGGGGTGCATTAAACAACCCTAGATACGGAGGATATGCTGTAGGCGCTAGTAATTCAGATAATTTAAATTTCTCAGGGTACACTACAACCTATGTTAATTATAATGAATCTTATAATGGAACAGCTTGGACTGAACTTGCTGAGGTTAATACTGCGTTATATAATCCTGGCGGAGGAGGAATAGTCTCAACTGCAGCTATAAAATTTGGTGGAAACAATGGATCTGGAAATAACAATAGCACAGAGTCTTGGAATGGATCTTCATGGACTGAAGTAAACGAAATCAACACTGCAAGAAGAGGTTTTGGTAGTTTTGGATCAAGCACTTCTGCTATAGGAGCAGGTGGTTATTCTACAACCACGGTTAATAATGTTGAACAATGGGACGGAACTAATTGGACTGAGATAACAGAGTTAAACGCAGCCAACACTGATTCCTATGGTGCAGGTGCGGATAGCACTGCAGGAATTATTTTTGGTGGAGGTAGTCCTCATAAAGCAACTACAGAAGAGTGGGACGGAACTTCTTGGACAGAAGTTGGTGATTTAAATTTAGCAAGACAATTTTTAGATGGAGCAGGTTTAAGTAGCACGCAAGCTTTAGCTTTTGGAGGTGAAAACCCACCACCAAATACTAATGACACAGAAGCATGGGATGGTACAAGTTGGACAGAGGTTTCAAATTTACCGTCTGGACGTGCAATTGGATCTGGAGGAGGAACAGGTCTTTCTTGTTTGTCTTCAGCTTTTCAACCACCAAGCACAGGATCAACCACAACTAGTGAGTGGCAAGTAAATTTAGGTAACAAAACAATAACATCGAGTTAATTATGGCAAAGTATAGAGAAATAAAAGGCGTAACAGTACAAACAAGATCTGAAGATCCAACTGTAAATGCTGGAACTTGGTCAAGTCAATCTGGAATGAATGAAGGTAGAAAAGGTCTATCTGGTTTTGGAACTTACACAGCGGCAATAGCAGCAACAGGAAATGATCCTACAACAGTAAACAGTGTGGAATCTTGGAATGGTTCATCTTGGACTGAAATAGCTGAAGTTAATTCAGCAAAATTTTATAGAGGTAATAACGGAACACAAACAGCTGGTTTATTAATTGGCGGTGCTGTGCCTCCATCATATTCAACTGACACTGAAGAGTGGAATGGAACTTCGTGG
>FUFK010717536.1_pt1 | contig 11072 bp, 10 predicted proteins | sample 1021851 | NCBI WGS metagenome assembly FUFK01 (sample SAMEA51879418, study PRJEB19060) | metagenome
CAAAACCGTCAAGCGGCAGCCCAATGGCAAGACTGAGCGAACGTCAGATAACGTCGCCATCAACCCAGTGCCTTCCCAGCCGGTCTTCGATCTCAATTACCCAAAGGTCCGGATCGCGTTCCGTCCGCACAACCGTTGCCCCTTGGGCGGCGATGCGGTCGGTGATCGCCTGGTCGGCCCAGTCGGGCACGAAGACCTCGAGCGGCTGGTTGACCGCAGCGGCCACGACCGAGGCCGCAAAGGCGGCGTTGCCGCAGCTGGCGATGGCGAGCCGTTCGGGTTGCGTTTCCGTCAACGCAAGGCCGAGGGCGACACCGAAGAGGTGGCGTCCCTTGTGGGAGCCGCTCACGTTGCCGGTCTCGTCCTTCACCCACAGCTCGGCCCCGTCGAGGCCGATCGCTTCGGCNAGCGCCGACTGGGGTCCGAACGGTGTCGGGGTGAAGCCGTGNCCGTCGATCGCCGCCACTGCGGTGTCGAGTCGCTCGATCGTGTCGAGCACCGTTGACCGGTCAAGCCCTGCCATCTCGGCGGCGACGACGACGTCGAGTCGGTCGGCGTGGACGGCGAAGGTCGAGGTCACGTCAGTCGTCGTCGCGGGTGCCCGTCCGGGCGTTGAACTCGCGGATCTGCTCGTCCCATTCACCGATGAAGTGGCGCATGCCGTCCCAGAAGGACTGCTCACCGCGGGCGGTGAAGTCCTCAAAGGACGTGCCCTGCTGCTCGACCCAGGTGAAGTAGCCGAGGTTGAACACTCGGCGGCGCTCCTGTTCGGTGAGTTCGAGGTGCTGGGCAGTGTCGCCCGCTTCGAGTTCACGGGCGAAGTCCGATGCTGCGGCCACGGCGTCGTAGCCATTGGCGTGGTGGTGGGCGAGATACTCCTCGCGCTCGCTGTCGTAGAGCTCCGAGCCGTCGGTCGCAACGGTGACGATGACATCGTCATGGCCGAGCCCACGATCCTTGGCGATCGTGATGGCAGCGAGTGCGTTGGCGATCGCCGAGTAGCCCATGTGCACCAACATGTCGACGAGCGCTGGTTCGAGCCCGACCCGATCGACGAGATGGGCCTTGCCCGCATCGGTGTTGAACACGGCGTCGAGCGCGTCGGTCGAACGGTCGCTGACGGCAACGACGTCGTCGGTGTTCATCACGTTGTGGATCAGCGGCACGTGCTTGTCGCCGATGCCCTGGATGTTGTGATCGCCGAAGCCGTTCTCCAGCATCGTCGGACACTCGAGCGCCTCGACCGCCACGATGCGGCTGCCGTAGGTGTCCTTGAGATAGTCGCCGGCGCCGAGCGTGCCGGCTGAGCCGGACGCCGAGACGAAGGCAACGAGACGAGCGTCGGACCGGCCGGCGGTGGCATGTTCGAAGACGCGTCCGAGTGCTGGTCCGGTGACGGCGTAGTGGCCGAGATGGTTCGAGAACTCGGAGAACTGGTTGATGATCTCGATCTCGGGATCCTGCTCCAGTTCGTTGCAGGCGTCGTAGATCTCCTTGACGTTCGACTCGGTACCGGGCGTGCGGATGATGTCGTTGGTCGGGTCGAGGGTCCACTGTTCGAGCCAGTCGAACCGGGCCTTGCTCATACCCTCGGGGAGCACGGCCACGCCACGACAGTCCATGATGCGCGAGATGGCGATGCCCCCTCGGGCGTAGTTGCCCGTGGACGGCCACACGGCTCGATGGGCTGTTGGGTCGAACCGTCCGGTGACGAGCCGCGGAACGAGACACGAGTAGGCGGCCAGCACCTTGTGGGCCCGGATCATCGGGAATCGGTTGCCGATCGCCAGCAGGATGCGGGCCTCGACGCCGGTCATCTCCGACGGGAGTTCGATGTAGTCGGGCACCTCGTGGGGACCGCTGCCATCGAGCCGACCGAACCAGTGCACCCGGAACAGGTTGCGGGAGTCGGGCTCGTTGCGGTCGAGGCCGGCCAACGGGGCGATGCGGGCTGCGGGGATTGTCGAGGGGTCGGCCAACTCGGCAAAGGTCGGGAGCGCGATGTTGCGCTCCTGGAACCGCTGCACGGTGCGTTCGTAGACGCCCTGATCCGCGANCTCGGTGGTGAGGCCCAACGACTCGTGGGCCCGTGCGACTTCAGCAGCGTCGATCACTCGCTTTGACATTCTGTAAAGCTACCCCGATCACTGCATCGCGTCTTCCTCGGACCGAATTGATTCGGTCACGAACGAGGTCGAGCACCGCAAACAGAAACGCGTACCGTTCCCCTGCGACTCGGCGTTTGTCAGATCGCCCCGTCGTGGCCTTCCCAGTACGGATCGCGGAGGCGCCGCTTGTAGAGCTTGCCGTTGGGGTCACGGGGCATCTCGGTCGTGTAGTCGATCGAGCGGGGCAGCTTCTGTCGAGCGATCTGTCCGCGCAGCCACGTCATGATCGTCTCGGTGGTCTCGTCGGTCGGCTCCCAGCCTTCGCGTAGTTCGATGACCGCCTTGATCTCCTCACCGACGTCGGGGTTCGGGATGCCGAAGACGGCGACATCGCCGACGGCCTCATGCTGAACGAGGGCGCCCTCGATCTCGGCCGGGTAGATGTTGAGGCCACCCACGATGATCATGTCGTTGGCCCGGTCGTTGAGGAACAAGAAGCCATCGTCGTCGAGATACCCGACATCGCCGACGGTGAAGAAGTCGTCGAGCCGCGCGGCCTGGGTCTTCTCGTCGTCGCCCTTGTACTCGAACTGCTGCCCCCCGCCCATCTTCATATAGACGGTGCCGGACTCGAACGGCGGCAACCGGTTGCCATCCTCGTCGACAACGATCACCTCCGAGATCGGCCACGGCTTGCCGACCGTGCCGGGCTTCGTCATCCACTCGGCCGCTCCGACATAGGTGCCGCCGCCTTCGGTGGCGGCGTAGTACTCCCAGATCGAGTCGCCCCACCATTCGATCATCTTCTTCTTGGTCTCGACCGGGCATGGTGCCGCTGCGTGGACCATGTAGCGGGTCGACGACACGTCGTACTTGGTTCGCACCTCGTCGGGGAGCTGCAGCATGCGGTTGAACATCGTCGGCACCATGTGCGACGACGTGACCTTGTACCGCTCGATGCGTTCAAGCGCGCCCTCGGCATCCCACTTGTCCATCAACACGACGGAGTGGCCGAGGTGGAGCGACATCGTGGTCCAGTTGTTCACGGCCGTGTGATAGAGCGGCGCCTGCGTGATCTGGACATTGTCGTCGTGGGGCTTGGTGCCGAACAGGTAGAGCAGGCCACCCGAGGCCGATTCGTCGGGATGTGCCGGGCTCAGCGGGCGGCGAACCCCCTTCGGTCGACCGGTGGTGCCCGAGGTGTAGAACATGAACGATCCGGTCGGCCCGAGGTCGTCGGGCCGTTCGCTCGGCTGGCCGTCGATCAGTTCACCGAACGAACGGAAGCCGCCAACCTCGCCACCGATCACGAAGCGGTTCGCTTCGGGCGTACCGCAATCCTCGAGCACCCGGGTGGCCTCGTCACCGAAGCGGGCGTTGACGATGAGCGCCTTGGTCTCGGAGTCGTTCACGATGTAGCTGATCTCGGGGCCGACCAGATGCCAGTTCACGGTGGTGACATAGAACCCGCCCTGGAACGCAGCGAGACAGATCGCCACCTGTTCGAAGCTGTTGGGCAGCACCGTCGTGACCTGGTCCCCCGGCTGCAACCCGAGCGCCCGCAGGCCGTGCACGATCTGATTGGTGAGCGCGTAGAGCTCACCGAAGGTCATCTGCTCATGATCGGGATCAACGATGGCGAGATGGTCGGGATCGGCTTCGGCGATCTTCCAGAAACCCAGGACGTCGGTGTTGGCCATGGGCGAGATGGTGGACGCCCCGACGCTGCAGCGCCAATCGAGTGGGTCAGCCGACGGGTTCGACCGCAGCCGTCAGGTGACGGCCCTGCGCTTGCGGTACTCCGGGGTGTCCCACGCATCGGAGGCCATGATCTCGATCAGGATCTCGACGGCCCGGTCGATGTCGGCCTCTTCGAGGTAGAGCGGAGTGATGCCGAACCGGATGAGATCGGGCGCCCGGAAGTCGCCGATCACACCGCGAGCGATCAACGCCTGCATGACCGCATAGCCCTCGGGATGCCGGAACGCGACCTGGCTCCCCCGGTTGTCCGGGTTGCGGGGCGACGCAAGTTCCAGCGTCGGGCACGACGCTTCGACGCCCGCGATCAACCGCTCTGAGAGTTCGATCGACCGGGCCCGAACATCGGCCATTTCGACCCCCTCCCAGGCATCGAGCGCCACGTCGAGGGCAGCAAGGGCGAGGACGGGCGGTGTACCGATTCGCATTCGGCCGATCCCGGGATCAGGACGGAAGTCGAGGTCGAAGGCGAAGGGCGCCTCATGGCCCAGCCATCCCGACAGCGCCGGCCGTACCTCCTCGATCAACGCTTCGCTCACGAAGATGAAGCCGGGGGAACCAGGTCCCCCGTTCAGGTACTTGTAGGTGCACCCAACGGCGAAGTCGGCATCACAGCCGGCGAGGTCGACGTCGAGCGCGCCGGCGGAGTGGGCGAGGTCCCAGACGGTGAGCGCACCGGCCGCGTGAGCTGCAGCGCTGAGCGCAGCCATGTCGTGGCGGCGGCCGGTTCGGTAGTCGACTTCGGTGAGTAGGACGACGGCGACCGACTCGTCGATCGCGTCGGACACGGCATCGGGATCGACGATCCGGAGTTCGTGAGAGGCACCCATGGTTCGGAACAGTCCGTCGGCCATGTACAGATCGGACGGGAAGTTGCCCGAGTCCGAGACGACGACGGTTCGCTCGGGACGGAGCTCCAGCGCGGCGGCAAGCGCCTGGTACACCTTCAGCGAAAGCGTGTCGCCGACAATCACCGTGCCCTCCGGGGCGCCGATCAGACGCCCGATGCGATCGCCGATCCGAGTCGACGATTCCATCCAATCGGCATCGTTCCAGCCGCGAACGAGGAGTTCACCCCACTCGTCGGTGACGACGCGCGCAACGGCCGCCGCCGCATCACGAGGAACCGGACCCAGCGAGTTCCCATCGAGGTAGACGAGGCCCTCGGGCAGAGCGAACCGCGAGCGGGTCGCGTTGAAATCGGTCATTGTCGGCCGATGCTACGGCCCCGGAGATCAGCTGACGGTTTCGACCGGATTGACGGCGGCGAGNTCGAAGAGGTCGAGGCGCTCGCGGTACCAGTCACCCGGGACCATCGTCTTGCCCGGAAGGTCGGCCAGGGCGGCATCGACCAGGCCCGTCACGTTGTCGCGGCCGGCAGCCTCGAGGCGGAGATCGAGCAGCGCATCCATGGTGCGGGAGCGGCTCAGCACGTCACCCGTCACGTCCTTGCGCATGGCTTGGATGTAGGTCTCCAGATCGCTCATATCCATTGCAACGCCTCCTCGAACGAAGATGTTCCGTCTTTTTCCGTGTTATCAGCACCAACCCGGAGGCGTTCCCGACGGGGGCGGACCGAGGGTCGGCGCTGACGTTCCGACACCGTACCCCTGACGTCTCACCAATGGTCACTCGGGGACGACCCGGTATCCAGTTGCCGCCGAGTTGGCCGCCAAACGGCGGAAAATCGGGGTGAAGGTCATCGGTCACGTTCCCGACAGGCGTGTGTCAGGATCGCGGCATGGCGCGTTTCGACTCCCCCAGCTCCGTCCATGTCGGCATCCAGATCCAGCCTCAGGGCACCTCCGTCGCGGCGATGCGGGATGCGTGGAGGGCGGCCGATGAGATGGGGGCCGACTCCATCTGGATCTGGGACCACTTCTATCCCCTGTTCGGCGACCCCGATGCCACCCACTTCGAGGCGTGGACCCTCCTGTCGGTGATGGCCGCCGACACCACGAATGCGAAGCTCGGCACACTCGTCACGGGCAACAGCTACCGCAACCCCGAACTGTTGGCCGACATGGCCCGAACGGTCGACCATGTCGCCGACGGCCGCATGTACCTCGCCGTCGGCTCTGGCTGGTTCGAACGCGACTATGTCGAATACGGCTACGAGTTCGGCACGGCTCCGAGTCGTCTCCGCCAGCTCGGCGACGACCTGCCCCGCATGCGTTCGCGGCTCGACAAACTGCATCCGCAGGCGGTCGGTCCGATGCCGATCATGATCGGCGGTTCCGGCCCGAAGGTCACCCTGAAACTCACGGCCCAGTTCGCCGACTCGTGGAATACCTTCGGCCCGCCCGAGCACTTCGCCGAGAAGAACCAGATTCTCGACGACTGGTGCGAGAAGCTCGGCCGCGATCCGAGGGAGATCGAGCGCACGGTCGCGATCGCCGGCGACGATGTCGACGGCATCGAGCGCTATGTCGAGGCCGGCGCAGAGCACATCATCGTGATGACCGGCGATCCGTTCGATCTCGGTCCGTTGCAGTCGCTCATCGAGCAGCGCGACCTGCTCGACTGAAGCGCCGATGGAGCAGGGACCGACGATCGGGTCGTGATCAGCGAACGCTGCGGAGCGACTCCAACCAGTCGTCGGCGGCTTGCAGTCGGCGGCGGAGCTGGGTCTCGTCGGCCTCGGCCACCCGCTCGATGCCGGAGCGCTTGTTCAGTTCGGCGTTGACCATCGGGTGTTCCATGCCGGTTGCGCGCACGAGTTCGAATACCCGGTCGGCGTTCCAGTTCCGAAGATCCTTCTTGCGGGCGTGCTTCGTGCGCAGACCGCCCAACGCAGCCTTGGCATCGACATCGCGCCCCGGCAGTTTGGGCGGTGGAGGCAGGTCGATCGGGAGGCCGGCCAGGTCCTCGGCGGCGATGACGATGTCCTCGTGCGGGTCGATGCCGTCATCGGCGGGTGGTGAGGCCTCCTCGCCGTCGATTGCCGTCGACGACAGTGCCTGGAACAGCGATGGCTGCTCCTCGATCTGCACCGCCCGGTTGAGATCGTCGAGCGCAGTCTCTCGCTGAGCTTCCTTCGCGATGCGCTCGTCGATCGAGTGTCGTCGCTGCCGGGCGATGTTCTGGGCGTGATGGCGCAGCTGCGGATCATCGGGCACGTAGAAGTAGGCCTTTTGCGAGGACAGGCCCGGGGTCCAGCGGGCGATTCGACCGACCGCCTGACGAAAGAACAGCGATGTCACGGTGGTCGTGGCGTGCACCGCCACCCGAAGCCGAGGGATGTCGACGCCTTCGGAGATCATGCGCACTGCCACGACCCAGGACTGATCCGATCGGGCGTAGGCCTCGATGACATCGCTCGCCTTCGGATCGTCGGAAAGTGCGATCGCCGGTGCCTCCCCTGTCCAACGTTCGAGCAGCGATGCACAGGCCCGGGCGTGGTCCTGGTCGATCGCGATGACGAGGCCACCGGCATCGGGTTGCTGTTTACGGATCTGACGCAGCTTTTCGTCGGCCTTCACGAGCACGGTCGGCAACCACTGGCCGTCGGCATCGAGGGCGGTGCGCAGTCGGGCGCCGCGGTCCTCGGAGGCGATGTCGTCGGAGAACGAGGCTTCTTTCTTGGAGCCGTCGGCGCCGATCCACTCCATGTGGCCATCGAACCGGGGGAAGAAGACCGGCCGCACGACACCACCGTCGACGAGTGCGGCGCCGTAGTCGTACTCGTAGTCGCTGACGGCGTCGCCGTGATCGCCGAGTGTGTAGCGAACGAACGGGATCGGTGCGTCGTCGGAGCGAAACGGGGTACCGGACAGCAGGAGCCGCGAGTTGGCCTCGGCGAACGCTTCGGCAACGCCCTCGCCCCAGGTGAGGTCACCGCCGGCATGGTGGACTTCGTCGAGGATGACGATGCCGCCTCGACTCAGCGTGAACAGTGTGGGAGCCGCCGAGGCGCACTGGGCGTAGGTGACGACGATGCCGTGCATGTCGGACGGGATGTCGCCGGTCGACGCGTCCCAGTCGGGTTCGAGGTGGAATCCGAACCGTTCGGCGGCCTGTGCCCACTGGGCTTTGAGGTGACGGGTCGGCGCGACGACAACCAATGGCAGACGCTCGCCCTTCAGCCAGTGACGTGCCGCCGTGAGCGCGAACGTCGTCTTTCCCGCACCAGGGCAGGCGACGGCGAGGAAGTTTGCCTCACGGTGGTGCAGGAACGCCTGGAGTGCTTCGTGCTGCCACTGGCGCAGGGTGATGCTGCGTCGCAGCGGGGCGGCGGGACTCACGACCGGTTCCGGCAACCTCGGAGGACGGGCACGGCGGCGAGGGTAGCGAGTCGNATTGCAGCCGNGACGCACCATGGNAAGTACATTCCGGGCATGGCTGACGAGCGCCCCATCGAGGACCAGATCCGCTTCGAACTGAAGGGTTCGGTGGCTTGGATCACGATCGACCGACCCCAGGTCGGCAATGCCCTGAACCCGCCCGGCCGCAACCGGATCCGGGATCTCATCAACGATCTCAACGTTTCGAAGCAGGCCAGGTGCATCGTCATCACGGCCACGGGCGAGAAGCTTTTCTGCCCCGGTGCCGACCTCAGCCATGTCTATGAGAAGAACCGGCCCGAGGGGGTGCCCGATCAGGTCGCCGGCGATCCCCGACGGATGATGCTCGACGGGCAGTACACGCTCTTTCCGGCGATCCTCGACTCCGATATTCCGATCATCGCCGCCGTCAACGGCACCGCCGCCGGCATGGGGGCCCACCTCGCCCTCGCATGCGATCTCGTGATCGCTGCCGACAATGCCAAGTTCGTCGAGGTGTTCGCCCGCCGCGGCCTGGTGCCCGATGCGCTCGGGCCGTGGCTGCTGCCCCGCATCATCGGTGTCCGGAAGACAATGGAGCTGATGCTGTTCGCTCGTGACCTTCCGGCCGAGGAGGCCGCCGAGCTCGGACTCGTCAACACGGTCGTGCCGGCTGCCGATCTCGAAGCCACGGCGGCGGAGTGGGCCGACAGGATCGCCGGTGGCCCGACGTTCGCGTTCGGACTCACCAAGTGGCTCGTGAATCAGAGCCTCGACGTCGACCGGCAGACGATGATGCACAACGAAGCCGTCGCCGTGGAGATGAACAACAGCTCCGAGGATTGCCAGGAGGGCATCGCCAGCTTCCGCGAGCGGCGCGATCCCGTCTGGAAGGGCTACTGACCGGTCGGCTCAGCGAAAGCGGACCTGAAGCGCATCGACCCCGCGCAGCGTCATCCGGTTGCGCCAGGCTGGCTCTTCGGTGATCTCCCAGTGTTCGTATCGGTCGAGCAGTTTGCCGAGCAGCGCCTCCCCCTCCAGCCGGGCGAGTGCGGCGCCGAGGCAGTAGTGGATGCCGGAGCCGAACGACAGCACCTGGGTGTCGGTTCGGGTCACGTCGAACCGCTCGGGATACTCGACGAGTGCCGGGTCTCGGTTGCACGCTCCGAGCAATGTCATCGTCGACGAGCCGGCGGGAATGGTGACACCGTCGATCTCGATGTCCTCGAACACGTGACGCCCGTCGACCTGGACGGGCGGGTCGAAGCGCAGCACCTCTTCGATCGCCTGGGGAATCAGTGACCGATCGTTGCGAAGCAGCTCGAGCTGGTCGGGNTGGGCGACGAGCTGCCGCACCGCGTTGCCGAGGAGATGGGTGGTGGTCTCGAACCCTGCTGCGTAGATCAACGAGGTGTTGACGAGCACCTCGGATTCGGTGAGCTTGTCCTCCCCGTCGGCGGCCTGGATCATGCCGCTGAGGAGATCGTCCTGCGGCTCGGCCCGTCGACGAGCGACGAGGTCCTGGAGGTATTCGGTGAGCTTGGCCCCCGAGACTTCGGCGGCGGCCAGATCCTCGGGGCTGGCGGTCTGTTCGATGCCGACGGTGAGGTCGTAGATGAGCGGGCGGAGGTACTCACGGTCCTCGGCCGGCACGCCGACGAGCGCGCTGATCACGTTGGCGGGCAACGGGAACGCCACGCTGCCGACGAAGTCGCCCTCCCCGCCGAGATCGTCGAGCAGGTCATCGCACATCTGCTCGACCTCCGGACGCAGCTTCTCCACACGGCGGGGTGTGAACGAGCGGGCGACGAGGCCNCGCACCCGGGTGTGATCGGGCGGGTTGAGCATCAGCATCGACAGGGTGCCGCTGCGGACCTTGCGCTTGGTGCCGTCGAGGGAGACCCGCTCGTCCGTCAGGCCGGCACCGCTCCCGCACCGAGGATCGCGGAGAAGCGCGCGGGCGTCGTCGAACCGGGTGAAGACCCACCGACCGACCAGTTCGGTCTTGAAGACCGGGGCGTGCTCCCGCAATTCGGCATAGAGCGGGTACGGGTCCGAGATGGTCTCGGGATCGGTGAAGATCTTGAGCAGTGTGGCGTCGGGATCGAAAGTCACGGTGTCAGGTTGCCGGTTCGATCTCTGGGCGACCAAATGGAGCTCCACGAGTCGTCGGCCGCTCGACCGACGTCGCCTCGAGTTGCTGCTCGGCATCCCGGTGGTGATGCACCATCTCGTGCAGCACGAAACGCGCCATTCCCCGGATGGTGAAGCGTTCACCCGGTCGGCGCTCGGCTTCGGCATCCCATTGCGCCGGCGCCAGATCCGCGAGTGCCTGACCGAACCGACGGGCGTTGGCCGCCATCGCCTCGGCGACGAGGACCGGCTCCTGTTCGTTGTACCGGCTGTCGACGACCGCGGCATCGTGATCCCACCAGCCGAGTTGCTGGCCGGGGGTCGTTGCCGTTCGGTGGATGCGCTCCTCGAAGATGGCGAGCACATCGCGGGTGTGACAGGCGTATTCGAGCGGACTCCACACATCGGGTGCAGGCCGACGTCGAAGGTCGGCGACATCGGTGGTGGCGAGGGTCCCGCCCCATCGAGCGGCGACATCGGTCAGGGCGCGGGGAAGGTCGGCGTCGGCGTTGGTCGCGGTGTCGAGTCCGCAGTCCGGGCAGGCCTCGAACTGCATCCGAAACCATTCGCGTCCTTCGTTCACGAACGAGCCGCCATCGCAACGGCGATCTCGGCGCCGACACGAGCGTTGTTCTCGGCGAGCGCCAGATTCGCCGGGACACTCTCGCCGTCGGTCGCAGCGGCGATCGCCGCAAGCACGACCGGAGTCACGCCAGGGCCCTGCACCCCCGTCGCCTCCGCCTCGGCGAGCGCAGCCGCGATCGCCGTGTTGATGCGATCGGGATCGAGTTCGTCGTCCTCGGGGATCGGG
>FUFK010039991.1_pt1 | contig 11070 bp, 17 predicted proteins | sample 1021851 | NCBI WGS metagenome assembly FUFK01 (sample SAMEA51879418, study PRJEB19060) | metagenome
TGAGCGTCAACGTGTCAAAGGAGGCTGCGGTGGACCAATGCAAGGTGAAGGCGTACACACTCTATGCCGAAGACATGGAAGCAGCCTCGGCTGAGAACCTCACGGCCGACGACATCGACGATGTCATCGTGGGCCAGATTGAGGACGTGTGCGACAACACCTACGCATTTGCATCCCCCCTTGCCATGGGCAACGAGTCCGTGCTGGCCGACATAGCAGAGGATCGCGACACCTGCCTTGAGACGCCCGCCGCTGGCTCAACCGGTGGCATCGTGCTCTGGCTGGGTTCCATCGGCGCTCTGCTCGGCACCGTCATGCTCGCATCGGGCTCCATCGGCCGCAGCCTTCCAGCCAACGCCGAGCAACAAGGCAAGTGGGCCGGCATGGCCGCCGGCGTGCTGATGCTTCTGGCCGTGCTGGTGTGGTGGCTCTTGCTGCCCGATACCGACACGGACACCTCAGCGGGCATGGGCGTGTGGATGACGGTGCTTGGCAGCGTGCTCGGCATTCTGGCCGGCGTGTTGGCCTTCCTCGACCAGAAGTGAGCACGAAATCATCGGTGACTTCATCAAGGATTGAGCCTGCGCTTACCTTGCCGTCTTTGGGGTTGACCCCGGGAAGGTGGTGGCGACATGGCAGGCAACGAACCCGACAAGGCCGAGGACATCGACGACGATGAAGACGACTGGATGAAGTACGCCAACGCCGGATTTGGTGAAACGGACTACTCCCTCTGGGACGACGTTGAGCCGGTGGAGGAAGACGAGGACCACCAGCAAGAAGTCGCCATGCAACTGGGCACCCANGTCGAAGAAATCCCTCGGGCGCCCCGCCCAGCCGGACTCAAGCATCTGGTCCGCCAAGGTACCTGCGACGCCTGTTTGGGCCGTGTAGGTGGTAAGCGCGTGTACGGTCAATCACTGGAAGAGGCCGGCAAGGGCGTCCGTGATTCCGTCCTTGAACGGGACAGCCACCTGGCGAATGCCCGGGAAGACGAGCCGCTCTGCCCGTTTTGTGAGAACCTCTTTGAGGAAGTGGACCTGCTCGCTGACATCATTTTTGACTCGCTTGAGCCCTACGACATCAGTCGTTTGCAACTCGGCGCACGCTTCCCCAAAGACCAGATGGAGAAGGAAGAAAAGTTGCGTAAGCGACTCGGCGCCGGTGGTTCCGACCCCCTCAAATCATCACTGGTCAACGAGATCGGTAAGCGCTTGAAAGACCGCTTGGACGGCATCACGATGGTCAGCGACAAGCCTGATGTGTTGGCGCTCATCGACGTGCTGACGCTCACGGTAGAACTCGATGTTCGGTCCGTCTACGTTTACGGACGTTACCGAAAACTCGAGCGCGGCATTCCCCAAACTCGCTGGCCGTGCCGGGCCTGCAAGGGACGAGGATGTGAACGTTGTAACCACACCGGCCTGCAATACGAGAAGAGCGTCCAGGACCTCGTGGGCAACCCGATGTTGGAAATTTTCCAGGGTACGGAGCACGCCTTCCACGGCATGGGCCGAGAGGACATCGACGTGCGCTGTTTGGGCCGTGGGCGTCCCTTTGTGCTTGAGATCAAAGAGCCTCATAAGCGCAGTTTCAACGCCGAAAAACTGGCCGAGATCATCAACGAAGCGGCCAAGGGTTCGGTCGAGGTCTCGTCCATTCGTCCCTCCTCGCGCAGCGAAGTCGTGCGCATCAAGGACACACCAGCTGAGAAATCCTACACCATTCGCTTCACGCTTGAACCGATGAACGAGGCCGAATACGCCGTGCTCACCGCACCGGTGGACATGACCAAAGAGAACGTCCAAAACCGCAGCAAAAAGCGACGGCGTCAGCGCCGCGGCGATAAAAACGCCGACCGCACCAAGCCGCTGGAGGCCACCATCGAAGTGCCACCCGCCGGACCCAGTGAAAAGGAACTCAAGGCGATGAAAAAGGCCGAACTGGTGGCCCTCGCCGAGACCCACGGTCTTGCGAAGACCGGAAAGAAAGACGAACTCATCGAACGTATTCTCGCCGCTCTGCCACCGGCACCTGCCGTGTTTGACTTGCCCGACGATGAAACCATCCTCAAGGTGGTCGAAGGCCTCAACGGCCTCAAGTTGGCCCAGCGTACGCCCGAGCGGGTCTCGCACCGACGCTCCGACCTGATTCGTAAGCGAACCGTGTTTGAGGCGCACTCTCCCTATATCGAGGTGAACGAGGACGGGCAGCGAGAAATTGAATTCACGCTGCGTTGCGAGTCTGGCACCTACGTCAAGGAGACAATTCACGGCGATAGCGGGCGCACCCAGCCCTCCGTGGCGGCCCTCATCAAAGCCAAGTGCAACGTGGTTTGGTTGGATGTGGGCGACATCCACGCCGACTGAGCCGTCGTATGAGGGCGCTGCTTCCCGTCGCGGTGCTTATATGGGGAAGGTGGGTCGGCAACTTGCTCCGAAGATGCGCTTGCGCTGATTTGGGGCAAAGGAGGCGAAGAAAATGAAGCGCTCAAAGGGTCAGCGAGTCGGTACTCGTAGCATTTTGCGACGACGAAAGAACGAACGCAGCCGCTTGAACATCCGCCGTGTGATGCACCAGTACGAGGAAGGCGACCGCGTCGCCATCGTCCTCGACGGTGGTCAGCAAGGTGGCATGCCTCACCGTCGCTTCAACGGTCGCACCGGCTTCATCAAGAAGCGCCAAGGTGTTGCATGGATCGTCGCTGTCAAAGACGGCAACATGCAGAAGACCGTCATCGCTCGCCCAGAGCACCTCCGTCCACTTGAATGAGGGATACACCATGACCGAAGAAGACCGATTCTTGGATTTCGCCACCGTCCGTGAGATGCTGTACGACGCACAAGAGCGCCGTGGTACGCTGAAGTACGAACAGAAGTGGGCCCTTCAGCACGCTGAGTGGGCCGCCAGCGATGCTCGCAACGGCGTGTCCACCGAGCCCGCAGTGTTCGAAGAACTCCGAACCAAACTCCTCGAAGTTGAGACATTGGCCAAGCACCCCGACCTCGCCGCCAAGCTCGCTGAACTCATGCCCGCCACTCCTGAAGACGTGAAGGCGGTTTTCGGCTCCAAGCGCATCGTGATTGAAGACAGCGAAATCGACGCTGTCCTCGACATCGTGCGCCAAGTCATTTGATGCGTTTCGCATCTCCCAACAGGTGATGTTCGATGTCAGACCCACGGCGAAGGCGCCAAATCAAGACCCCCTCCGGTCCAAAGAAGAAAGCCGCCGGTCCCGACCCATCAAAGTACAAGTTGAAGTCGGCTACGGGACGACAAGAAGTCCCCAAACCCCAATCCAAACCCGACCCTTCGCAACAGCGCAGCGGTGGCCAGCGGGGCGGGCAACAACGTCGTCAAGGTGGCGGTCAACAACGTCGCCATGGTGGTGGTCAGCGGAGCGGTCAACGCGGTGGTCGACAAGGCGGCCGAGGACAAGGGCGCCGGGACCAGCCTCGCCCTGAACCTGAAGCGCTGAAAACCGAAACTTACGCTCGCATTCTCGAACACGATGCCGGTACCGGCATCGCCACCGCCATGGCCGAAAAGAGCCTGGCGTTCTGTCGCCTCAAACTCAAGGGCAGCGAGACCATGACGCTGAATCAGCGCATCTACATCGGCAAAGACGCCTCAAAGCGAACCGATGTCGCCGCCATCATCGGCATGGCGCATCTCGACAAAATGTCGAACATGGCCCGACAGGATTTGCCCAACTTGGTGCAACTCTTCATCGAAGAACACGCCCAGTACTTCGTGGATGAATTCTACAACAAGGCCGGCCCGATGTCGCTCAAGCAGCACTCCTACGAGTTACTGCCCGATGTCGGTCCAGTCAAGGCCCGAAACATGGTGAAAGCCCGAGACCAGGTCGGCGTGTTTGCTTCCATGGACGAACTCAACGCTCTGGCCAAGGTCAAGGGTGCCGAGCTCCTGGCCCAGCGTTTCGTTGAGGAAATTGAGGACAAGACGCTCGTGCCGCGCCTGACCGAACTTCTTCTTCCGGTGACAGCATGAAAGGGGCTCGACGCCTCGTCGATGCGCTGCGTGCAAAGCAACCGTTCAACAAGGCCTTGGGTCAGCATTTTCTGGTTCACGACGATGTCCTCGAGCGCACTGTTACATGGGCTGAAGTCGACGTGGAGGACCATGTGTTGGAAATCGGCCCAGGACCGGGAACGCTGACCGAGGTGCTCTTGTCCAAGGGCTGCAAGGTCACCGCCATCGAACTTGACGGCGGAGCGTGCGACCACCTTCGCTCGGTGTTCGCTGACGCCATTGCTGAAGAGGCGTTGACGCTCGTGGAAGGTGACGCCCTTCAGGTCTCTTGGCCCGGGGACATCAACCGGGTTGTTGCCAACATTCCCTACCAGATTTCCTCGCCCCTCATCGACGTCATCACCCGCTACCATCGGAACCCCAAGACCACGCCCCTCCAGGACATCGTCATGCTCGTGCAAGAGGAGTTCGCCGAGCGTGTCGTCATGGAGTATGAGAGCGATGTCGGTTCACTCGGGATGGTCGTGGCATTGGACTTTGATTCGGAATTGGGCGAGCGCGTGGGCCCCCATGCCTTTTCACCGATGCCTAGAGTCCATTCGCGCCTGCTTCGCATGACACCTCACGGCGAAGAATGGCCGTGCGACCGACGGTTGCTGATTCAAATGATCCGAACGACGTTTGAACAGCGACGCAAGAAATTGAAAAAGACGCTGAAGCAACCGCCGCGCCGTCTTGGCCGCGTTCCGGGTTGGCACGCCACCCGGTGGAAGCGTGCATACGCCTCCATGCAACACGACCCCCGCCTTCAGCGCCGGCCGGAGACCTTGGAGTTGGACGAGTGGGCCGATTTGGGCGTTGATTTCGCTTCGTGTGAAGAAGAGGCTTGAACCTTCATACCGGGTCGAGTGAATAATCGGTTTGGGGAGAGACTTTTCTTAGGAGTGTCTGCTCGCCTCAACTTGTCGGGGGGATTTGGATGGCAAAGAAGGACACCTATCTTGCACTGCTCCGCCGAGGTATTGACGATACCACGGCCAACCAGCTCGCTGACGCGGGGTTGAAGATTGGCGATTTGAAGAAAATCGACAAAGACGATGCTCGTTGAGAACTACGGCCTCAAAGAAGAGATTGCCCAGGGCGTCATTGAAATCATCACGGCAGGACCGCAGTCCCACGGGAAAGAGCGATTTCTGTCCAAGGTCCTCGCCCCGGAGAAGAAGCAGGAGTCCCGCATCGAAGAGATGAAATTTCAGCGAAAACAAAAGGACGTGCTCGCTGAACTCGCCGAACAAAAAGAGCGACTCAAGATTGCAAAGGTCGAAGCGTTCCGCGCTCAGAAGCTCATCATGAATCGGCTTGGAAAGACCGTTGAACTCATCGTCAAACTCGAGAACAACCTTCACGACGAAGGAAAGGACGACCAGAAGGTCAAGATTCGAGACCAGCTCGAAACACGTGGCCTTGAAGCCGCTCGGGACCACGAAATGCTTGAACTCGAGGGCACACCGCAAGACATCGTCGACTTCCGCCGCCAGCATGTGCCCGGGCTGATTCACCACGCCTGCCCCGAGTGCGGCGAGGAGATCGACCCGCGCCAGGCTCGAGACCCTGACCAACCCAATGCGTGGGCGTTCATCTGCTGGGAATGCGAAACGAGTTTCATCCCAGCCCTGGCAACGCAAGTGGAAACCATCCTTGACGAGGAACGCATCGTCATCGACCCCGACAAGCCCCCTCGCAACCCCGTACCTCCCAAGCCCGCCAGCATGGATTTCTCCTCGGTTTCTGACCTCATTCGAAAGGACCTCGAGCAAACCGGCGCGACGGCCGATGAGATGACCCGAGTGGTGGAGGAGAGCGTCGTCGCTGGTGGCCTGATGGACATCAACGATTGGATCGACCAAACGCTCGCCGCCAAGGATTACATTCAGGCGCAAGAGGACCGAGAGGACTTCATTCTGCGCACGGGCGCCGGCGCAACCAAGTTCAACAAGTGGATGAAGAAAGCCGGCCTGTTCTTCAACAAGCAGACCGGTCGATGGACCCGGGAAAAAGCACGCTGAGGTGGAGGGCATGACCGCAAGCCCGGCCAGCCTAACCGCTGATGCAACCCCCGTTGACACCGCGCCACCAACCCCCGTGATTCGATTTCTACGAGGCGCCCACCTGCTCGGTCAATGCGCCGTGAACCCCGGAGAAACCATCGTTGAACACGCCGAGGCTTGCGGAATCACCTTGCCCACCAACTGCACCTCTGGAACGTGTGGAACCTGCATGGTCAGTCTGATTCTCGGCGACGTACCGCTCCCCGAAGAACTCCCCCCCGGTCTTGACGACTGGCTGGTGGAAGAGGGCGCCCGACTGGGTTGCATCGGCAAACCGAGGGGCGACGTGGACATCGACATTCGCCCACCGATTTGAGGGAAGGTCATGTTCGGTACGTGGACTGCAAGCACCTGGGTGATTCTGATCGTCGACGTCATCGCCGTCGTGATCGTTGTTTTGTTTCTCAAGTCGAAGATTCAGCACAAGATCAGGGAAGTGGAGGCCCGCCAAGCCCACGAACGCCTGCAGCAAAAGCGCGCGAATCGAGCCGACGACGAAGCGAAACCAGAGCCTTGAACCGCACCGTTTCGCTCGGCCCGATGCTTCAAGAACCCTTGACGCTCCTTCCCCGCCATGTCAGCCGGTCATCAAACGACGACCGGCCCGCTTCCCATCGGTCAGTTCGCTCAACTTGTCCAGCAAACGGTGAAGAACGACCCGCTTTTTCAACATCAGGCCCTGCAGGGAGAGGTCTCTTCGTGGAGCCTTCACAACGGCAACATCTACTTCACCCTCCGAGACGACGACGGGCAAATGGATTGCGTCGTATGGCGCAGCGCCCGATTGAGCGTCGACCCGTCCATCAAAGTCGGCAGCGAGGTGGTCATCATCGGAAGCGTGGACGTATGGCCCAAACGGGGGCGTCTGCAGATCGTGGTGGCTCGAATCCAGCCCGTTCAAACGCTGGGCGCCATGGAGGAAACCAAACGCCAACTCGTTGAGGCGCTTCGAGCCGAGGGGGCGCTGGACATCCCACCGCGACGGTTGCCGTTTCCGCCCAAGCACGTCGCCATCGTGACCGGAGCAGGCTCCGCAGCGCTGTCCGACATGCGGCGATTGATGGCCGATCGGTGGCCTGGCATGCGCACCACCGTCATCGAAGTCCTCGTCCAAGGCGAGCACGCTGCACAAGAAATCGTGCGTGGGCTGGCGGTCACTCGGGCGCTTGCTCGGCCCGACGTAGCGGACCGGCTTGACCTGCCACCCGTGGACGCCGTCATCGTGGGTCGAGGAGGTGGCTCCCCCGAAGACCTCTGGGCGTTCAACCTGGAACCCGTTGCCCGTGCAATCCTCGCAAGCACCGTACCGATCGTTTCGGCGGTGGGTCACGAGCAAGACCTCCTCGTATCCGACCTGGTGGCCGACGTGCGCGCCTCCACTCCGTCCAACGCCGTTGAACGGTTGGTGCCCGAACGGAACGCAGTGGTCCAACTGCTGGACGAACTTGACGACCGGATTGATGGAGCCATGCAGCGTCGCCTTCACGAATGGCGACAGCACCTCACCCTGCTCGCAAACCAGCTTCGCCACGCGCCGGGGCGAGGCATCTACGCTGCAAAAGAACGACTCGGTCAACTCGGCCACCGGCTCGTGCGCAGCATGGACACCACGATGGCGCAACGCCGGCAGCGCCTCGCTCAGATCGAAGCCACCCTCCGGTCAGCCCACCCAAAGCGGGTGCTGGAACGAGGCTATTCAATGGTGCACGACGAACAGGGAGGCGTCGTTTCAACCATCGCCGGCCTCACCGAAGGGCAAACCATCCATCTCCAATTCGCTGACGGCCGAGCGGCCGCCGACGTGCACACATTGGACCACATGGAGGACGAAACATGACCGAAGACACGATGACCTACGATGAAGCCCTGCGACGCCTGGAGGACCTTGTCGCTCAACTCGAGCGAGGCGGGAAAAACCTGGACGAAACCCTTGCGATGTTTGAGGAAGGCACGGCCCTGCTCAAGCGTTGTCAGGACGAATTGGGCGACGTCGAGGGACGATTGGCTGAATTGCGCCTCGACGAGGCCGAAGCCTTGGTCAAGGACGACAACTGAGGGACCACCATGGGGCGCAAGCACGTCGCACTCCAGCGCCGTATCGCTCGCGTCTTGGCCTCGTGGAGTGATCCACACGACACTCGACCCTACCCTGAATTGGAAATCGTTCAAAACGTGGACGTTGCAGAAGACGGCGAGGTGAACCTCACCGTCAAACCGGCTCGCCCACACTGTCCGTGCTGTTTGCTGGATTTGGATGCGCTCCGGAAGCGTTTGTTGGAGGTGAAAGGTGTCTCCTTCGTTCAAATCAGCGTGGTGGACATCCCGGCTGCGCCGAGGTGGACACGGGCCATCAACCGTTGACGTCAACGTGAACACGACGCAGCACAAGGTACGCCGGTACGGACCAACCCAGCACGGAGACCACCCACGCAAGCAGCGAGCCGACGATGGCTCCGTACGCCGGTAGCGACCACATGGCCACGTTGGCGTACACCGCTACGCTGGCACCACCGAGCATCATCGGCCCGGCGGCACCCTGAGGGACGGACGGTCCTTGAGCCAACCACAACGCCACCATGCTCGTGAGGAAGATAGCGGGAAACACGCTTGCAAGACCGGCGAGGAGCGGATGGCCAAGACCGGCCAACCACACCGCAACGCCGATGGCGGTAGCGGCCATCGTGCCCCGTGCAACAAGCACGCTCTTTGAGACCGGGTTGCTGCCCTTTGGCGTGAGGGACGGACGCCGATTGAAAGCCACAGCGGTGATGAACAACGGCACGAAACCGACAAGCGCAAGGGCTCGGTCGCTGAGGTTCGGGGACAACAGACCTCCGACCAGCGTCAGGACAATCGCACCGAGCAACCCCCAGATCGCCAACGACCCCAGCGACGTCCACAGAAGCGGGCGCGACGCATGGCTGAACCACCTCGGCAGGACCAGCCACGCGCCGAGAAACAGTGCGTTCAGGAGCATGCCCAGCGGCACGATTGCCATGCTTGCCAACAAAGCCTCGTCGCCTCCAGCGAGGTGAATACCGACAGCGGCCGGCACGATCGTGGACGGCACCGTGCCCAACAGGCCACCGACCAAACCGCCCCATTTCTCAATGGCAACCGTCACCGCCGTTGCGACGACGCCGGCCAGCAAAGCAGACGCCAAAATCGACGCCGCCGACACCCTCAACCCTCCAGCCGGCTCAACGCATGCTGCAAGCGTTCGAGGTCGCCCCCCGTCCACTCGTCCACGATTTCCCCGTCCAGGTAAAGGACGTTGAACGGAACAAAATCGACGTGCTTGGTCCACGGATTCAGCGCTCGGTAGGCCTCGCCTTCCGGCGCCCGTAGGTTGAGCGTCAGAACGGTGATCGGCCGAGGCGGCGTCCAAGTGGCCAGTCGGGCGTAGAAGGCCTGACAGTCGTCACACGTGGGACGTCCCAAAATCAACAACGTGGGCCGATCAACACCCAGCGTTCGTTCAACGTCCACAAAGACCTCGAGGTCCATGCCATCACTCCGGTGCGTAAGATTGGCTGTCGATGATGTCCTGCAGTTCGATGACCTTCGCGCCGCGGCCGCCGGCGTGTTGGGCCGCTCGCGTCAGACGGGCGCGAACCCACCCCAGCGTCATCATGCCGCGCATGGCGTTGATGGATTCGATGAAGTGAACCGGATTGCTTCCGAGTTGAGCGTGCGTTCGAATGTCTTCTTCGAGGTCTTCGAGAACCTCTGAATACAGATAGAGGAGTTCGTCCAGTGCGTCTTTGGTGACGCCCATGCGTGCGATGCTTTTTGCCATTGACAGCAAGCCGGTTGCCGTGATGACACCGCCGGATTGGCCGGCAAGGAATTCGTCGGCGGCGCTGACCTCCCCCTCCGCTTCGCCGACCTCTTCACCCTCTCCGGGCTTCATGTTCAACAGCGCTCGATCGAGGTGTCGGGGTTTGATGGTGGACACTCGGTCTCGCTCGGCCGCTTCCGCTGCATGGCGCAGCATCTGAGCCAAATGGGTTTCCAAGTGGTCGATGCCGGCTTGTACGGCAGCCGAGCCAACCGAATCCACGTTGCTGATGCGATCGATCATCAACTCGCGGGTCCGATTGTAGTTCAGTCGGCTTCGCCGAGGGTCGTCGAGCGTTTTTCGCTCGGGGTCCTGAGACAGCGTTTCCTCTTCCATTTGAGGCACAAGACGGTCAAGCTCCTCGCACAGCAAGACGACCAAACGCTCCTTCACATCGCCCGAAAGCCGCATGGTGGTGTAGTGCGATGAAACCGCTGCGATGTGGCTGCTGGAGTAAGGCTTGGCGACCATGGTTTCTGTGGAGATTGCGACCAACTTGAATGATGTGGTGCAATTCCTTGGGTCATTCCGTCAGTCCATCGTCTCGACCCATGACCTGGCCGAATTCCCAAGCGTGAAGGCACTCGTGACCTCCGAGGAAACCTCCGGCTTCACGAGAGGGGCCAATGAACGATGCTCCACAAATGGAACAGAACACATGCACGACGAGTTCGTTGCGATAGGTTCCGTTGGGCGTCACTCGCTTGACGATGCGTTTTCCCACGTCGTCCTCATCCCAGTCTTGGGTTTTTTCACAGACCTCGTCGTTGCGTTGTTCCTGGCTCATGCATCCCACTCCATCACCCACGGCAGAGCGCCGTCGGCCGTGATGGGGCGCATCCCCTCTTCGTCGCGAACCCAGGTGTCTTCGCTCCCCACGCTTCCTTCGGCGTACACGACTTTCGGTTCGATGGCCATCGTACCACCAACCGGTAAGGGACGGTCAAATCCCGCAGCGACGACCGGCGATTCGTCCAGTTGCAGTCCGATGGAATGACCGAGGAAACGACTCTGATCGGGCTTGGTTCCCATCAAGTGATCGTCATACCCCAGCTCCACGGCGAGCGCATGTCCTTGATGCCATGCCTGGCTGCAGGGCAGTCCCTGGTCCAGCACGTCCACGAC
>FUFK010048178.1_pt1 | contig 11069 bp, 14 predicted proteins | sample 1021851 | NCBI WGS metagenome assembly FUFK01 (sample SAMEA51879418, study PRJEB19060) | metagenome
TTTCTATCTTTCTGTAAAGATACCTCTTCAGGTCTCCAAAAATAACCTAATTGTTGTTGGTTTAATTTATCAAATATAGGATATTTCATATCACTATATTGTTGNACTTGTAAGTCCTCACCAAAAAACATAGGTTGTTTTGTGAAGTCTAGTNNATTTTCTNTANTNAATACACTTNTTGCCATTTTTANTCNTTACTTTCCTTTAANTCATAAAAAAANNTATCGTCATCACCTGCTGTCCACTTTTGTTCGCCNTCTACACTATACTCTNTCGTGGACACCTTGAAGTCTGGAAACTTCAANTCGCTNGGAGTATAAGACTTATCNTANAAGATAACTCTATTNTTAGGTTGAGCGGCAAAATGGCCGTTCTCTAACTTTAATATATTGAAAGACTTATGTTGACTTGGCGTTTCGCTNTAAGTAACATTTCTTTCTAAATTCGTACTATTCGCATTATCAATTGTAAACATATACCAACCTTTATACCATTTTTTACTTGGCGACAAATACTTACATTGGTTGCCTGAAAGCATTTGTTTTTCTGTAATACAGATGTCATAGCTAAAACAATCCCATAACTGAAGTTCAGTTAGCGGAACATCCTCCTTAATTTCTTTTTTCCATACAAAAGCACTAATTGGTAACTTATCAAATAAGGCACCATATTCTGGAATATAAGTTTCAAAATATAAAGCTCTGCCTTGAATAGACTTTGCTGTTACCCATACTCCTTCAACTAATTCACCATGACCTTTTTGTAGGTCGTAAAGATATTCTTTCTTTACAAACACATCTATATGAGGTGTATTGACACATAAAAATGCCATGTTTAACTCCTATATTGTGCAACTATCACAATCTTCTTCAGATTGTAAAGTAGCTGGTTTAGTTTCCTCTACATTGTCTTGCCACCCTAAATTATGTGATGGCTCGTCAATATCTTTTTTAGCGTCATAAGTATTTTGATAATATGAAGTCTTCCAACCATATTTGTAAGTAGATAATAGGTCTTGAGCCATTATTGAAACTGGCACCTGATTATCTTCATAATTTTCTGGATTGTAAGACCAATTACCACTAATTGCTTGGTCAAAATACTTTTGCATTACTGCAACGATATTTATATATCCTTCNTTCCCTTTCATNTCCCATAANAGAGTATAANNNTTTTTTANTCTNTNATANTCTGGCACAACTTGTTTTAATGTACCTTTTTTAGACTTCTTTATACTTAAATAATCTCTAGGTGGTTCAATGCCATTTGTCGCATTAGAAACCACACTAGAAGATTCAGACGGCATTTGAGCTGATAAGGTGCTATGTCGCAGCCCATGTTCTTTGATATCTTTTCGTAGTTGTTCCCATTTCATAGTCAGTTTTCTGTTTGAAATTTCGTCAACTTCTTTTTTATAGGTATCAATAGGTAAGATACCGTCTGAATACTTTGTCTTGTGGAAATAATCACATTGACCTTTTTCTTTTGCAATCTCATTACTAGCTTTCAATAGATAGTATTGAAAGTTCTCTGTTAGTTCGTCAACTTCTTTCCACGCTTGTTTGTCATTATAATTTAATTTTAGTTTTGCTAGATAGTGTGCAAGACCAATATAACCTATGCCTAAACTTCTTCTTGCCTTTGTAGAAACCTCAGCTGCCTTGACAGGATACTTTTGATGGTCTATAATTTCATCTAAAGCTCTTACTGCTAGGTCACATAGTCCTTCTAAATCTTCTAGGTAATTTAATTTACCAACATTGATAGCAGATAAAATACATAAAGCAATCTCACCTTGGCCGTCAATGTGTTGAATAGGGTCTGTTGGTAGTGTAATCTCTTGACATAAATTTGACATGTAAACTCTATCTTTAAAACTAGAATGAGAATTACAATGGTCAATATTCATTATATAAATTCTACCTGTTTCTGCCCTCTCTTTGAGCATGTCAAAAAACAAGGTTTGTGCTGACACTTTCTTTTTAGAAACACTTGTTTTTCTTTCTGCCGTTTCATATAAGTTATCAAATTCGTCTGTACCCCATGCCTCATAAAGTTCAGGAACCTCATGTGGAGAAAATAAAGTAATATCTTCATCATTAATAAACCTCTCATAAAATAATTTAGATAACTGAATTGAGTAATCTAATTTTCTTACTCTATTATCTTCCGTGCCTTTATTGTTTTTTAATACAATAATATCTTCTATTTCTTTGTGCCAAATAGGGAAGTGAACCGTTGCACTCCCTCCACGAACACCGTTTTGTGTGCAACACTTAACCGTTGCTTCAAACTTTTTGAGGAATGGTATAACTCCTGTGTGCTGGACTTCACCGCCTCTAATTCGGGAGTTAATCCCTCTGATTCTCCCAGCGTTAATACCAATACCAGCCCTTTGTGCAACATAATTGCCAATAGCCATATCACTACTGAAAATACTAGGCAAAGTATCATCAACATCAACCAAGACACAACTAGCATACTGCCTAATAGGCGTTCTAACACCGGCCATAACAGGCGTAGGTATATTGATTTTAAATTTTGAAATAGCGTCATAATATTTTTTAACATAACTCATCCTTTTGTTCTTCGGATATTTGGCAAATAAGGTAGCAGCTATCATCATGTACATGAATTGAGGTGTTTCAAACACTTCATTTGTACTTCTATCTTGTACCAAATACTTGTCTATGACTTGTCTTAATCCTGCGTAAGTAAAGTCATAATCTCTTTCATGTGTTACCCAATTTTCCATTCTGTCAAAATCTTTTTTGTCATACCAATTTAAGATTTCACCATCATATACACCTAGGTCTACACACTTCTTAACATGTGTATAAATGTGTGGGTGGTCCCACAATCTTCGGAAAATTTGTTTTCTTAAACTATAAAGTAATAATCTAGCAGCTACATATTGATAATTAGGATTGTCTAAAGAGATTAGGTCAGAAGCGGACTTAATTAAAATTTTTTGTATTTCATCTGTGGTCATACCATCATAGAATTGAAGACCACTATTCATCTCAACTTGTGATGATGATACACCTGAAATATCTTCACAAGCATATTCAACCATCTCATGTATCTTTTCAATGTTAAGAGGTTCTGTCCCTCTGCCGTTTCTTTTCTTTACATTTATTATCTCTTTGTTCATCTATAACTCTCCTAACATTTTTTATAATAACTTATTTTTGTCAACGCTTCTAATTTAGCAAAGGTGTTCTTACTTATAATAGTTTGCACCTCGGCAATTGACATTCCTGATATAATCATGTCATTAATATCTTTATGTCGCATGTCATCTGGCCACACTACCAAGTTGTAATCTTTNTCTATCACATCATACATTCTTTTTATAATCTCTTTGTTTCTTGGNTCGTTATCAAATATATATGTTACATTACTAGGTTCAACTTTTAATGTCAAGTCTGCACCAGCAGCCGCCAAACAATTTTTTACAAACATACTATCAATAGGACCTTCAACTATGTGTATATGTTCTTGTAAGTTTACGGTATTTAAACCATAAACTTTTTGTTTGTTTTCATCTAACTTTACCGTTAGATATTTTGGTTGTTCTTTACCGAATGCTCGGCCTTGAAATGCAAATACTTTATCATTAATGTCATAGAAAGGTATTATTAATCTTGGATGTTCACCTTTGGTATGACTAAAAGTATTTGGCTTTGCCTTATTCACAAATGCCATAAACTTATTACATAAAAATAATTTAGAAAAATATTTTTCAGGTATTTTTCTTTTTATAACATATTGTTTTACTGGATGGTTGTCTTTCAACTCACTAACAGGTGTTAGACCATCAAGTATATCAACTTCTTTAAACTTTGGTTTAAAGTCATTGAATTCAGGCTGAGGCGTGGAGGGTGCCGACCCTTTATATCTTTCTAATAAGTATTGTTCATACTTTTTATTATCAAGAAACTTTAAAAAATTTGTTAAACTTTGTCCTTCACCACAATTATGACACTTAAAAAACATATCGTTCTTTACACGATATNAGTATATGCTCTTGCCTTTGTTTTGGACTTTTTAGAATCACCACAATGGGGACATCTAAAGTTAAATAGATAGTCGCCTTTCTTTTTGAATTGCGACAACCTGGCACTTATTTCATTAATGTATTTTATATCAATATATGACGACATAGCAATTCATAATATATACTAAACTGACCTAGAAGTCAAGCTTAGGACATCATCTCAATTATCATCTTGAAATTAGATGATAAAATCCAACCTATGACAATGGCACCACCTAGTATTAACCATTTATATTTCTCTAGTGTACCAACTCTACCACCAATGTCAACCTTTAATTGTTTGATTTCTATTAGTAGTCGTTTTTCTGTTTGTCTGATTTCTTCGGTTAGGTCTTTGTGAACCTGGTCAATAGACTCTGCTCTTTCTTTTAATTTNTCAAAGATGATATCGTCTATTTGTTCTTGTCTTTGAATTTTTTCCTCATGTACGGCCAACATGGATTTAATNGATGTAGATACATCTGTTAGTTTCTCAATAGCTAAGTCTAGTCTGCTATTGAGATTACTAACATTNTCTATATCTTTTTTNAGNCCNGCTANNTGNACCTTNATNTCTGTTGTACCGTTNTCTGGCATGATTAGTTAGCTAAAGGATTNTTAGCTTTNAGTTTNANTTCTTCTATTTCTAATTTAAATAATTGTAAAGTTTTTTCGTTNACCGTTGCTTTCTTATCTACTTCNTTGATNGCTTCTGCGTTCTTAGCTNATACCAGATGTGTCAACTGATTTACTTTCTAACTTTTTAATTTTTTCTTCTAACACAGCAATTTGAGATAAATCTAAACCATCTACCTTTTCATTTACTACTGCAATGTCTTCAGCGTTTTTTGATATGCCTGATACATCTACATTACTACCCTCTATAGCTGATAGTCTTGTATTGAATTCTCCCCATGCGTAAAAACCACCACCAATGGCAGTTACTACACCAACTAGAGAAGCATACATTGTTAGTTTGTCCATTAAATTTTTCATTATTCTATACTCCTTAATGCGGCTATTTCTGCCTTTAATTGGTTCTTTTTACTTTCTATCTCCGTAAGAAGACGAGCTCGTACAGCAATAGGGTCATTACTTGCGTATGCATTTAAATTAGCATCCTTGTATATTTGTTGCTGTTCTAATATATTTATTTTATCAAAGAAGTCATCATTTGGTACCCCTACAAGGCTCGCTTGATTATTATATATACGCTTATTTATATAACTACCCATGTCTGGCTGTAAGTTTTGTAGTGTTACAGCCAAGACATATGAAGTAGCCTTTATTTTATCATCNACTCTTTTTAATTTNGCNTCTAATTTTTTAATTATNTTNGCGACTTTTTTACTTATTTCTGGATCCTTTGTTACAATCTTCCTCTCTTTAACATCAACATCTGTTTCATCCTCCACAGCTTCAGTAGAATCCGTCTCCTTCTCCGATCCTTCTGTTTCCTTATCTTCAACCATCTCTGATTCAGTAGATACATCTTCGTCCTTCTGTCCTGTAGATTCTGTTTCCTCATTTGTTTCCAAAGTTTCCTCTGTAGCAGAGGTTTCAGTTGGTTCATTCTCATTACTTGTAGCATTCGGTTCCTCTTCCGTTTTTGTATTAGTTGGTTTTTCTTCTATTACTTCTTCGGTCGGCTTCTCCTCTATGACTTCTTCATTTGTTTCCTCCGTTGATGTTACTTCAATTTCTTCTTCTTTAAACTCTTCCACATTAGGTTCTTCCATCATTTCAGGTTCGTTTAATTCAATAATCTCTGTCATCATCTCTTCACCAATTTCTGCCATCATNTCATTACCAAGTTCTTCAAAAAATTGTTCTTCNGTAATACCTTCTACTTTTAATTCNGCTTCAAAAGTTTCTACTAAATCATTTGTTTCAATAAAATCTGTAAATGATTCTTCTATAAATTCTGGTAAATCTTCAAATTTAATTTCTTCTATTTCACCAAAATCATCTTCTATTAGTATTACCGTTTCTATNATAGGTGCTACTTCAATCTCTTCAAAATCTTCTATTGCGTCTTCAATTTTAGTATCTAAATCTTCAAATAAATCTACACCATCATCCGTTNNTAAATCAACTGCGTCTGCAATGTCTTCACCAGCACTTGTACATGTGCCTAAAACAGCACACGGTGTTACCACAACGGTGGTTGTGCCTGCTGTTGTAATAGATAACTGCATATTATCTACATCTGGTCCTCTATGCATATTATCGTAAGCTGTACCAGCAGTTTCNTTATACATNTCTGCTCTTATTGTNTAATCGGTTTGACTATTTGCTGACTCTGTATAGACATTTGTATAATTTGTAAATGTACCACCATTCATTGACCTACTAGGGTCGTGGTCATTTATTACTCTTGTTTGTGTGGTAACGGTACCATCAGCGGAAGTGATAGTTTGTTTTAATGTAAAGGTATTTTCAATACTATTCCAAAACCAAACATCTGCTGATTGTGTGGAAGTAAAACCTTCGTTGATTTGTGATTGTGTTAAGTGACCATCGCCAACTAAATCTACATCTTGGTAAATATTATCCTCTTCATGTCCTTCACCTGCCCATACACCACCTGAAGTATCCATTCCTGATTGATAAGGAAATCCATTCCAAGCACCGTGTGTGTGTTTATGACCGTCAGACGACCAGCCAGTTGTAGTTGTAGTATTACCTGTTCCGAATGTTGAGTTGGTAAGAACATTACCAGTTGTAGTGCCAGAGGTCACCGTAGTACATGTACGGTCACCAAGAGCGTTGGTAACGCAAGTTGTCTGTGCCTTACTGCTTGTCGCTAAAATCGTAAGGGTTAAGAGTATGAAACCAATTGTATGCTTTAACATTTAGATATCCTATAAAGGCAACCCAAAGAATAATATTGATAGTACCCCAATCCATGTTGTTATCTCCCGCCTGGATTTTCTACTTTCGGAAGCTTTTTTTTTACCTCATCATCTATTTGATTCCACTCTTCTTCCTCGGCTTTCTTAATCAGGTCNTCGTCTGATTTTTTATCCAGTTTATTGTTATCTGANTTTTTTANTTCTTCTTTTAATTTTGCTTTTTCTAATTCTATTTGTTTAATTCTTTCTTTTTCTGCTTCAGCTTCTGCTTTNAATCTTTCTTTTTCTTCTTTTGCTAATCTTTTNTCTTCTATNTTATTTGCTTTCTCTACTACTTTTAATCTCTTTGTATAGATTTCATAATCTGGTCTTAACTTATCATACTTTAACCATTGGTCAGACGCTTCTTTTCCTATCTTTCCTTCAAACGGACATGGTGTTCCAGACTGCTCCATTGCAAAGAACACTCTAGGGTCTTGACAAAGTATAGACACAGCAGCCACCTTCATGCCTAGGTCATTTAAAACTTTACTTAATTTTATTCTTTCACAATTCTCATCTGTATAATAAGTTCCACCTGAAAGACCAATACCAACCGTAGATATACCACCTGATACCCCTACAACGCAAAGGTCTTGCGACATTGCTGACATTGATGGTGCTGAAGCTGAATTAGCAACTCTTGTGTCACCAGAATATGCATTTGTGGTATTTGTAGTAGATGTTGTACTAGACGACCCACTTTGATAAGTCGTAGTTGATTCTTGTGAGTAACCACCAGAAATGGTTGTGTTACTGCCTGATTGGTTTGTTTGTGTGTTGGTCGTTGCCCCGTTAGAGGTAGTGTCAGCCCAAGCGACTTGTGTAAGTCCCATAATGAAACATAACAAAAGACCATAAATTAGTCTTTTCATTTGTTCCTTATTGTATTTTCAATACTATAATAGTATTTATAAAATTTTTACTTTAATATTAATTTTTTTATGTGTTTATTGCCTAAACTATCTTCTTCAATCTCTGCCTCTGATTTTATGCATTGATACTGAACACTACTTCCACCTTTTAATTGCCTCTCGGCTATCCTTTTTCCCTTTAAACATACGCTCATGCTCTCTTGGATTCTGTGTTCCTTAATTTCCTGATTTACAAACATAAGTAAAGCAACTACCGTTTCTACAACCATTTTCTGTTATTGTGTCGCACCATTTTTGTACACAATCTCCCTATTTTTATCCTTTAATACTTCAATATCCTCTAACATCTTCTCTACTTGTTTTTGTAAAAACTCAATATTCACCTTGTTTGTCATATTTTGTTCAAGGTTTTTTTCTATTTTCTCCACGCTACCGTAAAGGTCCTCAATTAACATAAATTGTTCCGAGTCGGCGGGCAAACTTCCCATTTCTCCTCTCGGCCATTTTATCCTAAATTCTGAATTCTCTATGACTTCAGACTCTAATCTTTCAACATGTTGGTTTATATCTTTTTCTGTTAATACACTTTTAGTTTCCAACATGGTAATACGCTCTAACACTCCNAAATATGCCCAAGCACCCATAGCCACGGCTGCGATTATGGCCAGCATGTTACGGACCGGCATACTTATAGCGGTATTATCGCTGACATCTAATCTATTTTTGCTCATTATTATCCTCTTCCGATTCGTAATACTCTTTATACTTGTCTAACAACTCATTTGTTTGCATTAGTTGATTACGAATCTTCGCAAAGTTTTTAGACAACATTTCAAAATCTTTATCAGTTAGACCAAATAGTACCGGGTCTATACCTTCTTTTTCTAATTTGGCAAATACTTCTTCAGCATTTTCACTAGTTATAATATGCCAATATATTTCCTCCATTTGTAGAGGAGTTGGTTTTTCTAAATTTAATTTTTCTCTTGGTACTTCTTTTTTAAAAATCTCTAGTGTTTTTACACCTGCACAACCTGATAATAGTAAACATAACATTAATGGTACTGCAATTATCCAGGCAAGTCTATATGTTTTATCTTTAGTATGGTACATAATTAGGGTTTGCAATGCTAGGACACTCTGGATTTATTTCAGATTTTTTCGTAGCATTAATCTCTTTCTCTGTTAATGGTGAACCACTTGCAATCTCTATACAACGAGCTGCGTTATCACCACCTTTGTTCATAATTCTTTCAATAGCTTTTGTTTTTTCTATGGCAAGTTTACCAAAATCTCTATTCTTTTTATTAAACCTTTTATCAAGGTCTTCTAAATCTTTTTTTAGATTGTTTACTAACTCATTCATCTCACTATTAGCAGTTAGTATTGCTTGAAAATCTTTCTTTTGATTTTCTATTAATTCTTTCTGTTCACTTATCGCACTCTCCATTTTGATTGCGTTTGCTTTTAAAATTGCATTATCTTTTTGCAACTTAAAAACATAGAAGCCACCGCCAGCGATGGCGGTAGCTATAAGTCCTATAAAGAATAATCTAATTCCAAACATATCAGTCCTTTTTTACTATGGATATAATTCCCCATATCACAGCTGCCCATGCCAACATGTTGACAAATGGACCTCCTAATATAATCATTGCACCTAGACCAATCAAAGCAGCGCCTGACCAGCTAGACATTTCTTTTACTCTACTTACTATCCAGTTCATATTAGAACCTCCTTTTTTTACTTNCTAATCTTAGCGTTAACTTTTCTGTGCTTATTCCATGCAAGAAAGCCACCTAGTCTTAANGACCAGTATGCTAAGTAGTTCATAAGATAGAAACCGTTTACGCCGATATTAATATCTCTAAAGATTTCNTCTGCTTTCTTTTGAGTTATAACACCCATTGTTTCTTTCTTACCTTTTCTTAATAGGGTTTCATACTTGTAAGCATAATCGTGAACAAGTCCCCCTATTAATAGCACACCAACTGGTGATAAAAAAGGATGCAAGAATTTTGGTATACTTGCACCATCAAATTTAAAACCTGCCGGTATAACATATTTATTACCGTTTAAAACATACTTAAAATCCTCTGCGATTTCCCAATGTCTAACACCAAGTAACCACATCTTTATCATTGTAAAGAAACCTTTACCTTTTGTGGCAATTCTTATGGGTTTCATTAACGGATAATCTGTAAATGCGAATGTGTATAATTTAGGTTGTTTCTTGTCAAATAAATTAACAATAAAACCTATGATAATTAAAGCAATTAAAATTGTCCACATCCAGAATTTCATTGCTAAAGTAACTATTAGTTCCATTTTAGTCCTTACTTTTTTTATTTTGATTTATATATGATTGATAAGCTCTATGTGCTGAAGCAAGGTCTTTTTTCTTTTCTGGATCCTTTGCTCTTTGGCTTGCTACTTTTGCCCTTTGCGACATTGCAATGGCAGCCTGCATTTTGTGAGCATGTGTTTTACCTGAACCTTTTATTTTATTTATAGATTGTACGGCCTTTGCCCTATCAGTAAAACCTAAACCGTGTATTGTGCCTTTTGGATTTTCATCTGTATATAAATCAGAATGTTTATCTGAACCTGCAGGTTGACCTTTCTTTCTAGGTATTCTAGGTCCTTCTTCTAGTGATTGCACATCATACAACCATGCCTTCTTAATAAGACCATCTTCAGTTTCCATTGATATATAATTAGAGCCTCGTCTTACGATCATACCCATTGTGCCATCTAAATGTTCTACCATATCACCAACATTAAATATTCTTTCTTGATGATATTCTTCTCTTAAATCATTGTTTAAAAAGTTTGTAAAACTTTCAATACCTTCTCTGATACCCATGCCTTTTTTTACAGCGTCAAATAATTGTTTACTATCTCTGTCTGATAAATTAGGCACACCTTGTTTAAAACTTCTGTAATCATTTCTTTTTGCCATCTCTCTCATTTTAGAAGCTGACATACCTGTAACACCTTCAGCGTCAGGATCTCTCTCGCCTGATGATACTAGTTTGATTGATTTGTAATTATAATCTTTACCATTATATTTGTCTGCAAGTGTTTGAAACTCACGAACTCTATCACTACCTGCGATCATAATAATATTACCATACATACGATCCATGAACTTTAGTATCTCCATGAATGTTCTTTGATTGCCGCCTGCAGCTTTGATGTTATTTTGTGGAAACATCTTTTTCATAAAACGAACTTTTGTATTTACATCTAATGGATTT
>FUFK010795357.1_pt1 | contig 11066 bp, 14 predicted proteins | sample 1021851 | NCBI WGS metagenome assembly FUFK01 (sample SAMEA51879418, study PRJEB19060) | metagenome
ATTCTTTATAGCTGTAGTATATTTATTGCTATATGTAGTATCAGGACTTAATCTTTCTAAATTACGATCTAACATTTTATCAAATGATTGTGGTATTCCTTTTTCATTTATCTTTAGATCATTTAGTTGTGCAATAGAACCTTCATCTCCAGCTTCTGCTTTTGCAGTAATATATTTAATAGCTTCTTTTGTATTGGCAGCTTCATCAGTATGTCTACCAATAGTATTAATTGATCCACCAAATACCATACCTAATGCTAAACCACCAGCACCACCTAATGCAGTTTCTACTGCAACTCTATTAGTATCTAGTTCACCTTTTTCACCTAATTGTTGTATAACAGAATAAGCAGCAGCTTCAGGAACAGCAGCAGTACCAATAGCTACACCTCTTTGTATCTTTGGAACTTTTGCTAAAACTTTATTAGCCTGCATAAATTTTGCTAATGCATTACCACCTAGTAAGTATGGAGTAAATATAAGATATGGATCTGCCATAAATGCATTTACTAACTCACCAGCCATTTGTCCTGGATTAGTTTTTACTGCTTCTTGTAATGCTTTAAAGCTGAATGGTTGTCCTTGATCTAATAGATAACCATAAAGTTCTAGTTTTCTTTGTGCATTTATATATTCAGGTGTACCTTCTAAGTCAGGATTAGCTTCAATAAAATCTTGCGCTCTCTTAGCTTGTACTTCTTGAGTATCACCAGTAAGATAATTATATCCTTGTCTTACAACAGACTCATTAAACATAAGATCTATTGGATTTCGTAATGTTTCAAAGAAACCTTTTTGTTCTGGACTTGATATAGATTCTCCTAGATCTAGTGCTTGTTTTGAATCACCTAAATCTAAAGAGTTTTTTGAGTTCCCTAAATCTAAGGCAGATATTGAATTGCCTAAATCAAGAGCCATGCTATTGTTTTATTTTTCTTTCACCTTGGTAGATAAACATAGTGCCTTTTGGTATTGCATCAAACTCCTCTTGTGAATAGTTGTCTACATTAATAACTGAACCTTCAGGATCAATTACATATTCTTTACCATATAAAGATGCTACATTTTTAAGTCCACCACCTTCTTGTTGTGCAAGTTGATAGGCTAATGTAATAGCTTCATTAAAAGACATACCAGTATTTTGTTGTATTGTTTTTGCTCTACCAGCTATAAAGTTTGCAACAGCATCTAAATCATCTTTATCTACATCTTTTTTAACAATGTTCTTAGCTATTTCTAGTTCACCTTTTTCTACTTTACCTGGTGTAGTTGCTTTCTTTTGTGCTTCTAATACTTGAAACTGACTTTTTGCTAAATTGTTTTGTGCAATAGCTGATTGTAATAAAGCAGAGGCTTGTTCTTTTTTAAACTTATTATTACCAAGTATAGCTTCTGCTATTGTATCACCTTGTTGTCCACGAACATAAATATCTAAACCATTAATAATTTTATCATATGCTTCAGGATTATTGTCTTGTAGATTAAATATTTTATCAGCAACAGAGTTTAACTTAGACATCATAGTCTTAGGTTTGCTTTCAGCTAATGCTTCATTAATTTCTTTAATTGGACCAGCTTTAACGACTTCTTCTCCTGAAGGTACTGTTTCACCTGATGCTTTAAATGCAGCTTCTTTATCTTGTGCAGCTTTTTGTTCTGCTTCAATGTCTGCACCTGTTCTAAATAAACCTGTAAGTTCTTTACTTGGTATTTGTCTAGCACCAAAATCTGTTGTAATTGTTTGTTCAGTATCTTTGAATGTAGGGCTAAAATACATTGTTCCTGGATCTTTAGGTTTTGTATATGTCTCTATCATTTGCTGTCTAAATTCTTCATCAGTTAAAGATTTAGGTTTTGCAAATGGATTGTTTAATAATCCAGAATATTGATTCATTGTATTTACCATAGTATCTCCTTATCCTAATAATCCACCGAGGCCACCAAGTATTGCACCGAGACCTCCGTATCCAAATTGAGAACCTAATCCATAACCAGCTTCTGCTAAACCAAAAGCACTAGTCAATGGGTTGGCTTGTTGTGCATATCTTATGCCTGGCATTTGCATACCAGCTGCACCAAATATAGGACTAGCAAACTGTGATAGTCTTTGATATGGAGCTTGTTGTTCAAATTGAAATCTATTAATACGATCTTGTAAATTTCTAGCAGCAAGATCTTCATATGCAGCACCTACTCCACTAATACCAGATATACCAGCTAATCGTCTTTCATCCATAGCAGATTGTAATCCAGGTAATGCTTGCGCACCTTGCATCATTCTAGCAAGTCCAGATTCTCTAGCTTGTTGTTGACGAGCTATGTCAGCTTGAGATGCACCATATTGTCTTTGTAATTGTCCTGATGCTGCTTGTTGTTGTCTAACAATATCAGCTTCTCTTGCAGATAATTCTCTAGCTCTTTCTGCTTCAGCAGCACTTTGAGCTATAGGTGCATATGCTTGTGTAAATCCTCTAGCAGCAGCTTGTTGTGCAGCAGGGCTAGTTCCTGTTCTACCCATACCACCAAATTGTGAAGCAATATCACCCATAACATCAGAACTAATACCAGACCTAACATCTCTTAAGTAATCAGCTTGTGGTGTTAATTCACCATATGCTTGTCTACCTGTATAAGCAGAACCCATACCTGCACCAAGACCTCTACCCATATAAGCATCAGGCATAACACCAGTAGCAAATCCACCTAGTGCTGTTTCAGCTGTACCATACAAACGACTTGGGCCAGTCATTTCATATCCTAATCCCTTTGATAAATCTAATCCTGCTTGTGTTTCAGGTGCAAAAGGAATTACAGTTGAGCCAGGATAATATGATTTACCGACATCACTCGCATATAAACGAGCAGCTTCTGACATTATATCTTTTACATAAGGTTCAGCAGGTTCATATATTCCACCCCCTGTTTCTATTACTTGTGGATCATCTCCTCCGAATGACATATGTTAGTCCTCCAACTTTCTTTCTAATAAATAATGTGTTATTTTATAATCATGTTTTTTTAGTATGCGAGACCAACCTGGTCGAGCATATGTTTCTAGATGAGTACACCCTTGTTGTTTGGCGTAATCTTCTAGTGTAGTAATTTTATCTTCCCAAGATCTTTTATTCTTGCCAGTTGCTATAAATATATTTAATGATTGAGTATTACTACGTTTAATTATCTTAGTTACAATACAACCTTGATATTTGTTTTTTCTTTTTTCATTCCATAAAATCCATAACTGAGCTTTACCTTCGTATAATTGTTTGTGTACATCTTCTAAGTTATAGTGATTACCAGAATGTTGTAATGCTTTATCAATCGAATTATTAACAAATGGTTCAACTGTTTTAATATTATCTGTAGGTATAAATACAGGTATTGTCATGTAATTTCTAATATAGATATTGTTCCACTAAAATGATCGGCAGATCCAGCTTCTAATCTTAATATATCACCAGATTCTAAAACTATAATACCATCAGATATGTCCTGAGAAGCACCTGAGTTTAATGTGTGTTGATCTATTTGAAACTCTGTAGTAGCAGAACTATCATAAACATAACCTTTGATAGTATGATTACCAGCACCATAATTTACTGCATGAATATTTTTTACTAAGCAAGTAGATTCAGATGCACAAGTATATACATCTGTTTTATTTGTATCTGTTAAATTAAATTGTGCGTTTTTATAATTATGTGCCATTACTCTTTATTATCCTCATCTACTCTTTTCCAAAATTCGTCAAGAGCATTATGTTCGCAGTTAGAGCATTTGCATACAGCACATTGACCATTGTTGCTACAATGACATTCATGTTCACAGTTTCGACACATCATATTAACCTCCAAAGAACCAAGCAGCTACTTCATAATTTTCATCATTATGATAGCGTACTAGTTGATTAGTAATATCCTCTGATACTAATTGATATTCATATGTAGATAATAATATACCCTGTAAAGTGTAAGCAGGATAGTTATAAACATATTCTAAATCTCGTTTACTTGTCATTTCTTAACTCTTTGTTAAGTTTCTGTCTAACCATTTCAAAATGAGGCTCCCAATCTTCATCAGTGCCTGTTTCAAAATCTCCAAACTCAATATCATTAATCCATATTCTATTATCTGAAGTTTTAAATGTATACACAGGTTCTATTCTATCAGTAAGCACTCCATGTTTACTATCTTCAACAGCTATAAATTGATTATCTTCTATTACCCAATGTGATCCAGAAACTAATACATCTTTATAATTATAAATGTTTTGTGGCATAAATTCCATTTTAGCTTGAACAGTTCCACCTTTAGTTTCTTCACCAATTTGAATACTTGTAATTTCTTTTGTAGAACCATCAGCCATTTGAACAGCAGTACCTTCAACAAAACATCCTGCTGGGCCTCCGCCTCCTTGGCCTCCTTGACCACTACCTCCATCTCCTTTACTAGAACTTGGATCTCTAAATGATTTTGCCTCTGTTCTTTGTTGATCTGTCATAGAACCTGCACCTGATTGTGGCCCAGTTGGTCCACTTGGTGTACTTGTGTCTTTATCATCTTGACCACCTTGGTCTCCCATTTTTTTCTCAACTTCTGCAAGCATATCATCAATAGATAGTTCTTCAATACCAGCTTGTGTAAATGCTTTTTTATTTAAAGTAGTACCACTTGTTAGTGTAGCTCTAGTTAAAGCATCTTCAGGTGATAAACCTGATTTTAATGCATCATTATAAGCATCTGCAAGTTGTCCAATAGCAACATCTCCTTCAACACCAAGTCTTTTTAGTTGAGCTTTGTTAATCATATTGGCAGCTCCAGCTATTGGGCCTATTGGCATTCCTGTAATTGTTCCAAGTAACCCAGCTACCGCAGGATTAAAACTTTGAACATCACTAGCTATCTGACCAAAATTACGTTGTTGCATTCCTCCTATACGATCTTGATAACCTTGAAAGCCACCAGTATCTCCTCNACCGCCTCTTNNTGGTGTTNCANAAGAAGGTTGTGGATCTATTCCAATAGATGNTTCTANTGTTTCTTGAGGTTTTAAAGTTTCAAATGGTGTAGATACAGGCAAGAAGTCTTGTTGATCTGTTCTAAATGGAGCCATGTATTCAGGAATAATAGTTTCTGTTTGTCCAGTTGCAGGATTAAATCTAAACTGTACTTGTTGTCCTGGTTGTGTAGCGTCTTGACTAATAGTTTGTGAACCCATACCACCAAGAACACCCATTTGTGTAGGAGTAGTAGCAGGTTGCAATAGCCCAGCATAAGTATCTCTTATCTGATTAAATTGTGAATCTTGAAATGTTTTTTTACTTTCAGGATAAACTATAGACTCATATCTTTGTCTAATTCTATCAAAATCTATTGGGTTTCCTATTAGTGCCATTATCTATATCCTTCTTTTATAGCTTCTATATCAAGTCCTTGAGCATCATTCCAATCTTTGTTTGCTGGAACTTGTATATTAAATTTAAAGTATCTTGCAGACTTATGAAACGGAATTGTTCCTGTAGAGTGCATAGCATTTTCACTTGTTGTAGATGAAGTATCAGCAACTTTGTTTTTAAAAGTTAAAGAACCTGTAGCATCATCAGTATCTATTATTGGTCTTACATGAGTAACTAGTGAACGATTATTTGGAAATACTTCTGTTTCACCAGTACCTATTTCAGCTTTCAATGAGTTACCTTGGAAAGCTCCTAGTTTATGATCTGTTCCAAATACACCAAATGATCTAAGTCCACCAGACCAGAATGCACTATCTAATGATATAGTAATTGCATCTAAATCATTTGCACCAGATGTTGGATAATCATCTAGTTCTTCTAATGTATAGCCAGGAGTTTGATAATCTATCATATACTCATGGTCTATAACTACTAATGACCATCTGTTAGATTCATAATGATATACCAGAATTTTATCATTTTGTGTATCAGAGTTAGTTCCTGTTTTAGATGGATAAGACCAACATATTAATTTGTTTTCTCTATCAGCAGTTGCTTTGACTCTTTCTCTTTTAGCAAATTTTAAATCATCAAAAAAGAAACGATCTACTTTACCATTACCAATGGGTTGAGATGCTGAACCATCAGTAACTCTAAATCCATCTTCAGATAAAAAATAAACCATGTTTCCAACTTTAATTACATTCTTACCTTGTACTGCTCCTACGTTATCTTCTATTCTTCTAAATGAAAAAATAACATTACCACCTCTATAATCCATTCTAGTAATACGAGACTCTTGAAATATCAATCCATACTGTCCACCAGTAACACCAGTAATAACTCCACCTTCAGGTAAAACTTCTGTATCAGATTGATTAGTTCCAGCAGTCCAGGATGTAGGACTATTAAAACTAGACCAGGCTACAGTTGTTTGTGCAGTTGGTTGAAAACCTGTAACAACAAAATTTCCTACAACAGCTGCATGTTTAAATATAGGAGGTGATCCTCCAAGTGCAGCAAAGTCAGTTGATCCATCTAATGTCCATGCTTGAGGTGCATCATCACCATTGAAAGCAATAACAACCTCACCAAATTTTATAAAATCCCAATGACCATCAGTGGGTGTAGAAAATGTAGTACCACCACTTTCATCTACAAAAGCATTAGATGTTAGTTTATATAACTTAGTAGCATCACCAGCAAATATAGAAATAACACCTGTATCTGATTTAAAAGATGCAGCTCCTTGCGCTCTTGCNGTNAAAGCATTACCACTAGATNNTNGAAATACTTTTCCAAGGTCTGTAACTANTNACAGCNGGNTANACATTTNNGGCTTNTGTTGNACCAGGNTTNNNNTGNTCTGGTAANTCAGGNAGCCATTCTCCAAAAGGTACTTGCATTATTTTACGTTATCAAAGTTATTAATATTAATNTCTGTTCTTTGTATNANNGGTGANCCATTNTATTTATCTTTTTCATCANCNGCTTCTACTTGTTGTAAAGCTGTTTCATANTGTGATTTAAACTGNGCAATAGTAGTTTGATCCATACCTCTAATAAATGTAGATGCAAAATATAATGCACCATATAAATAAACATCAGGATGATTTGTAAGAATATGATTAGTAGTAGTTGTACCATCAATACTATCAAATGCTTTATAATATGTTAGCCTAGCTGTATATGTAGTATCAGGTGTAGGACTAAATCTAAAGTTTGATCCTTCAATAGAATACATTTTAGGAACACCAGATCTTTCAAATCCAGCAGTATTAGCTTGATGGTATGCAGTAGTTAGTTCTAATGTTTGGTCAGGTGTAGAACTNGTTAAGTATAAAACTACGAGCNTGTAAAAATCCTGTAGGTAGAGCTTCTGTTTCTGANTCTACTGTAAATGCATGCATCTACTGTTTCCATGTTTCTAACTCTTAATCTGCGATTAAAGTCAGCTTCTGTTAAGTCAATAAAATCATCTATCTCAGATGTTAAATCATCTCTAGCTAGGAAATTAGCTATAGTTGTTTTTAAGTTTGCGTAATTGTTTAAAGCCATTATAACTTCTTATCTCCTACTCTAAAGTTTTGGAACTCATTACTATTAATCATTCTTTTAATAATGCTACGTTGATCGTCTTTATGTAGCTTGTACCAATTAGAATGACCAAATAGTTCTTTTGTTTTTATTTGTAAGGCAATCAATGGTATTTGTGCAATACGCTGAAAGTCACCTCGTTGTTCGTTAGCTCTATGATTACGAGCTATTTTATTATCTTTTAATATGTTAGTTGTATCTTGAGATTTTCTTACAACAAGTTTTCTTGTTGATCTATCAATGTGAACAGGTTGATTACTATCGTAAATATTTTCCATTAAGATAAACTATTAACATCAAAACTATTGTCAACTGTATCAACTGCTGGTGGGTTTAGGAATACATTATGTTTTTTTGCAAACATATCATCCCAATGTGCCTCATCCATAAGTGTTAATAGTTCAGCTTTAGTATAGCTACCTGGTACTTTTGATGGTGCATCTATCTTTTCAGATTTACTAAATGTATGAGAAAAGTCACCATCAGTATACTTATACTCAACTGACCATTCTGTTACATTACCATCAGCATTTGTTTTAGGTTTAGCTGATACCCATGTTTTAGTTACTGCCATATTATTCTCCTTTTAGAGTGTTTACTTCTTGTTGTAGAGTTGTTACTTGAGCCGACAACTCTTGTACGGCTTTTATTAATGGTGTAATAAACATTTCTCTTGATATTTCTTGACCATCTGCACTTTCTGACCAACCATTAAATGTATCATTACCAACTTTATCCATAGCTTTTTTTACATCTTGAGCTATTAGTCCGTGTATTAAAGTTTCTGTATCTTTTTCACCTTTATTTAAACGAGTTGCTTGAAACTCAGAGTCAATTTCTGATTTTGGTTTCCAATTAAATGTAACTGGTTTTAATTCATTAATAAAATTTAACCCTAAATTATCTTCATTAATATTTTTTTTAAGTCTTTCATCAGAAGATTGAGTCCAAGTATTATTAGCAGTATATGAGCAATTAATTGTTCCACCACTTGAACCAAGAGTTACTCTGTTGTCAGCTATACCAGTTAAATTATTACCAATAACAATTTGATTTTCTGCATTATTAACACTAGTTCTAGCATTATTACCTATAACTGTGTTTCCAGTACCAGTAGTTAGAGCAACTGTATCCTGACCAGCTTGATGACCGATGAATGTATTAAGACCACCAGTTGTTACAGAATTACCAGCATTATACCCTAAAGCAGTATTACCATCAGCAGACGTTATTTGTTTTAGTGCAAAATTTCCTACGGCAACATTGTATTCTCCGCCATTAACTCCTGTGTCCATAGTCTGTAATCCAATAGCCATATTATGACCTTCTGTATCACCAGTCTTATATGCCTCTCTACCTATTGCAGTTATACCAGCACCACTTGTATTAGCTAATGCAGATTCAGAACCAAATGCAGTACATTCGTGGGCTGTGTTTACATAACCAGCTCTGTAACCCATAATTGTACAATTTTGTGCTGATACTATATCTTCACCTGCTTCCATTCCTACACAAGTATTTTTAACACCAGTAGTTGTTGCGTGTAATGTTCTTGCTCCAATACCAACATTTGTATTACCAGATGTCATATTTTGACTAGAATTTGCTCCGATACCAATATTATTTGCACCAGTTACGACACCAGTTCCCGCGGCATTATTTCCTATAAATACATTACTAGATCCTGTCGTTAAAGCAGAACCAGCTTGATAACCTATTGCAATATTTTCATCACCAGACGTTAGTGCGTCTAAAACATAGTTACCTATTGCTACGTTGTATTCACCACCAGCTATTGAGCCGCCTAGTGCACCTTCACCTATTGCAAGGTTATCGTTTTCAGTGTCAGCAGCATCATACGCTTCAGTACCTATTGCTATTATTCTTGATCCTGAAGTATTAGATTTTGCAGTTTCTTTACCAATAGCTATGTTACCAGTGCCCGTGGTGTTTCTTAAAGTTTGATAACCAACAGCTACGTTGTTGCCACCACTATTACAATTTTCTAAAGCTTGTTTACCTACGGCCACGTTTTGGCTACCAGAAGTAGTGTCTAATAATGCTTCAGTTCCCACGGCAACATTACCAGCACCACTTGTAAGATTTTTTAATGCTCTTCTACCAAATGCTTCATTTTCAGCACCAGTAACAATTCCAGCTCCCATAGCCTCAAAACCAACAGCTGTGTTAGATGTGCCAGAAGTTAAACCACCACCAGCACTATATCCCAAAGCTGTGTTGTTATCACCAGTTGTAATTGCGTCCATAGCCTGTATACCATAAGCAGTGTTGTTTTGTGCTGTATTATCTGTTGCTGAAACATCGTGGGTATAGATAGATGTATTATTACCATCACCTCTATAAAAAGGAATACCAGCAACACTAGTAGCTGTACCTGTTGCACCTATTGTACCACCAGCATCAGTTACTATTGATCCAGTAATGTCAACACCAGAAGAAGTTGTTTCGAATTTTTTTGCATTTGAGTGATATAATTCTACTGCACCATTTTCTATAAATTTAGCATAATCATCATTATCTGTTTGTGATTTTAAAACAATTTGTTGACCTCGAATATGAAGATTAGACGAACCACTTTCTTCAATAAAAGATACATCATTTGAACTATTGTGATAAATTTTCAAATCACCACCAGCTCCAAAAACTAACTCACTATCATCACCTAACTTAACATCATGATTAAATGTAGCTGTGCCAGCGTCTGACATATCAAGTGTTAGTGCTGTAATTTGAGATGCACCATCTAATCCTCTAAATTGTATATCTTTATCTGAAACATCTGTAATAAATAAAAAGTCACCACTTGAGTTTACAAAATGTGCTATGTCAGTTCCTGCATCTTTAAAATACCAATCACCACCATCAGCATCTAGTATAATGTCTCCAGCAGAATCTAATGTAAAATCTCCATCAGAGTCTATTTCTGCAATGACAGGTGTTGTTAAAGTTTTGTTGGTTAATGTTTGTGAACCAGTTAGGGTAGCAACAGTTGAGTCAATAGAAAAAGTAAGATCATAAGGATCTGCATCAGAACCATTGTCAGTATCTGTCCAATTAATATCTATACCACCACCTTCAACAAACTTAACTTCATTATTGTTGTTAATTGTAACTTCAGTTCCATCTCCATCTTCCAATACAAATTGAAAAGATGCTGATTGTAGATTAGATACAGTTATTTTTTTAGTAACACCAGCATCAGTATCAACAATAGCTAATACATCATCATTAGCTGGTGATGTTAATGCTGTTAATTCACTAATTTTACTGTCAGCCATTCTTTACTCTCTTTCTTAAAACTTTGTTTCTTTCTTTATTTTTTATTTTTTGTTGAGAAGATTTCTCTTTCTCTTTTAATATCTTTACAAGCTCGTCAAATTTCATTTACCTTGTCCAACATAACGTTTAAAGTTTCTACGTTTCTGTTTATTCTTAGGTCTTGATCTAACAGATTGTCCAATCGAAGTTCTTTTCTTAGGACCAGGTACGTGT
>FUFK010039184.1_pt1 | contig 11065 bp, 12 predicted proteins | sample 1021851 | NCBI WGS metagenome assembly FUFK01 (sample SAMEA51879418, study PRJEB19060) | metagenome
TTTTTATATTTTTGTCTAAGTTATCAAGTTCTTTCTCTTTAAAATCTTGGTCAATATGTTGCATACAAGTAGGACAATCATCATGATTTTCAAAAAAGTGTTTATCTTTTTTATACATATTTACCGTAGACTCTATCTGCGATTCTAATTTAGTTATCTTTTTTATTCTAGCTTCAGACTTTGTTTTTTGTTTTACCTCTTCTTGTAGTTCATTTACGATAGCCGTATTTGCTTCATTATAGTTTGTATAGTTTATGATTTCATTATTACATCTAACTTTTTCTGTTTCAAATTTTTGTACTTTTAAGGCATTATCATCTTTGATTGTGTTTAGATACGACAACTTTAAATCATGTTGTTGTTCATTTAATTCTATTGAATGTTTTTTCTCTGTAATCTCATCTTTATTTTCTATCATCTTCGACTTCAATAAACCATTCATTGTAGAGAACACACGAATCTCTAACAACTCTTCTATGATTGACCTTCTATCGTTTGATGATAGTTGCATAAATGGTGTAAACGAGGCAGAGCCTAATATTACAATTTGTGTAAATGATTTATAGTTGAGTTTAAGTATAAATTTTTCTAGGTACTCTTGATAGTCTCTTACATTCGCATCTTGGTTTACAAGTTCACCATTGCAATATATTTCAAACACATTTGGTTTTGCACCACGAACAACTTTATATGATTTATTATTTGTATCAAAATGTAATTCTACAATTAAGTCTCTACCATTAATAGAGTTAATTAATTGTGGCTTTGATACTTTACGAAATGGTTTATTAAACAAAGCAAAACACAAGGCATCAAGCATTGTTGATTTACCAGAACCATTTTCACCTACAATAAGTGTGCTATCTTTGTTATCTAGTTTTATTTCAGTCCAATAGTTACCTGTAGATAACAAATTTTTCCATTTTATTTTACGAAATATAATCATTTAAATTTAGGGCCTAAAATCCACACAACGATTGATTTTCTTGTGCCTTTTGTTACAGGTGCAACACGGTGTATCATGAAAGATGGAAATACTATTATTCTACCCTTTTTCAATTCAACTGTTTCAGCGTCTTTCTCTTGACCGCTATTAATTTGAAAGTCACCACCTTCAAAATCCACGCCGGGTTCATTTAGCAAAAATGTTATTGATAATTTTCTACACTCATACATATCTGGTGGTAAATTTTTACCCATGATAGTATCCATGTGATAGTCGTATCTACCTTTTTCATAGTCGTGATAAACTGTGTATTGAAAACTCTCATAACCATTTATATCAAAATTATAAAATTGATTATTGATGTTTTCTATAATACTATTAAGTCTGAAAAAAATCCAATCTGCTTCACCTTGGCCATTCTCAAAATTAATAAACTTAACATCAGACTTTCTAACTCTTTCATTTGGTCGTTGCCAATCTTTTGGGTCTTTTGGNTCTGTTGATATAATTTCAGTCTTATTGTTTACATCAACTTTTTGTTTTTTTTGACCTATTGTTGTGCCTCTCTCTAATTCTTGAGAGTCCATATATTTTACTATCGAATCAACCTCTTCTTCATTGAAAGCGTTATCCCAATAACACCAATTATAAAATTTTCTTTGTCTTTCTTCAGGCCAATTATATATTGTTCTATAGCTATGACTCATACTCTTTCCTCATTCAAAGCTTCAACATAAAGTTCTTTCATTATGTTTTTCAATTTTTCTGGTTCTACATTCAATGGTAGGTCATCTATATATTTTGACAAAATTGTCATAGTGTCTTCTGCTTGATTAATGATATCTTTATCAACACCAAAATTTATATCACTAAAATCTTCTACGATAGATAAATCAGCAACTTCTGCTTTATAGAAATTGTCAAGTATTGTATCAAACAAATATGGATTCTGTTTATTCAGAACCACTATTTTAACATAAGAGTCTTTTGTTTTAGAGTAATTATAATTTTTCCAGTATTCAAAGTCTGTTTGTGAATCATCATACTTTATTCGATAAAACATCTGATAAGGGTTTGGTATAAACTCCATCTCTCTTGTTTCAGTATCTAGTATGTGAAAACCTTTTGTGTCATTATANTCTGACCACATCATCTCACACGGCGTTCCAACATATGTTATATTATCATGAGTTGACCTATGGTGAAAATGACCAGTTAAAACCGTGTCATACTTCTGAAATCTNTCTTTTGGTATGCCGCCTAAACAAACATTACCACGATACATTTCAAAGCCATCTATATCAAAATGACCGAAACAAAACTGTGAATCACTTGTTTTCATTTTCTCAAACAGTTGTTTCTCATTCTCTTTACAGAGCCATGGTATTACATCTATTTTTAGACCATCAAATTCTACCTGTGCATAATCACTATAAACAGTTACGTTTTTATATTCGTTAAGAAGAAGCTCTGATGAGTTTACCTTGAGTGTGTTCTTATATGATATATCGTGATTACCTAAGAGTGTATAAAAGTCTATATCATACTCAGCAATCAAATCAAAAAAGTATTGTCGGCAACGATAAAGTGAATTGAAGTTAATGTACTTTCTTCTATCAAACAAATCACCCAGCTGAAATACTGTATCAATATTATTTTCTTTTAGATATGGAAAAAATGTATTTAAATAAAACTTCTCAAAAAAATTATGAAAGTCTGATGAATCACCTCTTGCACCAAAGTGTGTATCACCTAATATAGCTATTTTCATTTCTGTGAATCCCCTGGGAAAACTCTGTAATTATCTTCTGCTGTATCTTTTGTAGATACTTCTATGATTTGGCCCTCTTCTAAACAATAAAGTTGGTGAGGTTCTAATGGCTTGTTTCGCCATGTGGCACCCATACCTAACTCTTCTTCTTTTACTTCTGAGGTTTTAGTGTCAATATATTTAACGAGAAACTTGCCTTTTAAAACGTACCAAGTTTCATCTTTCTCTTTATGAAAGTGCATAGAGAATCTTGCACCCTCTTTAAAGTTTAGAAATTTACCGCAATATAAATCGTTTGACTCCCATATAAATTCACTACCCCAACCTTTGGAAACGAGACTCATATAAACTTTTCTATACCCTTTTTCTTTTCAGTTTTTTTCTTTTTGTTTTCTTCAAATGTTTGAATAAACTCTGCTATATTATCATATAATTCAAATTGTCTCAAGCCTCCATTAGGCATTTCTTCAAACTCTTCTATAAGCCCATACTGTTCAGTTGCCTTATATTTTACATATAGCTGTTTCTTTTCTTTTGTAATTCTTCTTAAAAAGGCATAGTATATGATTTGTGTAAAGTATGCAAATGGGTTTTTACTTTTGTTTGGGTCAAAGTTTCTAAAATACATCAGGCAGTTTTCTATGCCATCTGAAATCATCTCATCACGAAACGAGTATGATATAAAGTTTGGTTTTCTTGATAAATGTTCCGCAATCTTATAAAAACACTCGCCAATATAATTTGGTATTGGTGGGTCTTGTTCTACTTTTTCGCAGGCCTCTTTATAATCTATGAGTGCTTGTAAAAATTGTTTGTTATCTATGTAATGATTTGTTTTCTTTGTCATAAGTCGCTTTCAAATAATTTACCATAGGGTTTTTTATCATAAGCAAACTCAGGGTAATGCGGCCCATCTTTGTTTATATAATGTAAAAACACCTGCCCTAATCTATAATCTTTTCCACCTTCACATGGTTCACGCCAATGTTCTAAATCACAACCTCTATAAATCACAGCATCACCATCGCCTAAAGAACATTCTGTACCATCCATAAAAATGGGCCAGTTATATTNACCTGTATCAGATAACTTTACTGTTACTGATATTTCACATGATGGTCTATCTTTATGTTTTTTCAAAATGTTTCCCATACGGTATAGTCTAACATAAGTGTAAGTAGGACACAAGCTTAAACCAGTTAGTTCTTCCATCTTTGGTCGCATTTGCCTCATCAAAGCCTGAAAAGCCATATCACCATGTCTTGGTGCAAAAGAGCCAGGCACTTGGTCATCACCATCACCGGAGTGCCAACCTTGTTCAACACGATTGGCTAAGACCATAGCATGACTTGAAAATTTTAAATATTCAAAAAGATATTTCCCCACTTCTTTTGGTATAAATTCCTTTACATGAATGTATCCATGTTCTTTAAATAAATTTGGGTATTTCTGCATAGAACCTCTTGACAAAAGGGTTGACAAATTGATAGAATGGCCGTGTCCAGAGTGAAGATGTTTAGATGTTTCCATATATGTTATTACTAATCATTTGATAACCTTTAATAAGTTCTTGTATACCTAAATCTAAGTTATACATTGTCATGAAACCAGCAGAATCTAATTTATCATTTGATACAATATAGTTTCTTTGGTCTTTATCTTTCTTGAAGTTCTTTTCAATAATTACAAACTCAGGCAGAAATGATTTGATTCTTTCAGCTAATTCTTTTTTACTTAAATTAGCATCAGATAAACCCACATTATATATTTGATTTTTCATCTTATCATAGTTATTTATTGCGTATATAAATGCTCTGCAAACATCTCTTACATGAATATAGTTTCTCTTAAAATTACTTTCAAATAAAACAACGGCANTATCTTTTACTGCCCTATAAACAAAGTCATTTACTAATAAGTCTGTTCTCATTCTAGGCGACATACCAAAAACTGTNGCCAGACGATAACTGATNAAGTTAGAGTGGTCTGTCAATCTCTTTTCAACATCTAATTTGTCTTTTGCATACGATGAAATAGGGTTCGTCTCAGATTCTTCTGTGCAAATACCATCTGATGATGTGCCATAAAAACTATTTGTAGTTGGCATAATTACTATCTGTTCTTGAGATAATTGATTCATCATGGCCAACGGAGATATTTTATTTGTAGTATGAGCATTAACTGGGTCTGCATCACATAATGGTGCACCAACTAAGGCTGCCAAAGGTATAATTATCTCAGCAGTTTTTAAATGTTCCATTAATGTGCTTTGAACACGAATATCACCCTTTACTACCTTAAAATCTTTAAATGTACAATAGTTATTTAAACTAGATTGTTTGAACATAAAGTTATCAATTACGGTAACATAGTGCCCGCATCTAAGTAATTCGCCTACTAAAATTGAGCCAATATAGCCAGCACCGCCAGTTACAAGTATATTTCTTTTTGTCATCATTAGTGTAAATTTAATTCATGAGTAAGGTTTATAATATCACCTTGTGTTAATGAGGGGTAGTTACCAACATAAAAACCATAAAAATGAACGTGCTCTGTATTAGGAAATTTTTCCCAATGTTTATCAGGCATTATACTTTTAAGATAAGGTTGTCTTAATTGATTACCACCTCCGGCACTACCTCTCCTATATTCAATACCTTTCTCGTCCATTCTATTCATAATTTTTTTCATTAAGTAATCATCAGGTTCTTTAAGTATACAATTGAAGGCATAATTACTAGAGCCCTCTGTTTTAAAGTCTGTCTTATATATATCTGACTTCAGGAGATTCAAAAATAAAAATAGATTAGATGTTCTTTTTACGATATAGTCATTTAATCTTATTAGTTGATTTCTACCTATAATTGCACCTATTTCCGTGTTTCTCATATTGTATGCTGGGAAAGCAAAAATAAAATCTGGGTTTAAATCTGGATATAAAGCTTTATACCCTGCTTTTAAAGATGTATCATCTGCCTCACGAACCATGCCATGTGATCTTAACATTCTTAAATTTTCATACATGACTTCATCATTAGTGCATACCATACCACCTTCTATTGTGGTCATATGATGTGCGTAATAGAATGAGAAGTTAGACATCCAACCAAAAGAACCTATTGGTTGCCTATTATGTAAGGCGCCATGAGATTCACAAACATCTTCAATTAATTTTATATCTCGTTTTTCTAATTCAATTAAAAGTTCATCATCATAGCCATCAAAACCTTGTATATGAGAAAACAAAACCGCTCTAGTTTCACTTGTGATTGCCTCTAATACTTTTTGATTATCAAGTGATAAAGTATCTAAATCTATATCAACAAATACAGGTTTAAAACCAGTTTGTAATATGGCAGATATGTCTGATACCCAATTCAAAGGTGAAACTATAACCTCACCACCTTTTGGATATCTTAGTTTCAAACAAGTAAGTGAAAGTAAATTAGCAGATGAACCAGAATTTACAAACACACTATGTTTTACACCTAACCAATCGCACCAATCTTCTTCAAATTCTCTACAGATTGGCCCGCTGGTAAGTTTAGGATCATTTTGTTTTAAATGTTCTATGACTAAATCTAAATCTTCACGATTTAGATTATTTTTCATCAACGGGTGTTTCATAATATTTCACTACCTTTTGTATTTAATCTAAATGGTATCCACACTTTTATCTTATTGATTGTTTTTTTAAAATCTTCCTGTTTCTCTGGTGGCACAATAAACATAAAGAAGCCACCACCGCCAGCACCCATGAGTTTACCACCTAGTGACCCACTTTTCTCTGATATACTTATTATATCATCTAACTTATCATTTGTTAAGCCGTTTGTGAGTGTTTTCTTAAATCGCCATGTTGCACCTATCATTTGACCTATCATGTCCATAGAATCTTCATTTTCTAATCTATTCATTGCTATACTAGTTATACCCATTATTTCTTCTAAGATACCTTTATTTCTATGCACAGCATTTACCTGTTTTTTGGCTTGAACATCAGAGAGTCTACTTTTACCAGAAAAACCTAAGAGTATGTGATTTTCTAACTCTTTAATATATTCATCTGATACATTCAAAGGCTCTACATCCCAATCTCTGCCTGGACCAGCAGTAATTTTATTTAAACCACCATATGCAGCTGCTATTTGATCTTGTATACCAACTGACTCACCATTCATAAACTGCTCAACATAGATTGCTTTTTGTGCTAAGTCTTTTTTATTTAATTGCACACCTTTTAAACGAAACAAAGCATTAAGCAAGCCTACTGTAAAAGCAGAACTAGAACCCACACCAGAACGTGCAGGAATTTCACCATCGTGTGTGAATGATAAACCATCTTCTATATTTAAATACTTTAAACAGTTTCTTACAGATGGGTGGTCAATATCATCAATGTCATTTACCATTTCTATTCTTGAATAAGCTATTCTATATTTGTAACTAAAATAAGGTGGTAAATTTTTTACACTTAGATAACAATGATTGTCTATCGCAGCTGTAATAATCTCAGACCTATTTGAAGAATACCACTCAGGGTAATCAGTACCACCGCCAAATAAAGATAAGCGATATGGTGTTTTAGATATAATCATTTAGAACCTCTGAGATTGTGATATAATATTTTCTTTTGACAAATTATTTTTGTTGAGTAAATACTCCCTACCACCATTTTCAAAAATATATGTTTCAGGTAAAGTAACAGACTTTATCTTAGGAAATAAACCATTAGCACTTGTCCATTCCCAAACAGCTGATACCAAAGAGCCTGATGGTGTTTGTTCATCTACTACAACAATGCCATCACACTTTGTTATTTGTTCTGTAAGTTCTATATCAACAGGGAAAGGCTTTGACTTTAAAATATCTGCAAAGGCAAAGTTATCGTTTGTGTCTGAAATTTGTTTACAGACATGAGACATTTTACCATGAGATATTAAAAGTTTAAAATCTTTTTCCTTAGGATTATGCACATAAACACCTCTGATTTGACCAGTATGTGTATCAAGTTCATCATATATGTTAGGCAGTTCATCTCTATCTAATCTAACATATGCAAACTCTGGATTGTCTAATAATCTTTTTGCTATATTTTTTGCAGTAATAGAATCTGAAGCTGTGTAAATATTAGAACCCACAATCGACCTTAGGCAGGCATACTCTTCTGTTACATAGTGTGTAGGTCCTGAATCACAATAGCCTATGCCAACACCAACTGATATAAGACATATTGGTAAATTCATAATACCAGGTCCGCATTTAATTTGTTCTAAGGCTCTCATTGAAAGAAATGGTGCCATCGCATAACAAAAAACTTTTTTACCTTCAAGTGCTAGACCTACAGCCATATCAATCATGGCTTGTTCTGATATACCACAATGTATGAAGTTATTTGGGTAATATATTCTTAAATCATCAAGAGCTGGTGCCCCAAAGTCTGCACTTAGAAAATAGATGTCTTTATCAAACTTCATATTTTCTTTTACTCTTTCAATAAAAGCATCACGCTGGTACATTATTAATCTCCTTACGACATTGTTCAATTTCTTCTTCACTCATTTTATTCATATAATGCCAATGGGGTTGGTTTTCCATAAGTGAAAAACCTTTGCCTTTTACTGTTCTTGCCAATATAACTTTTGTTGTTTCTGTTTTTTTATCTAGTGCATCTTTGATTTGACCTACATCATGGCCATCAACATCATATATGTCAAAACCAAAACCTTCTATCTTATCTTTGATTGGTTCTAAATTTACACAATCTTTTGTTTTACCTAATATGATTAGATTATTGATGTCAATAAAGATTGTTAAATTTTTTGGTTTGTGATGTGATGCAAAGAGTAAAGCTTCCCATGTAGAACCTTCATATAGTTCACCTTCACTAATTACAACATAAACATTTTTAGTATAGTATTCTTTGTGCATACTAGCCATAGACATACCAAGACCAACACCAATGCCATGACCTAGTGAACCTGATGTAACATCAATACCAGGTATTGATATATTACCAAAAACTCTCAGACATGATTCAGTTGAGCCCCAATTATCCCAATCTTTTTGTGGTATAATACCTAACTTCGTAAGTATTGGGTAAAGTGTAACTGTGGCATGACCTTTACTAATTAGAACCTTGTCCCATTCTGGTCTTACATAATCACCGTGATACAATGTTGTGGCAATTTCAACCATAGAAAAGGTAGAACCTGGATGCCCTTGACCCACTTTCACAAACTTTTCAAATAGCTCTTTTCTATATTCGTGAGCTAAATTTTGTAATTCACTATTATTCATATCAATCTCCAAGTATTTTTCTTTTCAGTTTAATCTTTTCTAATTCTACAACATTATTTCTTGATTCTATACCGAATTTAGTTTCTACTAAATCTAAGAATGGTTTATGTGTGAAGTATTTGTGCCACGCCTCATCTCTAAATCTTAAAACTTCAGCGCCTGTTAAATACTTAGTACGCAACGGCCGACAATCATAAGATAAGAAAGCGTACTCTTCATATCTCTCTGGTATATCCCAACCTTGTTGTCTTGCATATAAATGTAAAGGACTTCCTGGCAATGCCATAGCTGCATAGAAGTTTGCGTGTTCTGTATTCAGTTCAAGAGCCAAGTCTAATGTCTCTTGCATATTTTCAAAGTTCTCTTCAGGAAAACCAAACATATAATTACCAAGAATGTTTATACCGGCATTTTTTATATTCTGAACTACATCACGAATATTTACTTGTTTAAATCTACCTTTATCAATCTCTAATCTAACTTGTTGATTACCGGCTTCTATACCAAGACATAACCAATTGACACCAGCTTCTTTAAAAAGTTCAAGTTGATCTTTTCTTACAGAGTCAACTCTTGCGTATGCCCAAAAGTTAAACTTCATGCCTCTTTTAATTATACCTTCTAAAATAGGTACATAATATTTTCTATTCAGAAAAAACATTTCATCAGTAATTCTGCAAGTTCTTACGCCTTGAAGATAAAGATATTCTAATTCTCTAAGTATAAGTTCTGGACTCCAGAATCTCATACCTCTTGAATTAACTGATGTGATATCACTATCATGTGATGTTCTATTTACAATATTAATCATACAAAAATTACAACCAAAAGAACAACCTAATGAGGTATACAAGGCCGCAAATGGTGTTCTATTTTCGTGTGAAAAATTAGAGTGCCAAAAATGCGCTCTGTATTTTTTTAAGTCTATTAAATCCCAAGCATAGCCAGGCATTATCTGATCCATGTACTCTGTTTTGACTATTTCACCACGTTCTGATGGTCTGGCTAAACCACGATGTTTATACCACATACCAGGCACTTTATCTAATTTATTCTCTAAATCAGTTCGTAGTAAATCNAATAAACCAATTACGCCCTCATTAATAAATGCAAAATCACAATAGTCTTGTGATGCAACTTCATTCGGTAGAGCTGAAGCGTGTGATCCTATAAAAGCAATCTTTAAGTTTGGGTGACTTAATTTAATTTGTTTTGCAAGTGTCGAGGCACCAATCATCATTGTAGTACCTGAATTTGGATTTTGCCCATATAAAACAAATACAACTAACCTTGGTTTATATGATTCTATCTCATCAGCNGCTTCTTCGTCTGGTTTATAATCAGCCTCATAGTCTAATANTATAGGGTCATAATTTTTTTTACGAACAGCATTAGCCAACAATAAAGCCCATGTTGGTGGTTCTATTGCTGAATGTGTTTTTGCTAAATCTTGATACGCCTTTTTACCAATTGATGGTATCACAAAACATACTTTATCCATAATATCCTAACTTTAATTAATGTAACAAATCACCTTTCTTCTTTGGTGTAGTATTTATATACTCGTCCGTGATCTCTTCCCACTCGTCTTCAAAAAAACCATCTTCACTATCTTTTACCCTATCTTTAGCTTGTAACACTAAATCTTGATAATATTCAGACATATCTTTCTTAGGTTCAAGTGTTACTAATACATTAGAAGAATCGAAACAAGCTTTATCTTCATCTACCATTTCTACTGGCAACCAAGGCACCATGTACATCATTGGCCCTGTTTTAGAATTAAGTCTTTTAAATATAATGTGCATAGGACTTTCTAGTGTTACCTTTTTAGTTTTTTTATTTTCTGAGAAGTTTGCAATGATGTCCTCACCCGATTGCAACCTTACTATCTTGATCTGTTTTTCCATTTTTGAGCTCTATGTTGTAAAATTTATAACTGAATTTTTCATCATCATATATTTTACACCTTTCTATGAAATGTTTAATCGTATAGTTTGCAAATTTACCTATACGAAAGTCATCTACAATATCGAATAGTATGGCAG
>FUFK010038274.1_pt1 | contig 11060 bp, 19 predicted proteins | sample 1021851 | NCBI WGS metagenome assembly FUFK01 (sample SAMEA51879418, study PRJEB19060) | metagenome
TTATTTTTGTAGCTGCATTAAGAATGTCCTTACCAGACATTCTAGAGTTTTTCATCCCAAGAGACAACAATTTAAGATGTCCCTTGAGAAAAACTGCTTGAACTTTTGGATCTGATGGATTAATCATTTGTTGTAACCAGATAAAGTTATTTTTAAAGTTGTAGAAGATTTAGTGTGAGCTCTCATAAACTGAGGAGACAATTTATTTCTAACAGCTTTCATATCTAATCTTTCAGTTGTAACTTCTGAAACAACTGCTTTATGCTCTTCACCTTTATAAACGCCAACACCTAAATGTTTAAGAGTTGTAACAATACATTTCTCAGCATTGTTAATTTTTTCTTTTTCAGCTCGCAATGCAGCTAGTTCATTGACTAAATCAAAAACGATATTATTGCTCATGTTATTCATAATTAATTCCTTTCTAAATTTGCTATCGCAGACCTTTCGGTTTCGGGTGGGGAGCAACCCCACCACTCATCAGTNCGAATTAACAACCATAAGCTTCGCAATAAGCATCTGATCCATAACAAGGCTCATCTTCTTCCCAAAGATACTCATTAAGCTTTCCACCATTATCAATATGCTTTTTCATTTTATCAAATAAAACTCCCATTGTTTGCTCAAGCATTTCTCTAGCTTTAGTTGTATCTCCTTCAGCTTTTTTAATAAAATCTGAAAGAAGAAAAACTTTATTATGATTCCATCTATTACCTCTAGAATCTTCTGCTTGTGTACAATAACCCTCGTAATGAATCTCTGTTCCATCTTCATCTCTACCTGCACGATACAACCAAGTGTTTGTGTAAAAGAATAATCCTTTTGCTTCTGTTATATTCATTTTATATTTCCTTTCTTAAAAATGATTTGCCTTGCTGTCTTACTTTTTTATTGCCATTCTTTTTTAATGACTTCTCCCACTTTCTAGAAGTAGAGTGGATTCTTCCTCGACCTTTTATTCCTTTTGACATTTTCACTTCCTTTCTCAACCTTATATATACTCTATCTTATTTTGTTTCAAAAGTAAAGGATTATTTTTGATTTTATTAAAAAAAGATTCCTTTAAAAACAATGACTTAACCCAACCACTGGTTTCGGTTACCAATTATTTTAAGATTAAGTAACTTTAATAAACGATTGTAAACATTAATATAAGCAGCATTTCGTTACCGAGTAACCGCAAAAGGTAAGAATTTTTTTATTATTTTTTTATTAAAAAATATTCCCTATATAATAAATTAAAAACCATTGACGTCTATCAAAAAGCTCATTGATCGGTAACGATGGTTCTTTGGTAACTTGCTTGTTTTAAATAAGAAAGACTGGTAACGCAAAAAAAACTTTACTTTTTTGAAAAAATAAATTACAGTAATTTTTAGATAATTAAGAAAGGAAAACTATGAATAGTTATAAAGTATTTACAAAAGAAAATTTGCGCAGAGCAAATAATTTCGCAATTAAAACTAATCGCAATAGAACATTAAATAAAAAATCTTTTATGAAACGATCTCAAGAAACTATATTCCCGATTGTTTTCGCATTGGTACACAATGATGTAGAAATGAGAGTTAAAGTTTTATTAAATGACAAAGGTTTATGGGGATGGCTAGATATTCCTTTCAAAACTTATGATGCTTTGCCGATAGTTGAAGTATGATGGAATCTAAAAAGAGATTTACTAACTAAAAAAATAAATTAAAATAATTTTCTAAATTTGAGAAAGGAATGCGATGGCAAAAGTTTATTTAGTTAATAGACCAAAAGTTAATAAGTTCGGTTGGACACCAGATTTATCTGATGCTTCTCGATATGGTTCTTTAGAAGTTGTTTTTGAAAATAATGACAAACCACAATTTTTGCCCAGTCCTTCAATTCAAAAAGCTAGGCAAATTATGAAAAACTTTTGTTCAGAGGATTATATCCTTTGGCCAGGAGGAGGAGATCCTATTGCAGTTATGATTGTATGCATGATTGCTTCTGAGAACTCCCCAATCGTTCGTGTCTTGAGATGGGAGCGAAATATAGAAGAAGGTGACAGAGATCGACGTAAAGGTTGGTATATGCCTGTTGCCCTAGAAATGAGAAAGGAAAGTGATGACAATAAATCCACTTGATGATGTTGCACCTGCATCAAATTCTTTAGGTGCTATTACTGATATGGGTCAAAAGATGTATGATCTACTAAAAGAGATCAAAGAGCTTGAAGACTTGTTGAAGAAAAAGAAGTGGGATTTCACAAATTTAGCTGAACATGAATTACCTGATTTAATGCAAGAGCTGAACTGTAAAGATTTTACATTATCCAATGGAACTAAATGTGAAATAAAAGAAATCCTTTCAGGTTCAATCCCATCTAATGGAGCGATAGAAAAAGCAAAAGGCGATGACAAATTGGATTTGGAGATGAGGCAGAAGCAATGTTTAGATTGGCTGCGAGATAATAATCATGGCGACCTAATAAAAAGCAATGTGACTGTCCCATTTAGTAAGACAGAAGATAAAAAATGCAATGAGTTTGTAAATGAGTTGCGTGAAAAAAATATCTTCTACAATCGTGCTGTTGGAGTTCATCATGGTCAGCTTAATGCTTTGCTCAAAGAAAGAGTTGAAGACGGCAAAGAGATACCATATGATCTTTTCAAGGTATTCACTGGAAGAAAAGCTATTTTTGTGAAAGGAAGTTAAAATGGCAAGTACACAAGAAAAAACAGAAGTTGTAACTTTTGACACTTCTATATTAATAGAAGATGCAGACGCATCTTTAAAAAATATGACACAAGATGATTTACTCATCCCACGTCTTAAAATACTACAAGCACAATCTCCAGAAGTAAATAAAGCTGATGGTGGTTATGTTAAAGGTGCTGAAGCTGGACATATTTATGATAATGTTTCTGGCAACATAACGGATGGTTCAAAAGGTTTAACAGTTGTTCCTGTAAGTTATCGCAAAACATTTATAGAATGGACAGCTGAAAGAAAGCTTGTTGCTGATCATGGTTTAGAGCCAGCTAATATAAGTCAGTTCGAAGCTAATGAGAAAGGTGCTTTAATAAATAATGAAAATAAAAACTCATTATCTTTGACAGCAGAATATTTTGTTTATGTAATCGAAGATGATGATACTTTTAGTCCAGCAATCGTTTCTATGAGCTCATCAGGTTTAAAAAAATCAAAAAGATGGAACTCTATGATTAATAGATTGCAAATCCCTCACCCACAAGGGAAAGGCACTATAAATCCTGCTATGTTCTGGACAGCCTATAAATTAAAAACAATCCCAGAGCAAAATGATTTTGGTTCTTGGTTTAATTGGGAAATTGAAATGAAATATGATGCTAAGAGTGGTGGCATATTAAAACAATTATCTAATGGTCAAGATCTATATCTAGAGGCACGTGAATTCAGTAAGAAAGTAAGAAGTGGTGATGTAAAAGTTGCTCCTGATACTCCTGCTGAAGATGAAGCAATGTAATCTGTACAATAACTTGCATTGCGAGAGCCATCAGTTTCTGGCCTGTTTCTGATGGCTCGCTTTAGAAAGGATTTAATATGGCAGTAAAAAAATTCATGGAGCTTTTTCAAGGATATGAACTTGCACATGGTCAATATAGGGTAAATAAAAAAGAAGCCGATGGAAAATTATCGGGACGAGCAGTTACAGTCAGCGAGCCTGTTACAGAAAAAAATTTTAAAGAACATCTAAATGGTGGTGAATATATTTTAGGAATCATTCCTTTATTAATAGATAACAGTTGCCATTTTGGACTTATTGATGTTGACATTAGAGGTGAAGCAAAGTTAAATGAAACACTGGAAAGTCTTGAAAAGAAAATTAGAGAACTGCCATTGGTTCTTTGTCGTTCTAAAAGTGGTGGTGCTCATTTGTACATGTTTTGCAATCCTAGCATACCTGCAATTGATATGGTCACTAAATTAAATGAGTTTGCTGCACAACTAGGTTATGGTGGTTCAGAAATATTTCCTAAACAGATATCTAGAGCCAATGATAGGGATCGTGGAAACTGGATTAATTTATGTTATTGGAATGGCAATGAGACTGAAAGGTACGCAATTCACAAAGGTAAAAAATTAAAACTAGAAGAATTTATTGAATTAGCAGAAAAGAAAAGAACCAATTATGAGGAACTAGAAAAATTAAATTTAAATTTAGTTGATAATTTTAGCGATGGACCACCTTGTTTACAACATATTATGACAATGGGTTTTCCAGAAGGTGGCAGGAATAATTCTTTATTTAATGTCGGTGTATATTTTAGAAAAAAGAATCCAGACGACTGGCAAGAAGATTTAATGAAATTTAATTATGAACATGTCAGTGAACCTTTACCATCTTCAGAAGTCAATGGTTTGGTCAAAGCAGTCAGTCGCAAAGATTATGCTTATACATGCAAGCAAACACCTCTCTGTAATTATTGTGAAAAATCTAAATGCATGAAAAGAAGCTATGGGATCGGTGGTATTGGTGGTGGTTTAGCTTTAGAAGTTGATGCCATTACAAAGTACGAAACTGAAAATAGACAATCAGTGCGTTGGTATATAGAAATGCAAGGTGAAAGAATAGAAGTGACAACACCTCAATTATTAGATCAGAAACAACTACAGAAAATTTGCGTAGAAAAACTTAACAAATGTCCCAGCACTATGCCAGCACCTAAATGGGAAAAAAGAATAAATGAGTTGTTGCAAAGTGTAGAGATAGTTATAGATCCAGATGATGCTTCTCCACAAGGTCAATTTGAAAAAGTTCTAGACGGATTTTTGACAGGTAAAGTTCAAGCTAGGCAAAGAGATGAAATTATGAATGGCAAGCCATGGCATGATTCAGATGAGGGCAAAGTTTATTTTAGGTCAGAAGATTTATTTATTTATCTAGAAGCAAGAAGATTTCGTTTTCCTAGCCAACATCAAGTTTGGTCTTGGCTTAGATCTTTAGGTGGTGATAGAAAAACCTTTCGCATTAAAGGAAAACCAGTTAAAGTATGGTCAGTACCAGAACCAGAATTTTTTGACGAAGAAGATTCTCTTGATATACCTAGTGAAGTAATGGAAGATTTTTAAATGACAGGAAAATTAATAGAGCCAATTATTTGTTGCATGTGTGGAACTAAAATATATAACATCATGGATAGTCATAATCCAGAACCAGCTTTTAAATATCCTGATAGATGCTGCAATGCTTGTAATGAAAAAATTGTAGTTGAAAGGATTAAAGAAATGAAAAATGTAAGAGAGATGTTCGAATGAAATGTTACGTTTGTAAAGAAAAATTAATTTGGGGTGGCGACCATACACCAGAAGAAAATGAAGAATATGATATTGTAACAAATTTGTCTTGCAATAATTGTGGTGCTTTTGTATTGGTTTATCAAAAAGCTAAAAAATTTAATGGCGAATATCAATGATGATTTGCTCTAAATGTTTTAAAGAAATAATAGAAGGTGAAAACCATTATTGTCATGAGTCATATTATAATTATATAAAAAGAAGGCTGAGGGAAGATTTAGAAAGGAACAAGTTTGAAACATGTACAGATAATTCTTGGACCACCAGGAACAGGAAAGACAACAACACTTCTTAATATTGTTGAAAGCAGTTTAAAAAGAAAAGTACCACCAGAAAGAATTGCTTATCTCGCTTTTACAAGGAAGGCTGCAAACGAAGCTCAGGAGAGAGCTATGGTGCAATTTGGTTTTGATGCTGATCGTTTTCCTTTTTTCAGAACTTTGCACTCTCTTGCTTTTAAAAGATTAGGATTGCAAAGAGACGAAGTCATGGGTGATATTCATTATCGTAAAATCGGNAAAGCTTTAGGAATACAATTTAAAGGTATTTATGATGAAGATTTAGGATTACATGTTGGGGATGGTTTAGGAGATAAATGCTCACGAATTGAATCTTTGGCTAGAGTTGGTCTTCGATCTATTGAACATCAATATAGTATTAGCAACCAATATGATTTAACATTGCATGCAGTAAAACAATATGCTGAAAGTTTATTAATTTACAAAAAACAAAATGGTCTTTTAGATTTTACAGACATGCTAGAAAAATATATAGAACCATTACCAATAGATGTTTGCATAATTGATGAAGCACAAGATTTAAGTTCTTTGCAATATCGCATGGCNATAAAAGCATCTTCAGAAGCTTCTGAAGTTTATATAGCAGGGGACGATGATCAAGCTATATTTGGTTGGGCAGGAGCTGATGTAAATAAATTTTTAAATTTGAAAGGTGACAAAAGAATACTTCCACAATCTTTTAGAGTTCCTATGTCAGTTCATAAATTAGCAACTGATGTTGTAAAAAGAATAAGGAAAAGATATGTAAAACCATGGCAATCTAGATTAGAAAAAGGTCGAGTGATTTATGTTTCTGAAGAAAATAATATCGACTTTGGTGGAGAGGGAACTTGGCTTTGTATGGCTCGTAGTAAATATTTATTAAATAGATTTAAAAAAATTGTAAGGCAACAAGGCTATGCGTATAATTACAATGGTAAAAGTTCTTTAGATAGCGATGAAACTAAAGCCATAGTGTCTTGGGAAAAAATACGCAAAAATGAATCTATATCTATGGTTGATGCTAAAAATTTAATAAACTTTTTTGCTTTTAAAGTAAGATTGGAAAAAAGAGATTCATATAATTATGAGCACATTTGTTCAAAAGAATCGTTTAAAGGTTTTGATTGGATGACGATGTTAAGAAGAATAGCACCAGACGAGAGAGAATATTTAAGGTCTTGTATGAGGAATGGAGAAAATTTTAAAAGTAAACCAAGAATAACTATCTCAACAATCCATCAAAGTAAAGGTGGTGAAGCAGATAATGTTGTATTGGCTACTGATATGGGTAAATTAAGTTGGGACAGTTTAGGAACAGATGAGGAGAATAGAGTATGGTATGTTGCATTGACTCGTACAAAAGAAAATTTGTATCTTATAAGACCGAGAGGATTAAAGTTTTTTTCTTTATAATCAGTAAGTCATTGTTTTTAAAGAGAAAGAAAATACTTTACTTTTTTATAAAAAAGAGATAGAATAATTTTATTGTTTTATTTGAGAAAGGAAATTTAATATGAATAAAGTTTTTACAATTGATTTAAAAAGTTTTAATGTTAATGCTTATGTTAGCAGATTTGCTGCTAGACAAACAGGCAACGGCATGGCAGTATTTGAAAATGCTGATGAGCTTTTAGAAAATCCTAATATGACAACTAATAAAGTTTTAGATGCTTTCAACAAAGTATCTCCTAAGCAAGTTAAAAGATTTGCTGATAGAAAAACTGGTGTTAAAAGATTATTTAGTCTTATAAGTGAAACACCACTTACAAAAACTATTTGGGATTCAAGAGGTATGACAACTGATGAAATGGAACTATACAAAGAAAAAGTTCCGTCAACTGGACAAAAAGTTTCTAAACCAAGAGGTCAGTTTGCTAATAAAAAGATCCGTTGTTTAGTAGATTGGAATCCTAGAAAAGAAGGCACTCGTGCTTGGAATAACTTTCAATTGTTTTTAGGTCACGGAACAATTTCTTATGAAGAGTTTGTAAAACTCGCAGCTGATCATGGTAGCAATCCTGGTGGTTGTAGAGAAGATCTTGCACACGACTTGAAAAAAGGCAGAGTTGAAATTGTCTAATCGAACTGTAATCCTATGTGATCTTGATGGCACTCTCTCAGACTATTCTGAGAGGGTTCATCTTTATAAAGAAAAAGATTATAAGTCTTTTAATGAAGCAGGCATAAACGATAAGCCTATTGAAAAAGTTTGCGAGATAATTAGAAATTTACATTCTGATGCTGTTGAAGTTATTGTAATGACAGCTAGGGATGAGAGTTGTCGTCGAAATACAGCACTTTGGTTATACAAAAATAAAATACCTTTTGATCAATTATTAATGAGACCAGAAAATGATTTTTCTTCAGACCAAGATTGTAAATCTAAATTATTTGAAATTCATTTTGACATCGAGGATATTTGGTTTGTATTAGAAGACCGAAACTCTGTTGTTGACATGTGGAGAGAAAAAGGATTAACTTGTTTGCAAGTATCGAGGAGTGATTTTTAATGAATATATTTGGTGCAGGACTAGCAGGATTATTAGCAGGCAATATGTTTAGAAGATTTAAGCCAACCTTACATGAAGCTCAAAAAAAGCTTCCTAATAATCATGGTGCTCTTTTAAGATTCAGAACTGATAAAGTTGGGACAGCTTGTGCAATACCTTTTAAAAAAGTTAAAGTTCAAAAAGCTATAAAATATGATGGCAAGATAATTACAGAGCCGAATTTATTTTTGAGTAATTTGTATTCGCAAAAAGTTACAGACTCAATATTAAGTAGATCTATTAACAATCTTGATCCTGTTGAAAGATATATAGCACCATGGGAACTTATTAATATGATGGCTAAAAATTGTCATATATATAAAGAATCTCATTTAGATATGAAAGCCATAGAACATCTAAACGAAAATAAACTCCCAACCATATCAACAATACCAATGCCAGCTCTTATGAAAATAGTTGGTTGGAAAGACATACCTGAATTTGATTCTAAAAAAATATGGACTCAGAAAGGGAAATTATCTAAACCAGATTGCAATGTTTATCAGACTATTTATTATCCAGACCCATTAACTCCATATTATAGGATATCAATTATTGGCAACATTGTTATATCAGAATTTATTATAGAACCACCAGAAATGATTGGACCACACATATTTAATGTTTTGCATGAGGATTTTGGAATAAGAGCAACTGAGATTAATGAGCTAGAACAATCTCATCAAAAGTATGGAAAAATTAAACCAATAAACGAAGCTTTAAGAAAACAATTTATTTACGAAATGACCACCAAGTATAATATTTATTCTTTAGGTCGTTTTGCAACTTGGAGACAATTGCTGCTAGATGATGTTGTTGAAGACTGCCAACACATAGAAAAGTTTATTGACTCTAATTACAATCGGCTAATGCAACAATTAGAAAGGAAATAAAATGAGAGTTAAATTAATAAATGCAACTTCAGATGCTGTTAATCTTTTATTATTTACAAAAAATACTAGACTTATGAATGATGAAGATGCTTACAGTAAAATATCAGCTTGGGATGATGAAAAGAAACAATCAGAACTAGACTATATGCTTAATACAATTAGATCGTCTTGGGAATTTATTGACTATACTTTTGATGTAAAAGACGTTACAAGAGGATTTACACATCAGTTTGTTAGGACTCGTCAAGGTTCATATGCCCAGCAGTCTCAAAGAACTGTTGACATGCAAGGATTTGGGTATTATACTCCTGATAGAATATATAAAGATGAAACTGCAAATNTAATATATGATGATGCNATGCGAATGATAAATGATAAATATCAAGAGCTTAGAAATTTAGGCATCCCAGCAGAAGATGCAAGAGGAATATTACCAACAAATATTCATACGAATATTGTAGCAAAATTCAATTTGAGAACTTTAAGTGAGATGGCAAAATCTAGATTATCTCCGAGAGCTCAAGGTGAATATCAAGAGGTGTTTAAATTAATGGTAAAAGAAGTTGTTGCTGTTCATCCATGGGCAGAAGCATTTCTTACACCTAAAGAATGGGCAGCACCTTCAATGGCGAAACCTTTAAACAAATGAGGCAGTAATGTTTATGAAAAAATACGATCAAGATTTTGTTGACGTTGTACACCATTTAAATAAAAAATATAAAGGTGACAGAGATAAAATAGCAGAAAAAATGGGCATTAAAAGAAAAACTATTAGATATATAATTAATAAAAGAAAACCATCAAAATTATCTGGTGCGAAGCTTGTATCAAAAGTTGATAAATTTTTACAACCAGATGCTGTTGTAGAAAGCTTTCATGAACAAGATAGTAAATTAACTATCTGGCAAAGAATAAAGAAACTTTTAGGGATATTTTACAAAAAGAAATAAATTTTAAATTAGAAAGGAACAAAAATGAAATACGCTGTAGCATTACTTTTGCTGTTCNCAATTTTTATGTTAATAGGTTGCTCAAGCAAAGGAAAAGTAGAAATAGTTCATCATGAAGAAATTTATCAGATGGACAGAGAAGAAGTTATTAATGCAATAAATGATTGTAGAAATAATGGTTTAAGATCTATTATAAATAAAACGAATATAAAGACTGATTCTGGCAGAGTTCCTATTGTTATCAATGTAACTTGTGCTCCGAGAGGAGATTAATATGCTTAGAGTAAGAGGGAATGATATTGAGCTTAATGAGAAAAAGATAGCAAGATTATTCGACATTACTTCTATACAAAGGCAAGATTTAGAAAATCTTTTCGATAAAGCGAATAATTATGAAGACGACATTGAAAAAGCATTTCAAGACGGGAAAAGAGAAAATGAATAAAGATGCAGCAAAAATACTCGAAGATATGGCAGAAACTTTTAGGGAGAGAAATAAAGTTTATGGCGACAACTATAAAACTGTTGGAGAAGTCATGGTGGCTTTATTCCCCAAAGGTGTCAATCTTAAAACTGTTGATGATTATAATGTTTGGCACTTGTTTGAATTAATGGTTGTAAAAATTACAAGATTTGCTAATAATGGTTTGAAGCACAAAGATTCAATTCACGATGCAGCAGTTTATGCAGCAATGGTTGAATCATTAATAAAAGGAAATAATGATGAGTAATATTTTAATAACAGGCACTGGCAAAGGCTTGGGCAAAGCTATGAAAGAAGAACTTACTAATCAGGGTCATTTAGTTCATAGCTATAATTTAGAAGATGGCTTTGATATTCGGAAAACTAATTCAATTGCATTCCCATCTATTGACATATTAATAAATAATGCTGGAATTAATTTAATAGACTGGCTAGAAAATTTTGAAGAAGATATGTGGGATGAAGTTATGGACACGAATGCAAAAGGCATATACATGATGACTAAAGCTTGCTTGCCTTTATTAATAGAAAGCAAAGGAACTGTTCTTAACATTGTTAGTAATGCTGCCCACATGCCTATGACTTGTTCACTGGCT
>FUFK010058886.1_pt1 | contig 11060 bp, 10 predicted proteins | sample 1021851 | NCBI WGS metagenome assembly FUFK01 (sample SAMEA51879418, study PRJEB19060) | metagenome
GGATTATTTTATAATTTAGCTCCTACTTCAAAAATTAGTTCTTACTCATCCATTTTAGGATTATTGCTTGCAAGCACTCTTGCATTTGCAAATGCCTCATCATCTGCTCAGCTCGCATCGTTATATCCAGAAACTGGTGGAACCTACTTATATGCAAACAAAGTGTTGGGGAAACTGCCTGGAAATATTGCTGGAATTGTATTTATATTAGGAAAGACAGTTAGTTGTGTTGCTATTGCTATCACTCTTGGAAATTACATATCTCCAATTTATGGCAAAGAACTTGGTGTGGGTTTATCTTTAGTTGTCTTTTTAGTTGGATACAAAGGAATTACAAAAACCGCAGCTTTAGCAAGGTGGTTTGTTCTTATTGTGATATCAATTTTAGCTTTTTTCTGTATTGCAATACTTATGACACCTTCAACAAATACTACTATTCCTTTGCTTGAAGGATTTAGTACTAGTAATTTGTTTTTATCAGCAGCTTTATGGTTTTTTGCTTTTACAGGTTATTCAAGACTTGCAACATACGGAGAAGAAGTAAAAAATCCTGAAAAAATAATCCCTAGTTCAATACTTACTGGCTTGGGTGTAACAGTTACAATTTATCTTTTGGTTAATTGGCTAGCGCTAGCAATCATAGGGCCCGAAGTTGTTGCAAACTCAAACACTCCCTTGCTTGTTGCAATGGATGTATCAGTAATGTCAGATTTTTCATTTCTAATAGTTTTTGCATCTACAATTGCTACTGCTTCGGTGTTTCTTGCTTTACTTCCAGCGATAAGCAGAATATATGTTGCAATGTCAAGAGACGGTATTCTTCCAAATGTATTTTCAAAAATACATAATAAGAATAACTCGGCATATGTATCAGAATTGTTTGTTTTACTAACAGTGGTTGTAGGAATTTATACCATAAATATTACAAACGCAATAAAGCTCAGTGCATTCTTTATTCTTATTTATTATTCACTTACTAATTTAAGTGTGATCAACTTGCAAAAAAACCAAAGGCTCTACTCAGTCTCCATAGCGTATTACGGTCTTTTGATGTGCATGGTTCTCGGGTTTTCTCTAGTTCTCATATAAAAAAACAAACCGGATTTAAGTCCGGTTTGTTGAAATAACCCGTGAAATCTTCCCCCAAAGTTCTCACTAAGTATTTGAAGATATAATCTCCCTATAATCATTGTACAAATCACTATTCTGGAATGCATTAAAAACTATATTTTCACAAATTGAGATCTTTTGTGAAAATAAAATCACAATCTTGCACGGTTGTGAAGAAGAAATTATAATGTATTAAAAGGTCAATCACGTGTATGCGTTGAAAATCAATCAAACACACTTCCATAGGTGGTTGACCTATGCCCAAAATAGTGGCTTCTAAATTTTATTTGTGACATATTTTTTTATTTTTATAAAGATGATTTATATTTATAAAATGAAAGGTTTTAACTCATCTAGTAGTCAGGTATTTTCTCAAAAACCTGACGAGTTATGGAATGCTATTTCAAAAGAAAATAATCTAAACGATACACATCCATTTTGTAAAGAAAATGAAATATTAGTTTGGAACGAAGAAAACCATAAAGATAAACTCGTATATTTAAATGGCCTCACATTTATCAGAGAGTTTTCGGAATGGTTTGAGGGTATTGGTTATAATTTGTGGATTGGAACAAAACGTGGTCCAAAGTCTTATGTTGAATGGAGAATTACAGAGCATTCTCTAGGATCCGTGTTAAAAATAACTGTATACCCTTTCTTCTTTAGAAAATGGCCTAAGTTTATTGCTTTTTTACCATATTATTTATACATAAACCCTAAATTAACATCTTATTTAAATTCTGTTGTAGGAGGTTTCAAATGGTACCTAGATGAGGGAACAGCAGTACCTAGAAACCATTTTGGAAAACATCGCTGGTTTTCATAAATTAATTTTCATCTTCACATCCGCATTCTGGACAAAACATTACTCCTCTCCTTTCTTCTAGTTTTATAATCGCCCGATTCTTATCAGGTCCTTTCATAATCATTTTTGCCATCATGCCATATTTTTTCCTGATTATATCTGCAGCATGCTTTTTCATATCCGCATCCTCTATAAGAGATGCTTTTAGATCGAGGCTTTCTGATAACTTTTTAGAGCCGTTTTGGTTAGTAATATAAATTGTTGCTTTACCGTTGTTTCTAACCCTCTTTACTTTTCCAGCGTTAAGGCTTGTTGTTACAACTAATGAGTTTGAAAAGTCTGCTACCCATACCGGTGTTGTGATAGGCGTTTTGTCTTTTTTGTATGTGATTAGATTTATGTATTCGACATCTGAAAAATCTTTTAAATTCATAAATTCAGTTTAAAAATAATTTAATAAAAGTTCAGGAAGTTGTTTAAATCTTCTTGCTGTGTCATCTTCAGAAAAAAGTATATAGAGAAACAACAAAATAAGTATTACTCTTGTAAGCGTTATTTTTCTAAACATAGAAATATGCTAAATATTTTCAATATAAAAAAAAGGGATTTTATAATAAATCCCTTTTTTTCTATGCGTTATCTGTTCACTAAGATTTATGTTGGAGTATCTCCCTCATTAAAATCGATAAACAACTTACCTGCATACACAGGTCCCATGTAAGCTATAGTGCTTCCATCAAACAGTTCGGACTCTGATTCACTATCTAGTACTGCTTGTAATTTTTCAACAGCTACATTCATTTCTTCCTCAGAATCCCAGAAGTTCCAACTAATAGCGCTACTCCCGTCAAAAACTGCCCCTGTTACTTGAAGGCCTTCAGACTCTTCATAAATTGGTTCTACTTTTTCTTTAAGGAAGCTTAATACTGCGTCTGTGTCTCTGGCAACACCAACAACCAACCTTAAATAGCTTGGTCTTGTACTTTCCTTAGCCATAGTCTGATAAACCTTGCCATAAACTGCATCTCCTTGATAAATCACAGGAGGTGCCGACATCATTCCAGCTGCTTCTGATAATACTCCTTGGATTTTTTCTTCCACAGCTTCTACAGCTTCCTTACTTTCATAAGCAGCCAAATTAACACCAGAAGTCTCCCCTGTGATAGCTGCCATCATCGTTAGAAGTCCGGGTGTCCCATCAAACTCAGGCATAACTTTTTCTTTAACAAAAGATATGGCTTCGTCTTTTTTTCCATCCTGAAGAGATGGAATCGTTATTCTAAAGTACATAATTTCCTTTCTTTTTTAGTTAATTGATTCCCCTGTTTTAAAGTCTGTAAATTGCCTCATAGCAAACGGTTCACCATAGTAATCTGTAAATCCATCCATTAATGGCATGAATTTTTCGTATACATTTTCATCAGAATTAAGTTTTTCATCAAAACTGTGTTTTGCATCGTGTGAAGTCCAAAACTCAAATAATACAAGTGTGTTATCATCGATTTTAATTGATCCGTAAGAAATAATTCCCTCATCCTTTTCCAGTTTTGGTAGATAAATTTCTTTTTGGAGATTCATATATTCGTCAGCATTTTTTACATCCAACTTTGCGAATGCCAAAAACAAAGATTCTCTTGGTTCTGCAACAAGGGAGTCTTTTAGGGTCTTGCCGGTCAATAGTTCACCTTCATAAACCCTTGGGAAACTAGCAAGCAAATCTTGAATTTGCATCAAGTTTTCGTTTCTAATTTGTGCAAATTTATCTGCAGTCTCTTTGTCNTTCATAAAAGCAATGCCTAGGTTTACATTATCTTTTGGATTAAAAAAGGCTATTGAATACAAGTCTCCTTTAAGAATTTCTAAAGCTGGGAAGCCTGTATTTTCAAAGAACTCTTTGAGTTCATCAAGCTTCCCATCTTGAAATAAAATACTGACTGCTACTGCATACATTTGTTTAATTTTTTACTCTACGGAGTAATTTCCTATTGCTCTGAAAATGCTTTAAATAGTCCAAAAATAAATAGTGGGTATAAAACAATTCCAAAAAGTACCAGCGCTGGAACGAACAATGCTTCTCCAATTGCTCCAAAATAGAAGGCTAAGAGCACAGCAGCACTGCCATAGGCCTGTGCGTTTCCTACATTTCTTCCCCATGATGGAAGCTGGCCACTATCAGCTCTTACCACTTGAGATACCCAGAGTGCACCAATTAGAAATTGCGTAAAGTTTAAAGCAAATCCTAAATCAGTAACCATATCAGCACTCATAGTTCCCTGGTAAAACCCGTTAGCTATAAATGTTGGAGTTAATGTAAACATAAGCCCTACAACTGCTGTCCCATAAGCAACTGCTACAGCTCCAGCTAAAAGAGGGTTTTCATTTGAATTAAATAACTTTCCAGACAGTCTAACAATGCCTAAAAATGATAATCCTTGAGCTAGTCCAATTAAATTTGTAATTGGCCCTAGGCTTTCATCGTATCCTGTTTGATCCGGTCCAATTACGAATGCAAGTATTACAAAAGATGCAATAGTTGCACCAATGTTAATGAGTGCAAACCTTGAACCAAGTTCTCTTTCTTTTTGCGTAATCATTTTTTTCCTTTCTTACAATTTTCCAACAGGAAAATCAACATAATTTTTCCAAATATCACATTGACCAGTGATTTCCTGGGGTGCTTCTGAAATAAGATTTGCAACTGCATCTGATACAACTGATGCAATTACATCTGATGCATCATGTGCAGCATCATGATTAGTCCAAAAGTTAAAACTAAATCCTTTATCCTCCGCAACCTTACAAGCTCCCGTTCCATAAATTCCATCAACATTTTCATAAGCTGGGTAAACCGTGTTGGTCATAAATTCAGCAATATCATCATAGGTTTTACCCTCTTGAGTGCCTCCACCTAAAACAAATCTCGCAAAGAATCCCTCTTCACCATCTTTTGGTACTGCAATATATTGTTGTCCAGCAACCATAGGTCCCTCCATCACCTCTGGCTGACCTGCAAGCATCTCTCCCGCTCCTGCTAGAGCTTGATTAAATGTATCAATTGCTGCATCTTTTGCCTCTTCATTAGCCCAAGTAGACCAAGCCATAAATCTTCCATCATTTGTAGCACAGGCTGCTATCCCTAATAAACCAGAAATTCCATCGTAAGAGGGTATAACTGTATTTTTGACGTACTCAAGAGCATTATCCATTTGACCCTCGTTCACGTCTGCGAGAGTTAATCTTACAAACATATCGACCTCCTATTCAGTTTGTGTGTTTTGTGAGTTTGTAAAAGCTTTTCCTAGAGAAAATATAAATAATGGGTATAGTAATAACCCACCTAAAGCAGATACAGCGATTCCTAAGGTGTCTGGGAGTATTCCAAGTGCGAATCCAAGTGTTGAAACAATGATCAATGTTGCGCCACCATATCCCGCAAATACTCCATATCTTGGAATTAACTCTACACTTTTTGAAGTTCTTAAAGCAACTAAACCAAAGATACCGATAGTGATTCCCCATCCAGATGTAACTCCTCCAACAGCGTTTCCAACTTCATTTGCATTTAAAAAAGCGTCTGCATTGTTGTAGGCATCAACCTGTGCAAAGCTTCCAATTGTTGTGACAACTTGTGCAACAAAAGCAATAGAACCAGCGATTGTAACATATGGGTTGTTAGGTCCTCCAAATAATTTTGTTGTTATGTAAAACACAAATAAAAGCGAGAACCCCAAAGCAAATCCTGTAACAGAAAGTACTGGTCCCCAAGTTGAGTCGTAACCCACCTGGTCTGGTCCTAATACAAATATTTGAATACCAAAATTAACAAGAATTAGACCAACAAAAAAATTCGACATTATTGTTCCAAGTCTTGCTTCTTCTCTACTTATCATTAATTATTCCTTTCTTAATTGTGTATTTTTATTAAAATTTTAATCTTCTCGCCTATTCCATGCTGTATATGTCCCAACCCCTATACCTAGAAGCCATGAAACATAAAAAACTAAACCGATAGGAAATACCCATTCAGGCAAATTATCAAAGAATGAGCCATCAAAGAAATAATCATACCCTATAAAAAAAAGCAGACCTAATGAGCCAGTTATTGCCATGTACCTCCATATGTTTGAAACAACGCCTTCAGCAACAATATTGAATCCAATTATCGTTATCAATATAAACAAGTAAATTCCATCAGTATTTATGGGAGCTTCTGTTCCAATGTAAGCTGTATCAAAGATTCCAAAACCTAAAGCCACAGCTGCGATCATTGCTGTTCCAGTTTCCCAACTTTTTGGAACATCGTTGTTTTCGACTAATTGGTAACTTAACAAAATCACATTAGCAAAAGCGACTGCCCCAAAAAACGCAATTAGTTTATCTAAACCATTTATTCCTAGCTCAAGAAAGCCGTAGACCTCTGAAAAGATAAACATGACTGCAGATCCTTTAGCTTGTTGTTTATCTGGTTGTACAAAAAATGATCTCATCGATTTAACTCCTGTTCTTTATAACTATTCCCTTGTATCCTTAATTGTTGTAAAAAAACGATCGACAGCACCAGAAATTAAATCGCCATTTGTCATTCCATTTTGAAGCCAATCGGTTACTCTCTTGTCGGCCATAACTTTTTCTCCAACTTCTTCAGTCTCTCCCATTGATTCGTATGTAGTGACAAATAACATCTTGTATTGGTCTCCCCAGCCTTCTTTGTAAATTACAGCATCTTTGCCTGTAATTTCTTTCCATAAATCTGCTCCTTCAGAAAGCCACTTTTCTGCATCAGCTATCTTTCCAACATTGATGGTAAATTCTCTTGAATTAATTATTGCCATGTTTACTCCACTTCATTGCTTGTGGTTGATTTATCGCCCCAGGCAAAATAATTTCCTAAACTAAAGCCAATTATCAAAACAAGCCATCCAATAAATCCAAATTGTTGAAATGAATCTGTAGGCTCAAAGCCAAAAAATAGAGTTGCTGAGCTACCAATGAGTAGAAACAGTGCTCCAAGTATTGTCATGTTCTCATAAATTGGACGAAATACTCCATTACCTCTGAGAGTAACGCTATAAATTAATGAATTAAATGCCCAAAAAAAGTACATTGGTAGGAATCCATCCTCTAATTCAGTAATTTCAAGAAATGTTCCGAATATTATGACTGTAGCTAAAATGCTGTGTGCTGATCTCCAATAATCTGGAACATGATCTTCAGCAAGATAATATGCAGTAATAACTATTGTGGCGAGAGAGAATCCCCAGATGAAGTTTATCAAATCTTCAAGCGCATCAAGTGCTGTTGTGCCTGATAGCTGTAATGCTACAAATAAGAGATTCAAGACCAGAAATGTAATAGCGTTTTGTCTTGCTAAATTACCGATTGGTTGCGTAAAAAATGTTTTCATATGATAACCTACCTTCCATAAGCTCCGTTTATTAATTTGTTGGCGTAATTTAACTTCCCTAAATTACATGGCCATTTTACAAAATTTTTGTTGAGCTTGTGTTGAATTTTGTTAAATTTGTGAAAAGTTTGTGTAAATCTAGGACTTTTCGAGAACTAACGGTTTTACTTCTTGCCCGATGAGCGTAAATGTCTGAAGAAGGTCATCATGAGACAGACCAGCATTGTCTATTTGAAAAGTAAAGCGTGAAATGCCTCCTAAAGCCTTNCTATGTCNNACTAATTTNTCAGCAACCTCTTCTGGACCTCCAATAACATAAGCTCCTAAGTCACCAATTTGTTGTTCAAATCTCTCCATAGTAACTGGTGGCCAGCCACGCTCTTTGCCAATTTGGTTAAACCATACTCTATAACCTGGATAGTATTTTTCCACTGCTTCTTCTTTTGTGTTTGCCACAAAACCAAGTGAGTGAAGTCCTATTTTCAAGGAAGATTTTTCATGGCCTGCCTCTTCAGCTGCTTTATAGTAAAGATCAACTAACGGCTTAAACCTATGTGTCTCACCTCCAATTACAGCAATCATAAGAGGTAGGCCTAAGGAACCTGCTCGCACAAATGATGCGGGAGTTCCTCCAACACCTACCCATATTGGTAATTTATTTTGAACAGGCCTTGGATAAACAATCTGATTTTCTAGAGATGGTCTAAATCTTCCGGACCAAGTAACTTGTTGTTCATCTCTTATTTTCAAAAGAAGGTCAAGTTTTTCAGCATAGAGGTCATCATAATCACTAAAGTTAAGTCCAAATAAAGGAAAAGCTTCTGTAAAAGATCCTCTGCCTGCAACTATTTCTGCTCTGCCATTAGAAATCAAATCTAATGTTGAGTAATTTTGAAATAATCTTACTGGATCCATTGCACTTATTACTGCGACCGCACTGGTTAATCGAATGTTATCCGTTTTTGATGCTGCAGCCGAAAGTATATTATGAGCTGCAGAGTCTAGAAACTCTTCTCTGTGGTGTTCGCCAAGACCAAAAACATCAATACCAACTTTATCGGCATGTACAATTCGTTCAATGAGCTCAGACATAGCCTTTGCATCATCGTCAACAGTGCCACCTTCATTTGTTAAAGTCTTCTTAGCAAAGGAGTCTATTCCTATTTCCATTTGTGTAGTTTTAGGATCTAGAAATTCTTCAAAGTCTTAACAAGACTTTCGATAAGCATCTCAATATGGTCGATTTGTACGCTCTCATTTGGAGCATGAGCATTTCCTAGTTCTTCATCAGCAGCCCCAATTAAAACAAGTTCTGCATTTGGAAACTCTCTGACAAAATCATTAGCAAAAGGAATTGATCCACCTACTCCTATATATGCAGTTTCATTTTCCCAGGTAGAGTTAAAACTATTTACTAATTCTGTAGTGAAAGGTTTGTTTGGGTCTGCCACAACTCCCGAGCCTTTAGAGTTTGGAATAAACTTAACGGATGCACCCCAAGGAATATTTTTCATTATGTGGTCCTCGAGCATTTTCATTGCATGGTCTGGGTCTTCTGTTGGAGGAAGTCTTAAACTGACTTTTGCCCTAGCTTTTGGAATAACTAAGTTAACAGCTTCTTTTACTGGCGGGGCGTCGATTGCAAGTACATCTAACGCTGGTTCTAACCAGAGTCTCTTTGAAATACTTTCAGTATCAAAAAGGGCAATATCATCTGAGCCAAGCATTTTTTTAAAAAAAGACTCCTCAAGTTCGGTCACTTTCATATCTGTAGAAGTTAAACCTTCTATCGTGAGATTTCCATTGTCATCATGAAACGAGGAAATGATTCTACTAAGTACCATAAAAGCATCTGGTACAACACCTCCTCCAACACCTGAATGAATTGGCCTCATTGGTTGATCAACTTCAATAATTCCATCAACTAAACCTCTAAGTGTTGTTGTAATAGTTGGTACTCCAATTTTTACATTTCCAGAATCGGCAATAATTATTACATCTGCCTCAAGCGCCTCTCTGTTTTGCTCTATGAATAAAGCCATTGTTGGAGACCCAATTTCTTCTTCACCTTCAATAAACACTTTTATGTTTACAGGTAGTTCATCAATTAATTGTTTTATAACGTTGTAATGTACCACTACTCCAGATTTATTATCTCCAGATCCTCTACCAAATAGTCTTCCATCAATCATTTCAGGCTGAAAAGGGTCAGTGTTCCATAAACTTATATCTCCGACAGGCTGAACATCATGGTGAGCATATAAGAGTACAGTCTTTTTATCTGGATCAATCTCAGTGTGGGCAACTACAGCAGGCATTCCTCCAGGTACTTTTATAACTTGTGTATTGAGACCAAGGTCTGCAAATAAGTTTTCTACGAATTGGGCCGAAGCATCCACATCATCTCTATGATCTTTATCAGAACTTATGGATGGAATTTTTACCATCTCAGATAGTAAATTAATTATTTCTTGTTGAGCCATAGGGTAATTTTAAGTCCTGTATGTTTTACTCATAAGAGATAGCTTCAAGAATATTTTGTCTGGATGCTCGAATTGCAGGAAGTATTGCAGCTATTACTCCTGCGATAATCGAAATTCCAATCCATAATACTGTCTGAGGGATAGACACTGCGAACACAGTGAACCCTTCGTCAGCAAGGGTTTGTATGAGGCTCCAAGCAAAAAATATACCTAGACTTGTTCCTAATGCTGCTCCGAATATTGAAATTATCGATGATTCAATAAATATCATTCTTCTAATTTGTTTTCTGTAAGTACCTATAGCTCTCATAAGACCTATTTCTCTTGTTCTTTCAAAAACAGAAAGTGATAGTGTGTTGGTTATTCCAAAAAGTGCTACAAAAATAGATATCGACAGGAATCCGTATATTACATTTAAAAGTAACTGAATTTGATTGTTTGCCTCTTCAACCAGACCATCTTCGTCTCTTATTTCTACTCCTGGATATTCATCAACAATTGCATTAATTTTCTCTTCTAACTCTGGAGTTTTTTTATCAACATTGAAATATAGTTCTGTGTCTAAAGACTCATCCGCAAAAAAAGAATTATTTTCAAGTAAGACAAAAAATTCTGCTGGAGGTTGTGTAGTCCAGTCAAATATATAAGACACTGTAAATGTTCTTTCCCCTTCTTCAGGAATTGTTAAAACAACTTCGTCTCCAACAAAAAGCTCTTCTCTTTCCGCAGTTTGTTTTAATATTCCGATAGCGTTCTCATCAAGAAAGTCTTTTCTATCTCCTGATACATCATCAGTTTTTACGAGATCAAAAACAGTCTCATCAACAGCACCCAATATCAAAGGTCTATCGTTAAATCCAACAACTGTTGCTCTTGTTCTTGAGAGCTTGGTTACTTCATCGAGCTGTAAAAGTTCCTCTGACAAACCTGTTGGAATACCTGGAGAAACAAAAACATTTGCCGCGCTCACCTGATAGTCTGCAAGAATAACTTCGCTAATTAAGGACTCTGCCTGTGCCTTAAACGAGGTTGTAATAACGTTTGCTAAAGAAATCAATGTAAGGCCAATCATTAAAGCCGAAGCTGTAGATGCAGTTCTTCTTGGAGTTCTTTTAGAGTTTTCAGTTGCTAATTTGCCTAAAATTCCAAATAATAAGTTGTAAATTTTATCAAATATAAAAACAAAAGGCTTCGTTATAGACGGGGTTACAACTGAGATTCCAATAAATATAACACCTGCACCAAATCCAACTTGTTG
>FUFK010039904.1_pt1 | contig 11057 bp, 13 predicted proteins | sample 1021851 | NCBI WGS metagenome assembly FUFK01 (sample SAMEA51879418, study PRJEB19060) | metagenome
TGGGTTGTGGAAAAGGGTCTATTGGAAAAGATTGTTGTGGTTCAGTAAACTGTAATCCTGCAGGTGCTTGTCCTGTATAAGCNGAAAATGGGTCTATAGATACTTGTGGTGCTATAGATGCTTGTCTACCGCCATATCCACCTTTAGAGCCTTCATAAGTATCAGTTACAGTAGGAGGTCCANCTGTAGTTAATCCTCCTGCAGGAGGTGATATTGTTGCAGGATTAAAATACATAGTTTCTGGAGCAAACCCAGGCATAAAATCAGGATTTACAGCATAAGCTTGTTTAGCAGGTGCAAATATTTGTGGTAATTCTGGACTATCAATTTCATCTGCTGCTGCTGCTATTTGCCTTCTTATGCTACCACCCCTATTAAAAAGAATTGGTTCAGGATTCATAAGTTCATTTTGTCTTTTTCTTTCTAATCTTTCCTGTTCCATTTTTCTTTGTTGTTCTTCAAACTGTTGTTGCATCATATCTGTTGCATATACACCACCAACTGTAGCAAGACCACCTAACGATACTGGGTCACTCATAAGACCTGTGCCTATATTTTTAAGTCCTTGTCCTATGCCATCATCAAACAATGTACTAAAGTCTTCACCAAATGTANNTGCACCAGTTCCTGGAATATTGCCAGAATATGTTGCAACTGCATCAGCACCAGCTTTAGTTATTGAAGGTTGAAAATCTGCCATTTGCTTTAATAGTTCATTTTGTCCTAATTCATTTAAAGTTCCTGCAGGACCTGTCATTACTGGACCATAAGGTTCAAAATTTATACCTGTTCCTTTAGTTACAAATTCTGGCTTTTCTAATAAAGCTTTTGTTGTTGCATTTTCTAAATTAGTAATTTTATCTGCTTCTCCTGCTCCTTTTATAGCTTCTTCAGCACCACTACCTAAAGCTCTTGCAGTTAATCCAGATAATAGTCCAGATTTNATACCTTCTTTAATATCACCAGTTNCTGCTGTCTGTGCTAGACCTGCACCAATACCTGCTGCTGCTGCTTTACTTAAAGTTAAACCTGCTATTGTTTTACCTGCTAGCAAACTACCTCCCAGCATAGAACCAAATATAGGTGCTAAAAATGGTAANAAAGCTTCTGGCTGTCCTGTCTGTGGATTTACAGTTATAGGCATAGCTTGTGCCAANCCTTTAACCTCTGCAGGATTAACGTGCAATAACATGGAGTCACCAAAGCGACCCTGTGCTGCTACGTTTTTAGTTTGTTGTTTTATATCCATAGTGTCTCNACCNCCTTCTTTAAATTGACTTCCATAATTAGGATTTACTGCTTTTGATAAAATTCCTTTAAGTCTTGGATCATATTGATAACCCTGTAATTGTGGAGCAGGTCCATATATATCTTGTTGTCGTAAAAATTGTTTTGTTTCTGGATTATAAAATAATCCTTCAGGACCACTTAAATAACCTGATTTTTCATCAGGATAAAAATTCTCTAATCTATCTCTTGTAGTTGTTATATCAGGACCTACTTCACTTGAAGTTGTTATTGTTCGATATCTTTCTTGATCATTAGCAGGAATATATTCTTGACCTATTGTTCCACCTGCAAAATCAGGTATCTCAGGAGTAAATCCATATCCAGACTGCATTTGTAATTCTTGAGTAATAAAATCACTAAATGGTTTTGATTTCTCTCTTGCATAAAAATCTAATTTAGGAGCTTGATTATCAAATACAGTATCTGTAACTTTAAATTTTAAAATATCATTAACAAGTTTTTTTCTTGCATTAGCTCTATAACTTTCATATTCTTGAGCAGATAATTTTTGTTTTTGTTTTATTAAATCTTCAGACATTTTTTCAACTCTATCTGCTATTTTTGGATCACTCATATTAAGTTTAAAACCAGAACGAGGGTCTGGATCACCAAATGCTCCAACTTCAATAATTAATTTTTTATCATCATTTGTTAAATTGAAATTTGTTTTGTCGTTTAATAATTTATTAATAAAATGAGCACCTGTAAATTTATATGATTTAATTAAAGGATTATCCTCTTTATAAATATCATATAGACTAGAATCTCTACCAGGATTAAATATATCTGATAACTTTCCTATTGGTGGTCCTTTTTGTGCTACATAAGTTAAAAATTCATTAAATTGTTCTGGATTAATATCTTGTTTTTTTTCTGCCACTATCTTTCCTCTAAGGTTTCGCAACCAAATACGTTAAAACTCATATCTACTGCACTTGTATAAACTTTTAAAACATCTGCTTGATTTAATGTTATGCCAATAACAATAGCAAATGAATCATTAGCTGCTACAGATTTATCATAAAATAAAAATTGTTTATCGTCTGCACCTGCTCCTGCTACATGAGCACTTAATCTAAATGTTATTGCAGAGCCTGTTCTATTAGCTGCAACTATAGAACTTATTGTTGTTTGTGTTTTATCAGGCACTGTATAAAGCACAGTTGTTGTTGTAGCTGCTGGGTCTAATTGTCCTAATACTTTTAAACTATCAGCCATGTTTTACACCCATTAATAAAAATTGATGTCTGCGTATAGCTTTACTAACACCTGATTGTTGCATTGTTTTTAATGTTCCTATTTCAGCATTAATATCTTGAAATGCTTGTTCAATAGTTCTTCTTGTAACTGCTTCATTAACTTCATCATATTCTACATTAGCAATAGGTAGCGGTATTGTTGATTTTTCTGCCATTATCGTTTGCCATCCTGTCTAAGTTCTAATCTTAAATCTCCTAATCGCCAGCCAAAATTATTTGCTGTATTTTCTATTCTGATAGCACTTTGCCTGCTTCTTGCTCTAGTATTTGTAAATGTAGAGTTAGGAGTTACAGCAACTGTTTGTAATGTAGATAAACTTTGTAATGGATAATCTCTACCTTTAATTACAAAATTTACAGTATTAGTTGTATCATCTGATCCTCTGTATTCAAGGTCTGGTATAAGTTTAGATATAAACATAAAATTTTCACCATCAGGGTCTAAATCAAAATCTGATGATTCTATAAATGCTGTAAATGAAGAACCATCTGCACTATGACCTGTTTCATGATTGTATAAATAATTATTATCTGTAGTATCTAATTTACCAGCAGCTATAGGATTATCTAATATATATGCTGGATTCCAAGCTGTTCTAGTAAATCCATCATTAGTTGTGCCTATTGTCCAGGATTGTTCTAAATAATTGTATGCAATATATTTATCTACTTCAGTAGAACTAGCACTAGGATAGAACCATATAATTTCATTATGTTGTGGTATTGATGCAGCAAATACTTTAAAAGATTGAGAATAATTAAAATCATCAAATACATGATCTAAAACAGAACATGGTAATCTTTGTGCAGAACCTGCATATTGATAAAAAGCTCCATTATCCATAAAGAAAACTGTATTACCACCTGTTGCCATAGCATTTGGAGATATTAAAGACATACCAGTTGCTACTTCATTAAAACTAAATATAAAAGGTGCTCCGACAAAACGCATTGAAACTATGCCTGCATCTGTCCAAATAAGTATTTCTTGTCTAGTTTGCATAGCTCCTATTATTGTAGAGCCTGTAGAAAGTTGCACACCACCTGCTGAATTAGTAGCTGTAGGTGTCCAATCTACTGCACTTTCTGCATCAGAGAAACGTACTAATAGTGGGTCTATTGTTGAAGAACCTATAGGATTGCAACCAAATGCAATAACATGACGATCAATGTCTGACATCATTATTTGGAATACTGATGTTGGCACATTACTTGCACCAGCCCTACTGCTTGCTGCTACTGCTCTAGTAGAAACACCTGATGATTCATCCCAATAATATATTGTTCCATTTCTAGGTGCTGCAATAGTATCATCTCCAAAACTATCTAAACTCCATAATCTAAGCTGATTTGTTAATGATAAAGCTGGAGATTCACCCCATGTTCCACTACTCCATGCTCCTGAACCAAATCCACTATAAGGAACATATACATCTAATCCTATGTTTAATTGATAAGCAGCTACTGTGCTAGAACCACCATTACCAGTATCTGATGAATTTGCTGTTATTTCACTACCACTAGAATCTTTTGCTTCTATTTTATAAGAGTTAGTATCAACAATTGTATCTATTTCATATTCTTGATTAAGTATTGCAGCAGTTATATTGCCACCTAAAGATACTGCATCACTAAAAGTTACAAAATCTCCTTTTACTGCACCATGCCCACTTTCAGTTACTGTTATAGTTGCATCACCATTTGATGCAGAAAAAGTTGCATCACCTGCACTTGTTGTTAATCTAATTGGTGTTATATCATTAAAGGTTGTACCTTCTTGTGCATATAATTTTTTGTGTGTTCCTAAAATATTATATTGTGATTGATTAGCAGTTTTATAAGAACTAATTTTTCTACAAGTGCCTATAAATGTATTGCTAGAATTTTTTTCCCAACCACCTATTCTTTCAGGTCTACCTTTTCTAAATCTTATTTTATCAGCATCAAACCAACCACCTTCATTAGAATAGTTTGTTCCTTCTTTATTTATGCCTGGTTTAAATACAAATTTAGAAAATGGCATTTTATACCTCTATCCATTCTTTACCTTGAAATAAAAGTGATTCAGCTTCTCTACGCCTTACTAAACCTTCTAATACTTTGCCACCTGCTTTATTCCAACGTTTCATTTGATTAGGCACTTCATCCCAGTCTTTTTCATTAATTTTAATTAACATTGTACTTTTATTTAAGTTTGTAGGACCTAAGTTATATGTCCATGCTACAAGTGCATCAAATTGATTTTGTGTAAGATCAACTGTAACAGCATCATTTACATATCCACCATATTCATTCAACTCTTCTTCAAGCCATTTATCAGCTTGTTCTTGTGTACAGGTATCGCCTATTGTTACTCCTTTAGTTCTACCATAAGCAATAGTAGGAACATTAATAGCATCATAGTATGCTTGCAATTTGCAACCTTCAAATTTTTTAATAAGTGATATGCCTTCATGTGATATTTGCATATTAGTCTCCTTTATTTGAGTTAGATGCTCCAAAATAGAATGAAATAACCGCACTTGCTAATCCTCCAAGATATCCAAGAACTAAATTTATTAGTGCCTCACTATTTTGTTCTGGTGGTTGTAAAGTTACTAAAAATATATATCCTAAAAATCCGCCTACAGTAGCAATACCCATGATTCTAGCTGTCCAATCTTTGCTAAACTTACCTCTAGCATCTTTTTTATCTTCAGCTTCTAGCTTAAATACATCTACATCTAATTCTTTCATGCGAATTTCAAAATCTTTTTCTGCTTGTTTTAACTGTAATAATTGTTCAGGACTAGCATTATTAATAGCAGATTCAATAGATTTTGCATCAGCTTTGCAACCTAATGTTTCGCAAATAATTTTAGTAGCCATGCCTCCTAGTGGTCCACCAACAGCAGAACCTAAACTTGGTGCTATTGATCCAACTACATTTTTTAACATTCCTTTTAGCATAAGTTCTCCTAACTAAAATCTCCCATACATTCTGTCCATTGTTCTGTATTTAAAACATCTTTACAAAGTTCATATTGACTACGCCATTGTGCAGGATCATAAGAATCATTCCATTCTTTTGTTTTCATAGACATTGAACAGCTTGTAATAATAATAGTGCTTAATATATATTTCATTAGCCGTTTAATGGATTATCATCTTTGTCTTCTAATTTACTTAAATCTTTTTCTAAACTTTGTAAATCAGCTTTAATGGTAGCAATGTCTGTTTTTATTTCTGTAATATCAGGAACTTCAATATTATCTATTTCTTTTTCTAAAAACTGAACAGATGTTTCTATTGATGCAAAGCGTTCCTCTATAATTTTTTGAGCATCTTCAGTATCCGATATACCACCAACAGCAGATTCAAGGTTTTCTAATCTATTAACATACTCTGCTCCTTGATAACCAAAGCCAGCAAGAGTTCCTACTATGCCAACAAGTGCAATTAATTGTGTAGTTTTATTTTCAAACCAATTCATTATTATCTCCACATATTAGGCTGATCATTTATCATTTGATCTAATCCTTTTAAATTATCATTTACCAGTCCATAAAAAGCACTGGTATTATCATTTAGTGTAGCAGAAGTGTATATATCAGAGCTACTGTACCAATCTTGAGCATCAGGAACTGTTACTTGCGTATAGTTATTAAAACTAGGCACATAACCAATAAGTGCAATTAATTTAGACTCATCAGCATATTCGCCAGTTTCTTGTTGTTGTTGTTCTATTTCTTCTTGTTGTGCTTCAATATTTGCAGCAATTATTTGATCAGCTATTTGATCTGCTTCTGATGATGTCATTACACCTGACATAGCAGTATCTATTTCTCCTTGCACACTTTGAACTTGTACATCTGCTATTGCTATAGATGCTGAATTATCAAATGTTGGCAATGGTGTAATAGACATGATAGTGCCATCAACATTATCATTAGACATAGACAATACTTGATTGCTTTGTTGTGTAGCACTTGCAAATTGATCTGATGCACTAGGACTGCTAGAAGTGCTAATACCACCGCTAGATGCTGTTGTGCTTCCTGTGGCTACATTATTACTAGAAGTGTTATTAGATGAATTATTTGTTTGAGAGCCACCAGAGGCTTGTGAGTAGCTATTAGCTGCTGTTTGTACTCCTGCTCTAACTACATTAAGTGCTGTAACCATTAATTTATTTTTACCTGTAGGTTTATCAGATTCTACTGCTGCAAATTCTTCTTCTACTTCTTCTAATAATTCTTCTCTATTTTCTTCTTCTCTTTCAGCTAACCTTTCTTCTTCCATTGCTACCTGCATTTCTTCTATTTCTTCAAACACTTCTTCTACTGCTTCTTCTTCAAATATTTCTTCTATAAATTCTTCTTCAGGTTCATCTAAGTCTGCAATTCTTTCTTCAGGTCTTTCTTCAAAATGTTCATTAACTTCTTCTTCAAACCATTCATCAAGTTCTTCTATAGAATTAAATTCAATAAAAGTATTTGGTTCTGAATAATCTTCTACTAAAAATGTTTCCTGAAATACAAACTCATCTATTAATAATTCTTCTTCATGCGGTAAATCATTATGAGGTCTTAAAAAATCTTCAAATGGTAGTGGTTCAGGATCAAAAAATATTATTAATTCATCTTCAAATGGTTCAATAAAAAAATCATCTTGTGTATTAAAATCATCAAAAGGTATAAAAACATCTTCTTCAAATGTTTCTATTATTATAAATTGTTCTTCAAAATCATTATGATGAAAATCATCTTGGAATATACCAGTAGCAAATTGTTCTTGCTCATCTGCAAAACCATAATCAACATTACTATCATCAAAAAAAGCTACTGATTCTTCTTGCCTGTAACCTGCACAAAAAGGTGCATATTGTGGGTCATCATCACATTGTTGGTCATCATAGGCTTCCCAATAGTTAGGGCATGACTGACTATAAAGCTGAGTGATATTACATTGTTGCGTTAATAAAGCATCAGCATAACCACTACAACTGCTATCATTTAATGGATTGCTACAATCTATTCCATTGCCACTTCCTGAACCATACAATGATCCACCATTTTCAAGTGTAGTATTAATAGCTGTATTATTCCAATTAGTATTTACGCAAGTAGATGAATTGGTTGTTCCAGTATTACATTCATCATGGTAATAGTAGGTATATGAATTAGTTTTATTAGAACCAACCTCACCAATAAGAACATCATGGTTAATAATATTTAGTTCTCTGTAACGAATATCAAATGAATTATTGTTCCAAAGTATTACTTCAAAACTATTATCTGTATTACTACGATTGTATTCTCTAAGACGATACCATCCAAAAATCATTTTTGAACTATCACCCCATGATTTCATGCGTGAATTGTTATCTCTTATTAAGTCTGTCCAAAAAGGATATATGGTATAGGTATGCTGTCCATTAATAGGGTCAGGAGTATAGTCATTACAATAGCTGCCACTATTACCAAAATGGAGACATCCATTCGTTGCCATTCTTGCTTGGCTAAATGTAGTGCCATAAAAAGTAAAATTAAAAGAAAGATCAATCGCAGGACTAATTCCATCATCAACTACCTCATATGCTAACTCTCCTTGAAAATTATTTGCATTATCATGTAAATCAAATAAAGGTTGATTAGCTTCATATGTATATTGACCATATACATTTAAAGATAAAAAACTAATTATTGTGTAGCATAAAATTCTTTTTTGCATTGTTTATTAGTTTTAGTTTTTCTTGTATATGTTTTTTTAACCAACCCAACAACATCTTTATTAATGCTTGCTCTCTTAGGATTAACTTCTTTTGTACATTTTTTAATAAATTCTTTTTCTTGATTTTTTGCATCAGGTCGTTTTGATTTATTTTTATCCCATTCTGCTGATGCTTCTTTTCCAATCTTGCCTTGATATGGACAAGGTGTGCCTGCCATTTCCATAGCTAAAAATACTCTTTCATCTTGGCACAACAAAGCAACTGATGCGACTTTCATGCCCATATCATAAAGATATTTAGATAGTTTTAATCTTTCACAATTTTGATCAACAATAGTTTTACCGCCTGATAAACCAAATACTTGTCCTTGAAAAGCACCTGATACACCAGTAGTACATAAGTCTTGTGAATAAGACATTATAGATGGAGCAATAGCAGATGCAGGTGGTGCTTCTGATTTTATATTTTGATTAATAGTTTGTTCTGATTTTGATTCGTTAATATTTCTATTTGTATTATCTGATGTTGTATTGTTATTATTTTGATTAACATTATTGGTCGTAACATTAGATTCTGATTCAGATTTATTAATATTTGTATTTGTATTTGTATTATTAGAAGTAGAATTATTTGTATTATTTACATTTTGATTAACTGTAGAATTTACAGTTGATGTTGATGTAGAAGTATTTACATTTGTATTCGTATTATTAGATGTAGATGTAGCCGTAGAAGTATTTACATTTACATTATTATTCGTATTAACATTTGTATTGTTGTTCGTATTTGTGGCTGTGCTCGTAGTCGTATTTGTATTTACATTTGTATTTGAATTTGTGTTTGTATTCGTTGCGGTTGATGTATTAGTGTTAGTATTTGTATTTGTATTAGTATTTGTTGTAGTTGTAGTATTGACTGTATCAAGACTATTATTTTCACAATACTGTGTGCCATTAACACAAGCTGTGCCTGATTGCTGACTAGACTGAGCATTTGCTTGTATAGAAAAACCTGCAACTAATGTTATGCAAAACATCAACGCTGCCCATGCGATTATATTATCGTGTTTTCTTTGGTCATCATTATTCATTGACTACATACACTCCTAGTTCGATTAATTTTTTTCTATTTTCTAAATGTTCTGCTTCTACATCTTTTTTGCTTTGACCTGTATATCGCACTGCTAAATATTTTTCAATCATTGACTGGTTAATATTTATATTATCTACAATAATTTCTCCTAATACACGACCATATTTACCTTTAGAATCTTTTAGTTTTGATCTTAATATTATTTCAGTGCCATTTTTAATAGAGTCTTGTAGATATTTTGCAGCTAATTTTCCTCTAGCTTTTTCATCTTTGTCTCTGGTTCTTGATTCAGGTGTATCAATCCCATAAAGACGTACACGACACTTGTGAAGAACAGAAAAACCAAGATCAAGAATAACATCAATAGTATCGCCATCAACGATCCTAGTAACTGTGCAATTATATTCATACATTATCTTTTTTTACCTTTATGCAAGCCATGTCTTGCGTGTTGTTTACCTGCTTTTGTAGCTGCTCTTTTTTTTCTATTAGCTGCTGCAAGTTTTCTTCTTCCTTTTGGCGTAGATTTCAATCTATCTATTTGTGCTTTTGGAGCATATACCTCACCTGTTTCAGATGATTTTTTACCACTAGGAGTAGTCCACTTTTGACCTGTCCATTTTTTTAAACTTCTTTGTGATTTTTTTAATGGCATTTTATTCTCCAAATATAACTATATATGCGTCTGTTTTTTTAGGCTTATCAATATGTAATCTTTGATAATTAAAACAAATATCGTGTACACCATCAGAAGTTTTATCTAATAATTCCCAAAAAGATTCTCTTCCAGGATCAACCATAATTAGTTGTTTATCGTTATTATTTAAATATTTAATTAAATTAATCCATAAATCTGTATGTATATTCCAAAAACAAACATCTACTGCTATGTATGTATCAAAATTTAAAGGCAAAGGTTCAGAAAAAATATCTTGCAAAATAAATTTAGGCTTTACATTCATTAAGCTAGACATTAAATCAAAATATGGTTTAACATTTTCGTCAGCATCCATACCTACTGCATATGCACCTTTACTTTGTAAGTAGTGTGTTAATGCACCCCAACCACAACCTAAATCTAAAATTTTATTATTAATAATGTCCATTTCATCTAGTGACTCTATGATAACCATAGAAGAATCCCAGATTTTATTTCCGTGTAAGTTATGAACTTTTGTTTTACGTTTAAGTTTTTTTATCTCTGGATGAGATGATGTAGGTATTTCTACGTTTTTAACCCATAAACTATTTGTAGCCACCGCCAGCCTTCTTATATGCTTTTGCTAACATTTGTGCTTTTCTTGCAGACCATTGCCCAGGTCTACCTCCTTTACTACCTGCTTTAATACGATTAAATATTCTTTTACGCATACCAGGTTTTGTATAGTTTCCTGCTTTATTAACTGTTGATTTACGACCTTTTTTAAATTTAATAGCATCTAAAGTTTTAGCTTGACTAGCATGAGCTTTACTTGCTTTTTTAAGTTTATTAGCAACTGTTCTTATTGTTTTTTGTGCTCTACTCATAATGTTTGACTTATGATTCCTATCATTGAACTTATTAATAAAACATAGAGACCCCAAATCATATTTTCTAATCTAGCAAATCTTGCTTGACCTTGATCTAGTCTTTTCTCTATGTTTTCATAACGAATAGCACACTCTTTTTCATGGGCTGCTACTCTTTCAATAGCAGATGTCAT
>FUFK010048481.1_pt1 | contig 11057 bp, 26 predicted proteins | sample 1021851 | NCBI WGS metagenome assembly FUFK01 (sample SAMEA51879418, study PRJEB19060) | metagenome
GGTCCGGCACCATTTGCCGGGGGGTACGGCATATCCTGCCGGGGGGTACGGCAGGAGGTGCCGGGGGGTTTAGCGGTGGCGGGGCCACGTTGGCCAGGTGGTTGACGGTGACCCGGTAGAGATTCGTGCAGCAGTCGCCTCGGTCGTTTCTTCGTGACTCTCGCTGGAGAAGTCCCATGGACTCCAGCTGCCCAGCAACAGCCCGAGCAGTACGGACAGAAACACACGCACCATCAGCGATGGTTTTGATCGACGGCCAACAGTCGGAGTTGGCACCGGCATAGGTCTGAATGACCCACAAAACCGCCAGCTGATTGGGTTGAAGCGTTCCGCGTAGTGCTGTTGGAAGTGACGTAAACGGGACGCCTTGCGGGATGAATGACATGAATTAGCGTCAAAGGGCATAGCTGCACTGAGCGGGGCTTAAGGCACCCCGCTTTTTTTATGCGTTACGACATCGAAATTTCAGGTATCGAAGCCGCACCGCANGGNTCAAAAATTCGCACCCNTTACGGGATGCGAGAAGCCTCAAAACGTGTCGGGCCTTGGAGNGACGCCGTAAGAACTGAGGCATTGGCTGCCTGCGGGGATTTGATTGATGAAGCCTGCAGCGTGACCGTNGAATTCCGGTTTCTGCGCCCCAAAAGTCATTTTGGGACGAAAGGCAACGTGCTGCCATCAGCTCGCAGGCATTACACCGTGAAGCGGAATGACGTGGACAAATGCTGCCGGAGCCTGCTTGATGGGCTGACTGGGGCGGCGTTTGCCGACGATTGCTTCGTGGTGAAGCTGATCGCGAGCCAGAGATACTGCGGGCCCGGAGAACGTCCAGGGGCCACTGTGACAATTCAAACAGTTGCACAATCCCCTGCATAGACCATGCAGGCGGGGGTCATGATTGGCTCAGTTCAGTCAACCACCCCATGACNACTTCCACCAAGCCCCGCAAGATCACCGCCACCGCTGAGAACGGCGAAGTGTTCACCCGCAAGACAGCTCGCACCTACACCCACGCCGTCTACCTGGAGTTCACCTACAGCGACGGCACCGTCAAAAACGAAAAGCCCAGCTGGGCAGGCCGTCCCGATCTCGCCGAGAAAAGCCTGAAGCAGACCGCAGAGGTTGCCGCTAACTGGCGAGGCACTGAATACCGCCTGTGGGACAGCGAGAACCGCGTTTTTGTTTCCACCGGCCTCACTTACGAGAAGGTCCGCGCCATTGCTGTCCCTGTCAACGCCTGACCTAGCCCTGGGGGTTGTGCCAACTCAACAAGCTGCACAATCCCCTACATAAGCCCTGCACCTAGGCCCATACTTAGCTCAGTTCAGACAACCACCCCAATGTTCCAGCAGATCTTCGACACCGAGGTTTTCAACCCTGCCCTGGGTTTCGCCACCTGCCTCGAAGAAAACGTCGAAACCATCGGAGCCAAAGGCGGCTTTTTCATCGAAAAGGTGACCGTCCGCAAGGCCGCCACCAATATCGGCAACACCTGGACCAAGCACGTTGAAACCCGCTTCGTGCTCCGCGACATGGCCACTAACGAGCTACAGATCAGCGGCACCCTTGACCGTTGCTTTGCTCACATCGACGCCAAGTTGCAAGCAGCCTGAGGCCTTCGGGCCTCCATCTTTTTTCACTATGACCTACCGCATTTTCAAAAATGCCGAGGGGTTTTGGTTTCAATGCCGTTCATCCCTCGCAGTTCGCCACGGCCCTTACGCCACTAAGCAAGAGGCCAAAGCGGCCGCTGATCTCTACGTCAAAGACTGGTAACCCGATGCAACTGACCAAACCCCAGCTGTCCTACCTGGCCAGCCTGATCCGCGAAGACTTGGCCGGCGGTGTCATGGCCTGGGACACCCCAGAAGGCAAGTCCCTAACCCGCGAAGACATCCGCGACCTATGCGAAGCCTTAGAGCCACAAAAGAAAGAAGACCTGGGCCTAATGCCTTTGTCCCGGCTAATGCTGCCGATCCGCGCCCACAACGCTCTTTGGCGACGTGGCTACAAAACCGTCGGGGCCGTGATGACTATGACTCGCAAGGACCTGCGGTTGATCCACAACATCGGCGAAGGCAGCGCCGACGAGATTCTGGCTGCCATTGAAAACCTGAAGGAAGAGCTGGAATCGTGACCTACAGAAACCCGATTTGGGAAAAGCGCCAAGACCGCATTGCGTACCTTCAGGACAAGGTGACCCAAATGGGCCACGATCCTCAAAAGTACGAGCAGTGGCACAAGGAGCTAGAGGCCCTAAACGGGCAGATAAAACGAGAAGAATGGCCAGGCGCTTGGGGTGACAAAACAACCAAAGAGCAATGGACCAAAATCGAGCGTGCGATTGGGAACAAATTGAACTACTGCAGTGACGCTCAACTGCACCATGGCCTGCAAAGCTTGCAAAGAGAGATCAAGCGCCGCAAGAAAGCAAAAGAAAAAGCTGCACAGACACGCAACGAAGAGCAAGCAAAAAAACTAGAGGCGCAAGGCTATATGCGCTTGCCTGAGGCGATCAAGTATGTGCAGAAGGTAATTCACGATCACAAAATCTTGACAGACTTATGGGGTGAAAAGGTTTTTGCGACCAAGCGAATCAGGCACATGATCCATGGTCATGATGCTTACCGCAAAATGGGGCCAATGAGACAAGGCATTTTGTGCCTTAGCGATGCAACGGAACAAATTTTTGTGAAGCCGAAGTATTTGCTTTGTTTTGTTATCAAACGATTGCAATGGGAGAATTCCCTTATTAAACGAGATGAGCTTGGCCGTGTGGCGATACGGCAAGCCGCTGCAGGACGCTCTCATGCAGAGGTGCAAAAGGAATACAGCCAAAAACTGCAAGCTATTGAGGCGCAGAAAGTGAAGGTGCTAGGGCTTGATGAAGAAGGGGAAGGCCCAAGGTTCGTGCCAATAGACCAAGTTACGGACGAGATGAAACGACAGGCGGCCCGCAATGCACGGGGCAACACCCGGTAGTGTGCCAATCCAACAGGCTGCACAATCCCCTGCAGATGGTGCGCGTTTGGCCAACAATAGAGGGGCCTACGCAACCACCCCATGGGCCGCATCGCTGATCGCCTCAGAACACTCTTGGCACACCAAGAGGAACTCGACCGCAAGATTCAGCAACAACACCAGCAACTGCTAGATGACCTCAACAGGCACCTGGAGCAAGAGCGCAAGTTCTTGGAGTCGATCAAATGACCGAGGGGCTACGGCCCCTTTTTTTGTGCCAATCCAACTACCTGCACAATCCCCTGTAAATGGTGAGCAGTCATNGGCATACTTAGATCAGTTCCAACCACCCCAATGAACTTCTGGACTCCCGAGCGTTGCAAGACCATCCCCACCCTGGAGCTGATGGACAACTCTTTGGAAATGACTTCTCAGGCAGTGGTCACCAACAGCTCTGAGCGGAAATACCGCCTGCTGGCCATCGTCGAGATGATCCAAGCCGAGCTGCGCTCCCGCGTCTGATCACCCGGCCCCTTCGGGGGCCTTCTCCCCTNATCCNATGAAACAACTCCGCTACGAAACNGCCCGGCTCTACGCCCGGCCCCAGACCCCCCAGTGGTNNGGNCCAGTCTTCACCGTTCTGTTCTGCCTGCTGTTCGGCGGTGCCTTCTGGNTGTCGCTGACGAGCACNCTCGACCAAATGACCGAACGGGACTGCCGCCTGGGCGTGCAGGCCGCTTGCGAGGAGCTGCAGCAATGAACAGTGGCCCTCAAATCACGCGGGAGTTGATCAACAAATTGATCGCAACCATGGAGCTGATCAGGGTTGAGCAATTCCCAGACCTAGAGCCTGTGACGGTTTTGAACTATTTGGAGATGCAAGAAACCATCACCGAACGGTTAGGGATGACAGTTGACACCAACCCTGCCAATCCCTCTGTAACCACCTCAGCCAGATTCCGTCGGGTCTTCGATGATGCCGCGAATCGCACAGGTTTAGCGGGCTTCCATAAGCCAACCAGTAAACCCAAAGGATTCAAATAGGAGGACAAACCCCAGTGCTTCAACCACCCCGGTCAACGCTGCTGGAATCTGCCCAAACAGACTCTAAGCCTGAAATGACCCAAAGCGAAATCCACCGCATGTTCCAAATCGCCCAGGTGCATGGCGGCAGCTTCATGCGAAGGCTCGCTGCTGCTGGCCTGGTCGCTGACCCAGACAACGTCGGCAAGATCCTACGGACCTGGCCTGAGCTGCAGGGCATCTACGGCCCCGGTTCTATCCACTGGAGCCGCGATGATGTCTGATCCCTACTTTGACCACCCAGCTTGGAGTCAGAGCGACCTAAAGGACGTTTTGGACTGCCCCAAGGTTGTTTGGGAAAACAAAATTAGTGGCCTGCCTACTAGCAGGAAACGGCCCGTCACCCCCCAGATGAAGGAGGGCACAGTTCTGCACTGCGCCATTCTTGAGCCTGCGGTCTACAAGACCACCTACGCGGTTACTGGGCCACGCAACACAAAAGCAGGCAAGGAACAGGTTGCAGCAGCTGAGGCCGCTGGCTTTCAGGTCATCACGCAAACGCTGCACGAGAAGGCCGCAGAACTCGCNCATCGGGTNAAAAGCCATCCGCTGGCTGCTGAGTTGTTTGAAGAAGGTCGCGCAGAGGTGCCGCTGTTCGACACTGACCAAGCCACTGCGCTGCAGGTCAAAGGCAAGCTGGATTGGCTGCGCGACACCGACGAAACCGTCGTTGATCTCAAGACGGTTGGCGGTGGTAAAGCAAGCCCGGCCAACTTTGCCAAACAGGTGGCCAACTTTAAATACCACCTGCAAGCCGCTCACTACTTAGAGCTGGCCAAGGCCAAACGGTTCGTGTTCGTGGTCGTCGAACGTGAATTCCCGTTTCAGGTTGGCGTTTATGAGCTGGACGACGATGCCCTAGCGGAAGGCCGCTACCTACGCCGCCAGGCTCTTGATCTTGTGGCCCAGTGCGTGGCGTTTAACGACTGGCCCGGCCATACCGACGACCAAGTGCAAACCCTTTCACTGCCCAGCTGGGCTTACAACTGATGGACATGTCAACAATGCTTTTCGATCAGGCTGCTAAAGATGCCTTGGCTGCGCCGCTTGATCTCAACAACGTCAAACAGCGCAAAGGTGCNGGNGGTCGCAAGCTCGACTACATCTCNGGTGAACACGCCATNGCTGAGGCNAACCGAATNTTTGGNTTNGATGGCTGGAGCTGCGAAACNGTTCACATGGAATGTGTGAAGGAGAACCCGCCTACATACATCGCCCGCGTCCGCGTCCGTGCTGGTGGCGTGACCCGTGAAGGCTGGGGCGGTGACAACGGCAACGACCACGAAAACGCCGTNAANGGCGCAGAAACNGACGCNATCAAACGGGCCNTNCGAACGTTTGGCAACCAGTTTGGGCTGCCCTTGTATGACAAGGAGGAGAACGCTGAGAACCTGACCCGTGGGTCAGAGCCTGCACCAAAGCCGCGGCCAACGCCTAGCCCGGAATACAAGCGTCAAGAGACGGTAGTGAACGAAGAAATCCAGGACGGGGCGTTCTACACCTGGAAGACCAAGATTATGAATGCTGGGCCAGGGTCTGACTGGATGCGAATCGAAACGGCAATCCGTGAGGGCAAAGACGCCGCGGGCAAAGATCTTGGATTTAGCAATGCCCACAAACAAGATTTAATGAAGGCCTACAAGGCAAGAAAGGACGAGGTGCAAAAANTNAANNNGGCNGCNAATGNCTGANAGCAAATACGACCCGGACTACACCGGCCCCTATTTCACTGAACAAGACCTAGCGAAACGCTGGGGCAGACACCCCCAAACGCTTGCGCGTTATCGCAGGCACGGCACGGGGCCTGTCTATTACAAGGTGCCTCTGTTGGCTTACGGGCCCAGGGTGCCAAAGATCAGATACAGGCTTCATGACGTGCTGGCTTACGAGCTAGCAAATTCCATCACCCCCAACGCAATCGATGAGTGATTTCAACCCCGCACTGCCGACCCCTGGCAAGTGGAGCATTTTTCAGAATGACGCTGACGACAGGTTCAACCCGAACGGCAAAAGCCTGCGCCTGCAGATTCCTGTGGAATCCGTAGTCGCCTTCGGCCAGCATCTGGTCAACTGCCTGGATGACCCTAAAAAACAGAAAGAGATGACGGTTTGGGACTACGAGGCAAAAGAACGCAAAACAGTCCCTTGCTTGACCGTGTACTTCAAGGCAAAAGATGGGCAGTTTGATGATGAAGGCTGGTTCGGCAACATCAACCCGCCAGCGTTTCAGGCTCCAGCCACGCAGCCTGTCAGTGATGACATCCCGTTCTGATGGCAAGCCCTGAACTCCAAGCTTTTCGAGAGCTGGACAAAATGGGGCTGATCTTGGAGGGCGAGTTTTTCTCGCCCTTTTTGGCTGGCCAGGATCACTACACCCAGCTGTTGGCGGCCGTAAAGAAAGACCGCTTAGGCATCAAGCGCCACGCAACGCCTGACAATCCATCTCAGCAATCCGACCCACTGCCTGCTGCAAGAGAAGCGCGGTTTGACGGTTAGCTCTGGTCAAACTGACGCAGAGGCCCTGAAGCTCTGCCACGTCGTCGGTGCTCAGAATTGATCGCACCATCTTCTCAGTCTCGAATGAGTCTTCTGCTGATGGTGTGACGATCATCCAGTCGAAAGACATAAAGCCCTCGCATGGTCATGGCTTAATTGTGATCATCCAACCGGAATTTGGCCCCTCAATCAGCCACCTGTAGTTGAACTCTGACTGCCGGATTCGGACTGATTCGCCAGATCGCGAACGGTCATGGCCTCCTTTGCCCATGAGCGGGTAACCCATCGGATCGTGCATGACGTAATACTGATCGCCAACAGGGCTGTGCTTCCCTTGCACGCCTCGAATCAAAGACCAGTGGCCACAAGTTGTACCGCTGCACATTGGCGGCTCTCCACGGGTTGTATCGCCCTCGTGATACCAGCCCACCAAAACGCCGGAACCGCGTGAGATCGCCTCTTCGATCATCTGCGGATTGCCTTCCTTAGTGAACTCCACATCCAGGCCCAAATACCGAAGCGTTTGCAGCTGGGCGTTGACGCTGGTGGTATCTCCGAAATGTGCGAGGTGGTAGATGTATTCGTTATCACTAGAGACCAGCCCGGCGCTGGCTGCGAGCATGGCTGCGGAGGTGGCGAAACAATCACGCCATCCGTCTGGGCCGTTGTCGAGTTGCGTGAAGTAGGGGACACGGACCTCTTGGTCAATCCCAGCAGCCCTCCAGGCCTCAAACCACTNGCTGTCTTCCGCCAATAGNTCAGAAGGCATGGCCTCTTGTAAGGCTGCAATGCCAGCCAGGTGGTAGGGCGAATCATCGCGGAAGTGCTGGAAGAAGGGCAGCAAACTAAGCACACCCAAAAAACCTACAGACGGCCCGATGATGCCGCTTGGCAGCTTTCTTGGCCAACCGTGTAACCGGCGACGAACACGACCAGCGAGCTGCAAAACAAAAGCATGACTGCGCCGCCTGCAACGAACCAACCCGTCACGGAAAAGACGGACATTTTCATTTTTCAATGCGTGTCTCCGGATACATTGACCTAACAACAAAGGCGACGACCTGGTCGTCAATTTGGCTTTCAGTCGATTCTGAATATGCCACTAATAGATCAACCACTAATTTCTTGACGCCCTCTGACTGTAAAAAGCGAAAGAGGATAGGGCGAATCAAAAGCAGCATGGTTCGGCCTGATCGTTACCCTTAAAGCGTAGCTCCATCGCGCCATGGCAGAAACACCACGATCAAAGGCAGAGGAACAAGACGAACAATCGCACTCACGCCTTGGTGATGTCATTAAGGTCGTGCTGCTTGGCTGGGCGATGGCAATCCTTACCGCAAACTACCTAGGCGTCTTTAAGCAAAGTCTGGACCCGACCTACCCCGCCTCAATCCTGAGCGGCACTGCAGCTTCGTTCGGGCTAGCAGTTGGCAGCAATAGAAAAAAGAAAGAGGAGCCTACAATTAAGGAAGAACCCACCACTGCGAAGCCTAAATGAAACGTCTCGCACTAGCACTGGGCCTTTCATTGCTTGCAGCGCCTGCCGTCAAAGCAGATCTACAGCACAAGATAATTTCGTCAGTCTCCCTTCAGGTTGGGGGCGCAGTGACGACAGCAACCCGCCAAGGCAGTTCGTTCAGTATTTCAGGGTCAAATATAGACACCACCGACGGCACAACGGTGAACACTGTTTCAGCCGGAACCATCACCAGCGGCGTCTATTCACCTGGCACAATCGCAGCGACCCAAGACACCCCCGGCGAGGCCTTTAGCTTCAGCCAGAGCTACACACAGGCCGATGCGGTGCCCACTTCAGCTGTGACCACTGGGGACGCTGCTAACTTCGGCAGCATTGTGTCAACAGCGGCAGGAACTGCAGGGAGCTTAGCCGGGGTCATAAATTCAGATCACACCATGACCGTGACTGCGGGGGGGGCAAATACCCTGGCGATAGGGCAGCTCACCAGTGAACTCCTGATTAAATAATGTGGTTCGGACTTTGGATCACATGGGGCGTGCTTTGCGCTATTGCATTGTCTGCTCCTGAGGCGAAGTCAATTCCGGTGATTCCGTCGTTCACCCAAGGGCAGCTGAAATCGACCACGACCACAAAAACTAAAGTGACAGAGGTGATCAACTCGTATCAGTATCGGACTGGTTATGAATATTCTGCCACTGGGACGAATGTCGCCCCTGACTCACCGATCGCTCCTATGAGCCTGGTCACAACGACCAACAGCTTGAACGGCGTCACAAGCGTTTGGCGCGGCTTAGACCCCAAGTCCAAGCCGTCATGGAAGATCGTTAATGAAGCCTCTACTTTCAGCTTTAGCGAGACACTTCAAGGCCCTGGTTTGATAGAGCACACGATCGTCAACCGCGAAACAGATATAGAGTCAATNAACGAGACGCTAAGCACCTTCACGCAATGAAGAGAGTAATAGCAGCGTTTTTGTTGCTCTCTGCTCCCGCGCAAGCACAGGTAAGTAGTACAGCTGCACCAGTGGCAAATAGTAGCGGGTCAGTGACTAATCAGGCCGTGCAGGTCGTACCTTCAAGGCAGTTTACAAATGTTTACAACGGCTATAGCTGTCAGACAACAACGCTAAATATCAACCCGTTTATCAGCGCCACAACTGGTTGGTCGAAGCCCTACGAGGCATATTATNACGAGCCGGTTTATGACAACTTGGATATAACCGGAGCATGGGATTCGGAGGGTAATCCCATCCCCGACGGGCGGCCCGACAATCCCGGGGCCATCCTCTATATGCGACCAGTACGAACTGGGCAAAAATCTAACTTCTCAATAAATAGCGGCATAACAGCAACAATTTCGATTCCGCTTGATAGGCATCACGTCAGGACCTGCAGGGCCGCGGCTGAAAAACAAGTGGCCCTGCTCGACGCAAAAATTGCACACGAGCGNATGGTCTACGAAATCAAGCGTCTTAAAAATTGCTCTGACTTGATGAAGGCCGGCGTGATTTTTCACCCTCACTCGCCTTATGCGAGCATCTGTGCTGATGTNGTTTTAACCAACCCGCCAGGCACCCTCCCGCCCCACACGCACTCGATCCCTACTTCCGCAAAAGCCGCTGGGCCTTCTGTCGCTCCAGTACCGATTCAGGTGCAACCTTTTTCCCCAGCTTCTCCTTAATCTTTTTGATGGTCTTCTTCACGACAGGCTTAACTGCTTTGAGCATATAGTCGCCCAAAGGCTTGGCCACAATGGCGCTTGTTGTCGCCACTGCNGCNACCACTGCGNTTGATGTCANCANGCTCGGGGCAGGCAAGTAATTGCTGATGATTGTTGGCACATCTAAAGCCTGGAGCTGCGCCACACATTTGCCATCGACCATTTCATACCCGACAATCACAGCGGTCTGCGCCTTGTTCTTGGCACCAACGGGTATTGAATCGGGTGATGGGCACGGCAATTTCGCCGCTACTGTGGGTGTGTCGCCTGTCATTTCGGCGGGTGATGGGGGTGCCGAAACCGGCTGCTTTGCTTGAGTGGCCGGTTTTTGCTCATCTGCAGGCCTTGGCGGCCCTGTTGTTTGGTGAGTGTGTTCTCCAGGGGTAAAGTCCAGCGGCTCATAGTGTGGGATTTCGCCGCCTGGGATGTCTGCGACAGGGAACCCCAGCAACAAGGTCACCGGGGGTTCTGACGGCAGCGTTGGAGGCGGAATGATTTGACGCTCTGGAATCCTTGGCACGCCTATTGTTCCAACACGAATCTCTGGGATTTCTGCCATGAAGTCAGAACGCTTTGTAGCAGGCCAGCTATGGATTGAAGCTACCAAGCACAGAGAGGGACCGCCGCTCGTTTATGTCTGCAGATCTGGCAAGTCTTCGATGCTGTTTACTGAGCCAGATAAGCTGCTGAAATTTGTGCGCTGGCCTAAATCGACGCCAACAGGTCAAGCCCTGCGTGAATGGCTTGAGCACTGGGATGCCCCAGAAGTAGAACCCCAGGCCGAAACTAAAATGGTGACTTGATCGCTGGACCAGTTTCAGTCGGCAGCTTCGGCATCTCTGGGATCTCTGGGACAGGCACCTGATCCAAAACTGTTTTGGTCAGCTCAGTTTTTAGATCGCTGATGTACTTCTTGGTCAGCGACGGGATGCGCGAGTAGAACACCACCGTTCCAGCAACCAGCGTTCCTGACATCAGGAAAGATGCACATGCCACCAAATTAAAAAATTTTTGCATGGTGATCACCAAAAAAACCCCCTCCCTGTGTGAGGTCAGGAAGGGGCAGTGCACTCTCTACAGGGTCAAGCTAGCTCAAAGATCGAACGATCCGCCAACCTTTAGGTTGAATGTGGTGTCTGAGTCAACGCTGCTGAAAGACAGCTCAGTGTAACCAGGGCCAAAGGCATAACCAGCTTTCCCGCTGACGCCCAGCTCGGTTTCGCCTGTATCAGGAATTAGGAGCATTGGGCCGATCTGACCGAACAGGCCATCTCCTTTTGCACCAAAATGCAGTTCTGCAGTAGAGCCGCCAACGCCG
>FUFK010433572.1_pt1 | contig 11056 bp, 6 predicted proteins | sample 1021851 | NCBI WGS metagenome assembly FUFK01 (sample SAMEA51879418, study PRJEB19060) | metagenome
TCAAATATTACTCATTTAGTGGCGTCGGACAAGTCACAAGCGTCCTTGACCCTAGTGATTATCTGCTTGCAGCAACAAGCGTACCGTTTTTATTTGATGCCAATGATGGTTTGGTTTCTGCCTGCTCAAGCCGACTCGGGTATGTGATTCGTGACAACTACATCATGAATCATTTGGATTCAGCCGATCAGGTATTAGGTTTGACCGCATGGGGCGAGTCTAAGCCCAAGTCCATTTATCGTACTCAGGTCAATCGCCTAAAAAACGCCAACCTTTAAGCTGACTTGTAAAAAGAACTCTCATCTATGTCGAATAATCGTCGTCCAGCCTATTTACCAATCGCTATCATCGCTGTGGTCATCATAGTCATCGCGGCGGCGGTGATTGTGTGGTTTAAACCAGATAGTCAACGAATGGAGACAGCACAATCAGCGTCCATTGCCTCTGCAGATACCTCTGAGAGTACGTTGTCCACTGCGCTGAATAGTGAGCAAACAGAACAAACCGCTTCAGCCCAGAACCAGTCTGCATTTGTCACTGGGTTAGAGCGTTTGCCGCGCTCATTGAAAGGCACGCAAGTGGACGGCGAAATCATCATCGATGAAAACAAGCAGTTGGTCGTCACTGAAGGTCTGCGGCGTTTATTCGATTATTTTTTATCAGCAATAGGAGAGGAGGACGAAGCCGTTATTTTTGCACGTGTCGAGAGTTATATCCGTCACCACACGCCAGAGCCAGCTGCCAGCCAAGCGGTCGCTATCTTTGGCAAATATGTGGCGTATCTCAAAGCGCTTCCTGAGATAGAAAAGCGTTATGGCAATCTGCAACTGCAAGCGACCAAAAATGGTGAGCTAGATTTGAATGCAGTTGCTCAGCAAAAGCAGGATGTGGCGAGTTTACGTCAGCAGTATTTTGATAAAACCACCATCGAAGCCTTCTTTGGTGCTAGCGATAGTTATGATGACTATAGTATGGAGATGGTCAGAATCAATCAAAATGAGCAAATGAGTGAGGCACAAAAACAGGCTGCCAGACAAGATTATGTGAGCCGTCTACCAGATGGTGCGATCAAAACCAATATCCTGCAGCAAGCCAATCTTAATGAGCTTATGATCCGTACTGAGCGGATGAAAGCAGCAGGTGCCAGTCCTGAAGCGCTATACAACATGCGCCGAGAGTTAGTGGGTGTACCAGCGGCCGAGAGACTGGCGCAAGTCGATCAAGAAGATGCCAATTTTGACCAGCGCTTTACTCAGTATGAAACGCAAAAGGCGCAGCTATTGAGTCAAAGTGCCGATCCAGCAGCGGCGCAAAGTCAGATCGAGCAGCTTGAGCAGCAACTGTTTGATGACGCTGAACGCAAGCGTCTGTCTGGCTATGCTGCGCTGCAAAAAACAAAGACTCAATAGATGCACTTTATTAACATTAAATAACTTACCGTAATGTAAGGGACAGGTATGCTAAAAGTGTGAATAAGCGATGGTGATTGGGAAAAGTACGATCCAATGGCTGTGGCTTTAATACAACGATAGTGATACTTTGCTAAAACCAACCGTTTATTAAAATTGTTCTAGGAGCTTATATGAAAAACTTAACCAAAGCATTGATGACTGGTATTGTCATGGTAACGGTACTCGTCGGTTGCCAGTCGATGTCAAGTATGACAGCGCCTGCGACTGAAGAGCCAAATATCACTGGTACCGATGTGATCTAAACTGAGGTTACAGCGCGTAGAAGCTACTTTATTCTTTCAACCTTTAAGACCTTGCTAATTAGCGAGGTTTTTTTGGCTAGTTCTAGAGTCAAATTTATCTTAGAGCAACTTGTTACGAGCTATCAGATGGTAACAAGTTAGCAGTTAGGTGGTTAGCAGCTCAGACATCAACAAGCAAATACTGTTAGCAAAACCACTGCAAAGTGGAACAAAGCGAGGGCTAAGCATATACTTAACTAATGATGACAGTGATACTGTTGTTAGGCACAATAGTTACTCTATTTAGAAAAATAAATAACTCAAATTATTTTTAATAATTACCTTCAATGATGACTAGGAGAGACTATGAAAAACATGACTACATTAGCTATGGCTGCCACACTAGCTGTTGGTACGCTTGCCGGTTGCCAAACCACTCCTAGCGTTACTGCTCCTACTGCTCAGCCGCTAACCGTTGATGCATTAGAAGCCTATAACTGGCAGTTAGTTGATGCTAAGCGCGTAAATGGCGAAAAAGTAACTCAGCTGTTTACTATGCCAAATAATCCGCTGACTTTGAACTTTTTTAAAGACAACGGCAACCAGCGCGTCAGCTTTATGAATACCTGTAATAACATCGGTGGCACTTATCGCATCGTCAATAATAATGTACAGCTAGGCAACGTCATCAGCACTATGAAGGCCTGCCCTGAACCACAAGCTAGCTTTGATACTGCTACTATGGCGACGGTACAAGGCAAGTATAGCCTAAATAAAAATGCGAACAATGTGCCTATCTTGACCATTCGTAATGACAATCAAGTGGCGCATTTTAAAGCCGTTGCTAAGTAGAGATGTTTTTAGTTTTGATCGGTTAATAATAAAATATAGGACCGATACTAACGCAAGATGACATTGATACCGTCAATAAAGAACGCTTTACTTTTTAAGTAAGGCGTTTTTTTAGAGAGAATTAACGATTGTATGAAGTAAGCTTGTGATGGAAAGTATTAAACTATAAGGTTATTCAATGGGTTAAAAAACACTTTAGGATTATGAATAAGTAGTGGTCAATATATAATCACTATCTCAAAATTATACTCTTGATGTAGGCTGGCGCTTTTAGCCCAGCGTCATAGATAGTAAAAGGCACCATCATGGCACATAAAAAGGTAAACTTACCACAAAAAACTTGCCCCGTCTGCCAGCGTCCGTTTACGTGGCGTAAAAAGTGGGAGAAGGATTGGGAGCAGGTAGTGTATTGCTCGGAGCGGTGTCGAAGAAATAAAGATAAGTAGGGTGGCGTTAGACTTGTCAAATTCTCGTAGAGAATGCAGACGAGACGTAACCGTTGTTAATAACTCTACGTAACTTGAGCTGAAATCAAGACTGCTGTACTTGTTATTCAAAACCTAAAGAATAGTAAGCAGCTAATCCTGTTTTTCGCTCATATCTTGCCTACTCACTGAGACGGTGGCTAAGGCGAGAGGCGTTCCAACATTCGAGCGATCCCCTCTAGCCAAGTCCCCGCAGCCCATTGAGTAGACAAGGATAACCGCTGCAATCAGGGCTAAACCGCACCCCAAGGCAACGTTAATCTAAAAAATTAAAGCCTAAATGGTGAGTAGGGTACTTTCTAAGTAGTATCTACGTTTAATTAATTGTTTAACATTTCGTCTGTAATGAGTGCATTACCATTTTTGAACTCTGCAACTAAATGGAAATGCTCTAAATCCTCAAAAAAACTAGGAGAAACATGTTCGAAAATTATCATTTGAAAGTGACCATTTTCTTTTAATCGGTTATCGATATAGTCATTCAGTAATTTAAACGCCTGTTTGATTTTACCATTATCGCTTTCAAGACTTTTTTCTATTCTTCTGTCTGAGTTGTCACTCTCAAAATATGGTCGACTAGGCTGATCAATAACTAAAAACGGAGGAACATAAGGAGCTTTATTCAAGAAAATAACTTCGTGAATAGCTAGAGAAAAAAACAAGTGTAGAAATAAATGGTTTGAACTACTACCAACACTAGGCTCTATATCTATAGAATTCGGCTTACGTAATTGTAGTAGTTTATTTTTATAATCAAACTTTGGTTGAAATTTAGAATAATTTCCTAATACTGCTCCATACTCCTGTAAGTATCCACGTATTACTTCTTCAATCAAACCAATCGTTAATAATTTCATTTCTTCAGTATTCTCTATCTCCACCTCTATTTCATCAATTAAATTTTGAAGCTTACTAATTTTTACTTGAATATCCTCTGGAAAACTATCTTCATCAGAATATAACTTCAGTATCTCTGTTGCTCGTCCTATAAAAATTAGCTTTTTTGCATCTGTATCTGTTATTCTTATTTCTTTAGGTAAAACATCTAATTCTTGCTGTATGGATTCCAGCTCTATCTTAAGTTTAGTTAGCTGGTCAGTAACTTGTTTATCAATAGGAGTAACTTTTTTATTTACTTCTTTAAGTCGATTAAGCTCATTTTCAAGATTTAGTATTATTTCAGAAAAATAAGAAGTTCTTATCTCAACTTTGTTTTTTAAGTAGTCTATTGGTTTTAAGCTATCATGAATAGTAGATAAGTTTTCCTTATGAGTATTGTATTGATTTTCAAGAATTTTTAAATTTCTAATTCTACGTAAAGTTAAGTTTTTATTTTTTTCAAGTAGCTCGCGTTTGACGATATCAATATCTTCTGTGTTTTTCCTATTTTCAATTATACCTTTTAATTCACTAATAGCCTCTACATCTTCATCAGAAGAAATTATCGCCATTTCTCGGGCTTCTAATAGAATACCTTTAACCTCGTCAAAAGATTTTCCTTGACGCTGTTTGTATTTAGAATTTATTCTTTCAAGTGCTGTGACTTCTTTCTTTAAATCTTCTTTTTTTTCTTTGAGCAATATATTTTCTATACTCTCAATTCCTGTAGCTATATCGAATACCCGAGGTAAAGCTTCTCTATACCTTGAGTTATTTTGTTTATCGAAATAAATATTACGAGAATCATTGATAATATCTTGCGAGATAGTGTTAAACATTAAAAAGTATCTAAGAGAAATTTTAGAACCTTGCCTCAAGCTTTTTCCACCATACTGAACTTTAATGTTAGAATCAATAGAAAATTCAGTTTCAATAATATATTTTAGCGCTTCCTCAGTATTATTTGCTGTAGGATGTCTTTCTGGAATCTCTCCTATACCTGAAAAATAATATTCACTAGAAACCTTTTTTGCATAGTGCTTCCTTGCTAAGGTATAAGTTTTATCATTAATCTCAAATACTAATCCGTACCATGCAATATTTTCATTAATGATACTATCAGAAATACCTTTTGAACTTGCAAAAAAACAGTAATCAATAATATCTAAAATTGCTGTCTTACCAGTATTACTATTTCCTGTAATCACATTAACTTTATCGGCTTGAAAGTTAATAACTCTTTGCTTTCCCTTTCTTGACCATAATACTAACTTTAGAATATTAAATTTCTTCATAAATCAACTCTTAAGTTTAAATATAGCTTTGAGCTATCTTCATTCATTATTTTAGCCATATTTTTTGACGCTTTACTTATCTTTTTTGCTCTTTTACCCATGTTCGAGTCGTATTTGAACGGTACATTACATATCAAAATACCATTTCTGAAGCTTATTATTCTAGTCTCTATAAGGTATTGTATAGCATGAATAGTCTCTACACTAGTATCTTCGTATCTATCGTTAAAGTTTGAAAAATACTCTATTTTCAAAGCAATTAAGTACTCGATGCTAAGAATTTGTACATTTTTACGAGCAAGATAGTCTGTAAGAGGCTTATGTGCATAAAAAGGCATTATAAGCATCGCCTTAGCCAATGATAGTTCGCCTAACTCATAGATAGTAGAGTGTAAGGCAATTGACACTATACCAAAGTTATTATAGCTACCTAAGTTCATTTTTTATATCGCTCCCAATCAAGAGTCCAGCCAATTTCTGGAATATTCGATAGATAATAAAATTCTCCATTACTCATTTCAATATCTAGCTCTTGACCATCTATGGATAGCCTTTCCTTTCTTAACTCATCAATAATTTCGAGACTCTTTTCTTGAGTCAAGCCTTTCCTTTTTTTAATTCTTAATATATTTTCCCAGATAGTTTTAGTATTACTATGGAAGTCTTCGTATTTGTTACGAGTTATCTCACCATTCTCAAACCATTTGAAAATATTGTCTTCTAGTTTTAGCATATGTGTAGTTAGTCGAGTCAACTGGTCAAAGTCATCGGCTTCAAAATCTTCAATATCTAATAACTGTTTTATAAATATCTGTTCTTTTATTTCCGAAATGCTAGGTAGTGATGATTTAAGAGGTCTAATTGGTAGCTTGCTAGCTGAAATTTGAAAATATATCTTATATTTTTTATAAAAGTCATCAAAACTGACTTCAAACTTATTACCTGATTTTATAGTTATAAAGTTATCCTTCCTCATGTCTGAATCTAGATTTCTGAACACATCTTCGATATTTTTCTCATCAACCATTTTTGCTCTGAGCGATTCATATATCATAGGAAAAATATCATTTTTACCTAATTCAAAACTAATGCTGAGAAGAAATTTCTCGAGCACTGTTTGCTTTAATGATAATAGATTATCCATATAGGCAACGATTTTTTTGGATTCTGTACTTAATCTAATTTTCTTTAACTCTTTATTAAAGCTATTTATATCTATCAAGGACTGTTTAAAGCTATTGATAAGATTTACTACCTCATTGTCCACATTATCTAGCTTGTTACTAAAAATCACAAATTCAGACTTTTCTAAAAATTCTAACTGTTGCTTTTCATCAGCACGTCCGTCATTATCATCACTAATAACTCTAGACCAATTAGATAGAGTCTTCCATAGGTCAGGGTCTCTTGTAGTAAGATTGGAATTATCATGAATGGTGTGCTTGACTTGGTAGTATATTTGACGATCATTATCTAATTCAGTGGTATGAACATCGTCAATCACTTCTAAACCGATAGATTCTCCAGGTTTTAGATGCAAGAGTTTAAGTATGAAAAAATAATACTGGAAGTCAAATCCTAGAGCTGTTTTGTCAGCACTTGTAGATTCAGTATGAGGTCTCTTCGACATATTAAAAATCCATTTCTTAAGAAATTTTCAGATATTTAACTAATACTATCAGAAATAACTTAAATGTGAACTTATGTAAAATTTTAATATGTAAAGCATTTCAAGCTGATATAGTTAAGAATTGATTGTATAGAAATGAAGTGGAGCATTACAAGATATCAATAATTTTATACGACAACTAATGTCGTTGTATTTATCTCCAAATTTTACGAAGAATAAGATATCACCTGGGTTAAGCGAGTTGCGGTGGATCGTTTTGAGACAGTATCGAGGCAACAGGAACGGCCCAAAATATAGCCACCGCCTCGGCTAGACTGGCAGATAAAAGCAAAAGCGGGCTCAGCTACCTAAGTAACCAACCCCCAACAAAAATTTCTCTAGCAAACTTTAAGCAACCCTACAAATTCGGATTCAACCACTTCTCAGCCGTCTTTATGTCCCAGTCTTTCCGCTTGGCATAATCCTCTAACTGATCTCGGCCGATTTTACCGACGTTAAAGTACTCGCTGTCTGGATGTGAGTAATAAAAGCCGCTGACCGAAGACGCCGGCCACATCGCATAGCTTTCGGTCAAAGTCGTACCGATTGCCTCGACCGTACCGAGCCAATCAAACAATTTGCCTTTTTCGGTATGCTCAGGGCAAGCCGGATAGCCAGGCGCTGGGCGGATGCCAACGTATTTTTCTTTAATCAGCTCATCATTGGTGAGGGTCTCATCAGCCTGATAGCCCCAGTAGTCTTTACGGATGCGCTCATGCAAATGCTCGGCAAAGGCTTCGGCGAGGCGATCAGACAGCGCTTGTACCATGATGGCATTATAATCATCGCCTGCCGCTTTGTACTGCTCAGCGAGGTCTTCAGTACCGACGATCGACACCGTAAAGCCGCCGATATAATCGTCAGAGTCCTGTAACGGCGAGATAAAGTCGGCGAGGCTAAAGTTTGGCTTGCCGCTGGCTTTGTCCGACTGTTGGCGCAGATGTTCAAAGGTATGCGTAGGTTGGCCACCATCTGTAGGCGATTTGTCATAAACGCTAATCGTATCTGCGCCAGTGCGTTTGGCTGGAGCAATTTTAAACACCCCTTTAGCAATGATTAACTTTTCATCAATCATTTTTTGCATCAGGTTTTGCGCATTATCGAACAGATCACGCGCGGCTTCTCCAACGACCTCATCTTGCAAAATTTTAGGGTATTTGCCCGCCAGCCCCCACGAGATAAAGAATGGCGTCCAGTCGATATAAGGGAGCAGCTTATCGATAGGGTAGTCGTCCAATATCACCTGACCGAGATGATTCGGTACAGGCGGGGTATAGTTGTCCCAATCGTATTGAAAACCACCCTCAACTGATTCAGCATAAGTCAGCTTCGCCGCTTTGGGTTGACGCTTCGCGAGACGCTCGCGCACTTTGATATACTCTTCGCGGGTCTCATCGATGAGACTTTGACGGTTGTCTTTGGAGAGCAGCTTAGTTACCACGCCGACTGAGCGCGAGGCATCAGAGACATAGATGACCGCATCGTTTTGATACTGCGGTTCGACCTTGACGGCCGTATGCGCTTTCGACGTGGTTGCGCCGCCGATCATCAAGGGTAGGGTCATGCCGCGCTCTTGCATTTGCTTGGCGACATAGACCATCTCATCGAGACTCGGGGTAATCAGTCCTGATAGGCCGATGATATCGACTTTCTCTTTGATAGCGGTATCGAGAATCGTCTCGCACGGCACCATCACGCCCAGATCAAGAATGTCGTAGCCATTACAGCCGAGGACCACGCCGACGATGTTTTTACCGATATCATGGACGTCGCCCTTGACCGTCGCCATCAAGATTTTACCTTTGACTTCGCCCTCGACTTTTTCTGCTTCGATATACGGGTTGAGCCAAGCGACAGACTGCTTCATGACACGAGCAGATTTAACCACTTGCGGCAAAAACATTTTACCCGAGCCAAATAAATCACCGACGATATTCATGCCATCCATCAAAGGCCCTTCGATAACGTCGAGTGGTTTGGGGTATTTCTCCCATGCTTCTTTGGTATCGGCTTCGATAAAGGTGGTGATGCCTTTGACTAGCGCATGGGCAATGCGCTCTTCTACCGTGCCCTCGCGCCAGCTCATATCGACAGTGCTGTCTTTTTTCTTACCGTCGTTTTGGAAGTTTTCAGCGACGCTCATTAGGCGTTCAGTCGCATCTTGGCCACTCTCACCTTGATTGCGATTGAGCATGACGTCCTCAATCGCATCGCGAGCTTCCTTGGGGATATCGTCGTATATCTCTAACATTGAGGGGTTGACGATACCCATGGTTAGACCGTTTTGAATGGCGTGGTAGAGAAAGACCGAGTTGATGGCTTCACGAATCGGGTTGCCACGGAAGCTAAACGAGACGTTAGATACGCCGCCTGACACCATAGCATTAGGCAGATTCTCTGTGATCCATCTGGTCGCATTAATAAAGTCAGCGCCGTAGTTATTGTGTTCAATGATACCGGTTGCGACCGCAAAGATATTGGGGTCAAAGATGATATCCTCAGACGGGAAGCCAACTTCGTTGACCAGTACGTCATAGCTGCGCTGACAGATCTGGATTTTGCGCTCATAAGTATCCGCTTGACCGTCCTCATCGAAAGCCATGACGATGACCGCCGCGCCGTAGCGCATACACAGCTTGGCATGACGCACGAACTCATCGTAGCCTTCCTTTAAGGAGATGGAGTTGACCACGCATTTGCCTTGCGCGCGCTTGAGGCCTTCTTCGATAATNTCCCATTTTGACGAGTCAAGCATCAAGGGTACGCGGCTGATATCCGGCTCACCCGAAACTAAGTTGACAAAATGAATCATCGCTTGCTTGGAGTCGAGCATGCCCTCGTCCATGTTGATATCGACGATTTGCGCGCCGCCCTCGACCTGNTCNCGCGCCACGTCCAATGCCTCGGTATAGGCTTCGGTTTTAATCAAACGCAGGAACTTCTTTGAGCCTGTGACGTTGGTACGCTCACCGACGTTGACGAACAGACTGTCGGCGGTGATGTTAAACGGCTCAAGCCCAGACAGACGGCAGGCAGGGGCAATCTCTGGGATAGCGCGCGGCGGGTAGTTAGCCACCATCTCTGCGATTAAGCGGATATGCTCAGGGGTGGTACCACAGCAGCCACCAACGATGTTTAAGATGCCCGCTTTGGCAAAGCCTTCCAATAGCGCCGTAGTTTCTTCGGCGGTTTCATCATATTCACCGAACTCGTTTGGCAAGCCGGCGTTTGGATGGGCTGAGACATATGTGTTAGCGATGTTTGAGAGTGTTTGAATATGCGGGCGCAGTGCATCGGCACCGAGTGCACAGTTAAAGCCAACTGATAGCGGCTTGGCGTGACGGATAGAGTTATAAAACGCTTCCGCCGTTTGACCTGATAACGTACGGCCTGAGGCATCGGTGATGGTGCCTGAGATCATAATCGGCAGCTCAAAACCAATATCATCAAAGACGCCCGTAATGGCAAAGATTGCCGCTTTGGCATTGAGCGTATCAAATACCGTCTCAATCAAAATAAGATCGACGCCGCCTTCTATCAAGCATAAGGTCGCTTCACGGTAGTTTAGGACCAACTCATCAAAGGTAATGTTACGAAAGGCAGGGTCATTGACATCAGGTGATATCGAGCACGTGCGTGAGGTTGGCCCCACCACACCGGCGACAAAGCGCGGCTTATCAGGGTTCTTCGCGGTAAAGGTATCCGCAGCCTTGCGTGCTATCTGCGCTGCGGTCTTGTTCAGCTCTGGCACCAGATATTCCATATCGTAGTCGGCCATCGATAGCCGTGTACCATTAAAGCTATTGGTCTCAATAATATCAGCGCCAGCGGCTAGGTGGTCATGATGGATATCGGTAATCATCTGCGGCTGACTCAGTACGAGCAGATCGTTATTACCGCGCACATCTTGCTCGATATCGGCAAAACGCTCACCGCGATAATCATCTTCTTCCAATTTGTAAGTCTGAATCTGCGTGCCCATCGCACCATCAAGCATCAAGATACGCTTGGTCATCTCAGCTTCGATACGCGCGCGAGCCGTGAGCTGTTGGTCTTTATAAGGGAATACTTCAGGCGGTGTTAGCACAAAATCATTAGTCGTGGTTTTTGAAGTCATAGGAGAAGCACTTATATCATGAAGTCTAAAAGAAAAGAGTAGCGGTCTAATAAAAGTAAATGTAGG
>FUFK010039042.1_pt1 | contig 11054 bp, 11 predicted proteins | sample 1021851 | NCBI WGS metagenome assembly FUFK01 (sample SAMEA51879418, study PRJEB19060) | metagenome
TATGATATGCCAATTGTGTTAAACTCTGTAAATTCTACTGTAGATTATGAAGGTGATATGATGTCTACAAGATTAATTATGTGGGATCTCTCTTTTACTGCTAAGAGTTATATTTTTCCACCAGTTAAATCTGGCAAATATATTCGTCAGGCAAATACAAATATTTTCATTGATAGTCAAGTAAAAACAGCTCAAAAGGTAACAACTGATTTAAACCCAACTAATCCAGATAGACTTTTAATAGAGGGTGAAACAATCCGTGTTACATCGAGAGATGTTGTAGGTGTTGTAAAAAGATTTACTAATGTTGCAAATACACAGTTAGTGGCAACTGATCTAAATAAATTATTAGAAGCTGGTGATATTGTTACAGGTGATTCATCAAATGCGACTGTTACAATAACATCAGTTGAGAGTGAACCATTAAAAGCGGCTGCTCTTATATTAACACCAAACCCATCTGATGCAGGACCAGATGATGAGTTTGGTTTTTCAGAGAGTATAACCGAATATCCAGATACATTGTTATGAAAAATGAGAAACTATCTAAACTATTAAANATTGAACCAATAGATGTAACTTCAACTGAATTAGAGCCAGTAGAGCCTGAAAAACAGGTTGAAAATGATGCACAATTTGCTCGTGAAAATATTCGTGGACTTATAGACAAAGGTNGTAACGCACTTGACAGTCTCTTGCGTGTTGCCAAAGAATCAGAACACCCTAGAGCCTTTGAAGTTGTAGCACAAACTCTTAAAAACTTAGGTGAACTNAATAAAGATTTACTTGAGATACAAAAGAGAAAACGAGATTTAGAACCTAAAAAAACTCAAAATGAAATAAATGTTGATAAAGCTGTATTCGTAGGTTCTACAAACGATCTTGTGAAGATGTTAAAGGGTAAGAAAGATGTCAACTGAAGGCTATCTTGGTAACGACAAATTAAAAAAAGTCGGTGTAGAAATTTCTTTCACAGAAGATGAGGCGAAAGAGATACTCAAATGTTCAGAAGATCCAATATATTTTATTAGAAAATATGTAAAGATTGTCAACGTAGATTTAGGTATTGTTGACTTTGATATGTGGCCATTTCAAGAGGAAATGGTCGATGGCTTTCATAAAAATCGTTTCTCTATTTGTAAAATGCCACGACAAGTTGGTAAAACAACTACGACTGTAGGTTATATGTTATGGTCTGTTTTATTCAATGCAGATTATACAGTAGGTATTCTTGCAAACAAAGGTCAACTTGCAAGAGAAATACTTGGTCGTTTACAAAGAGCATATGAATATTTACCATTATGGCTTCAACAAGGTATCATCACTTGGAATAAAGGTAATATAGAACTTGAAAATGGTTCTAAGATATACGCATACGCAACATCAAACTCAGGTGTGCGAGGCGGTACATACAATCTAATCTTCCTTGATGAATTTGCTTTCGTGCCACATAATATGGCACAAGAGTTTTTTACTGCTACTTACCCTGTAATATCATCAGGTAAAACAACAAAAGTAATTATTGTTTCAACACCAAATGGTCTCAATCTATTCTACAAAATGTGGATTGATGCCATGGAAAAACGATCATCTTATATACCATTTGAAGTTCATTGGTCTATGGTGCCTGGTCGTGATGAGGATTGGAAAAAAGAAACGATACGAAATACATCTGAAGAACAGTTTAGACAAGAGTTTGAAACAGAGTTTATAGGTTCGGCAGCCACACTTATATCTGGTGCAAAGTTACGCTCACTTGCATTTTTCAACCCTATCAGTTCAATTGATAAGNTAGATATGTATGAAGAGCCAAAAGAAGGCCATATCTACATAGCTACAGTTGATTGTTCAGAGGGTGTTGGTGCAGACTATTCTGCAATCAATATCATAGACGTAACAAAAACACCATACAAACAAGTTGCAAAATATAGGGCAAATGACTTGCCTTTGTTATTTTTCCCAAATATTATTTACTCAATGGGTATGAAATACAATGCAGCTTATATACTTATTGAAACAAACAATATTGGTCAACAAGTCGTTGACATATTACATTATGACCTAGAGTATGAAAATATTTACAAAATAGACCAACATCACATAAAAGGCCAAACAATATCAGGTGGGTTTAAAAGAAATGCTTCATTCGGCATCAAGACTACAAAATCCGTAAAGAAAATTGGCTGTGCAAACNTAAAAACACTNATTGAATCAGANAAGTTAATTATTGTTGACTTTGATACAATCAATGAATTGAACTCTTTTGTTCGTGTAAAAGATTCTTATGCAGCTGAAGAGGGTAATAATGATGATTTAGCTATGGGACTTGTATTATTTGGTTGGTTAACAGCACAAGCATACTTTAAAGATTCTACAGACGTTGATGTAAGGTCAATTCTATTAAAAGAACAAACACTTCTCATAGAAGAAAGTCTAGCTCCAGTAGGAATTATTGATGATGGGTTACAAGAAGAGGTAACAATTGATGGTGATGATGTCTGGAGTCAAAGTGGTAATATAAATACGAGATTTTGAAAACACTAAATAGACAGTAAATGAGAATAAACAATCGTCTAGTCTAATATAAAGGAGAAATCCATGGCATTTCAGTTATCACCAGGAGTAAATGTATCTGAGATTGATCTCACTACAATTGTTCCTTCCGTTGCCACTTCAATAGGGGCTCATGCTGGAATATTTGCATGGGGACCAGCAAATGAGATAAAAACTATAGGTAGTGAAGTCCAACTTCAGGAAGAATTTGGTAATCCTGATAACACTAACTTTGAATACTGGTTCACAGCGGCAAATTTTTTGGCATATGGAAATAATTTAAAACTTGTAAGAGCAATCAATAAAGATCACGCAACTGGGGCTTTAAATGCAGCTTCAAATGTAGGCGGTGCAATATTAATCGAAAATGATGACGATTATGATTTGAACCATGGTACAGCGGCCAATACAAGTGTAGGTCCTTTTGCTGCGAAATATCCAGGTGCAAGAGGTAATTCACTAAGAATTTCTATCTGCCCAAGTGCAAACGCATTTTCACAAAACTTATCAGTTGGNNCAGCNNACCANCAAATAAGAGCTAANGCAGTAGATATTTTTGCAGGTGGTGGTGTTCAAAAGAATGTCATACCATTTAACTCAGCAGCTAATACACGCCAACCATTTATCGCAAGAGATAAAGTTTCAATTGATGGTGGCACAACATACTTAGATGTTGTTTCTGCAAATAGTTTTTCAGTAGTTTTAGCTTCAGACCTTACAGCTAACGTAGCCGCTGGTACAGCNATGTTAAGAAAATGGCAATACCATGATGACTTCAAAGTCGCACCAGGCACATCAGATTTTGTAACTCAAAAAGGTGGTTCAGGTGATGAGATGCACGTTGTAGTTGTTGATGAAGATGCTGAGTTTNAAGNNACNGCTAATACTGTTTTAGANANATTNGNATTTGTTTCTAAAGCNTCAGATGCTAAAACTGGCACAGGAGACTCAAACTTCTATAAAGAAGTAATTAACAGAACATCAGAAAATATATGGTGGACTGCACATCAACCAGGTGGCACAAATTGGGGTGGTAATTCTGCCACAGCATTTACAGAGGTACAATCACCATTTTCTGCTTCATTAGTGGGTGGTGCTGATGGCACAACCTCAACTGCAAACGTAGTTACTGCATTTGATGAATTTGCAGATGCAGATTCAGTTGACATATCACTTGTGATGACTGGACCTGGAGACCAAACAGTTGCCACTCATGTAATTGATAATATCGCAGTTACAAGAAAAGATTGTATCGCTTTCGTATCACCAAGAAGAGCTGATGTTGTAAACAATGCAGGTAGTGAAGTTGATGACATTAAAACATTCCGCAACTTACTCACCTCTACATCATTTGCCTTCTTAGACTCTGGTTACAAATATCAATACGACAAGTTTAATGACGTATTCAGATATGTGCCACTTAATGGTGACATAGCCGGTCTATGTGTAAGAACAGATGTAGAAAGAGATGCTTGGTTCTCACCAGGCGGTCTCAATCGTGGTATTATAAAGAACGTAATTAAACTTGCGTTTAACCCTACAAAGACAAATAGAGATGATCTATATGTATCTGGTATAAANCCAGTCGTTTCATTCCAAGGTGAAGGTACAGTATTGTTTGGAGACAAGACAATGCAATCAAAACCTTCAGCATTTGATAGAATCAATGTTCGTAGATTGTTTATTGTATTAGAAAAGGCAATCTCAAGAGCTGCAAGATTCTCACTCTTTGAATTTAACGACCAGTTTACAAGGTCTCAGTTTGTTGCTCTTGTAGAACCATTCTTGAGAGATGTCCAAGGTCGCCGAGGTATTACAGACTTTAGAGTTGTTTGTGATGAATCAAATAATACTGGCGAAGTAATTGACCGTAATGAGTTTGTAGGTGATATATTCATCAAACCTGCAAGATCAATTAACTTCATACAACTTAACTTTGTAGCAGTAAGAACAGGAGTTTCGTTTGAAGAGGTCGTAGGACGCTTCTAAATAAAAGGAAAACAGGAGAAAATAAATGGCTTTTAATGTAAACGAGTTTAGAACACAGATGGTGGGTGATGGCGCCCGCCCTAATCTGTTTGAAATGGAAATGCCATTTCCAACTTTTTCAGCACCAGCAAATGCTCAAACTAAATTAACATTTATGTGTAGAACAACACAATTACCAGGAGTTACTCTTGGTGTTGTGCCAGTTACATATTTCGGTCGTGAATTGAAATTTTTGGGTAATAGAACTTTTGCTGACTTAACTATAACAGTCATCAATGATGAAGACTTTGTAGTTCGTAACGCAATGGAAAGATGGATGAATGGTCTTAATTCACATAGTTTAAATGTAAGAAACCCAGCGGCCTTAGCGCCACTAGGTTATTCAGTTGACGCTAAAGTAACGCAGTTTGGAAAAACTGGTGACGAGTTGAAAAAATACAAGTTCATCGGAATGTACCCATATGACTTATCTCCAATAGATGTAGATTGGGGTGCAAATGACCAGATAGAGGAATTTACGGTCACTTTGGCATATCAATGGTGGGAAGCCGAAGAAGCTGGTGTGGTTTAACGAGAGCGTGCTCTCAAGATATAGGATGGATATTTTATGGCTATAAAATTATTTGGCTTTACTTTAGGTAAAAAAGAACAAGCAAAAGAGCCGCCTAAGGGTCAGAGCTCTTTTGCTTTACCAAACGAGGCACTTGATGATGGTGCCGTTACCGTAACAAACAATGCTTACTACGGCACATATGTTGATTTAGAAGGCTCAGTTCGCAATGAACTTGAGTTAATCACCAGATACCGTGAGATGGCGAATCACCCTGAGTTAGATGGAGCAATTGATGATATTGTCAATGAGGCTATCACACATGATGTTGATGGTAAATCAGTTGACATAAATCTTGATAATCTAAAGCAGCCTGAAAGTATTAAGAATAAAATAAGAAATGAGTTTGACAATGTGAAACATATGTTAAACTTTTCAAACATGGCGGATGACCTCTTCAAAAGATGGTATATAGATGGTAGAATATATTTTCATGTCGTGGTCAATGAGAACAACCCTAAAGAGGGTATTCAAGAACTACGATATATCGACCCACGAAAGATAAGAAAAGTTCGTGAGATTGTAAAAGAAAGAGACCCAAAGACTGGTGCTCAAATCATCAAGTCTATTGGTGAATACTATGTCTATAATGACAAAGGTACGACAACACAAACGTATTCTGCAAATGTAAACTCTGGTGTTCGTATTGCCACAGATGCAATCGTATATTGTTCATCTGGTCAAATGGATGCAAAGAACACATTTGTGATTTCATATTTACATAAGGCAATCAAGCCATTGAATCAGTTAAGAATGATAGAAGATGCAATCGTTATCTATCGTTTATCAAGGGCGCCTGAAAGAAGAATATTTTATATTGACGTAGGTAACTTACCAAAAGGTAAGGCAGAACAATATCTGCGTGATGTAATGATTAAGTATCGTAACAAAATGGTTTATGATGCTGAGACTGGTGAATTACGAGATGACCGTAAACACAAGTCTATGTTAGAAGATTTTTGGTTACCAAGAAGAGAAGGTGGTAAAGGTACTGAGATTACTACACTACCAGCTGGTGCCAACTTAGGTGAGTTAGAAGATGTTAAGTATTTTCAAAAGAAACTTCTACAATCACTTAACGTACCTATCTCTCGTTTAGAACCACAACAAGGTGGTATGATTGGTCTTGGTAGAGTATCAGAAGTTACAAGAGATGAGGTTAAGTTTAATAAGTTTATAATACGATTGAGAAACAAGTTCGCACAAGTTTTCGATCACGCCTTGAGAGTGCAATTATCTCTCAAAGGTATAATGAGTGTTGATGAGTGGGACGCAGCCAGAGAGACAATTTATTACGACTTTAAAAAGGATAATAATTTTACTGAGATGCGTGAAGCTGAGTTGCTTCGTGAAAGAGTCAACTTACTCGGCACCGTTGACCCATATATCGGTCGTTACTACTCTACCGACTGGGTCAAAAAGAATGTTCTGCAAATGTCTGATGATGAGATAGAGTTGATGAATAAACAAATGAAAGATGAAGGTGCTGTTATACAACAACCACAAATTGATGGTCAAGAGGGTGTAGAACAACCTGCACCTCAGCCTAACAATGCTGATAACGTAGACACAGCAAGAGGGTTGAAAGCAGAACAGATACTAAAGGTTATACAAAATACAACTAAGGCAAGACTAAATAGAAGATGAGGAGATTGATATGCCAGATTTAGATGATTTTATAGACAAAGTTGTAGGCGGTGAAGCAGGGGCTGCTAGAGAACAATTGCAATCCATGATTGGTGCAAAAACAGCAGATGCTTTAGATGTTCGCAAACAACAAATATCTTCTGCATTGTTTAACAATGGTGAGGAACAAGAGATTGAAGAACCAGAAACAGAGGTTGAAGATGGAGAAGAAGTAGAAGAAATTGAGGCAAGTGCTGATGAACCAGAAATAGAGTATGATGACTCAGAAGTAGAATACGAAGAGGAACCAGAAGAAGAACAATGAAAGACTTAAAAAATTTCATGACAGAGTTGCAAGGGGTTGCTCGTATGAAAAATACGGCCGACTTCAAGCTTGTCATGGGTTCTGATGGTAAACCTAAAAAAGTAAGGGCACACCGAATCAAAGTTGGTGATAGAGCACCTGCTATTGGTGATGATCCTGAACAAGATATGGAAAACGTAAAAGAGGATGTCTCTAAAGTAAAAGATCCACCATTTGTGCTTGTTCTAAAAAGAAAGGCAATTAGACCTTATCCAGGTGGTACAAAGATTGCTTTGTATTATAATAAACAGATAGACAAGTATTTTTCAGTACCTTACGGCCCTAAAATGGCTGACAATGTATTACAAGCAGAAGAGGAAATACCATCATTTACAGATTACTTAGAAGAGGGTAAACAAGTCATGGATCATTTACATGACATCACTAAAAATAAAGCTAAGAAAAGTGTGAAGTTTGCAAATGGTGAATCAAGAAGTATTGATCACTTTACAGCTTCTGCAATTGTAGATGTGCATAAGAAAGTAAATGATGAGAATAAAAAGAAATTGTCTGCCATGGTTCATAAGAGTCCTGATCATTTACTCAAAGCGGCTAAATTTGCTTTTAAGGCGAGAAGATGAATTTAGATGAACTTTTAGGACATCTAAATGAAATAACTGCGAAACAAAACGTAGTTAAAATAGGTCGTGTAAAAAGAATTAGAAGACGTATTCGTAGAGATGCGAAAGGTAGGATAACAGTACAAAGAAATAGAATTAGGTCTGGCATCAAGGGTTATCGTGCTACAGGCAAAGGCGGTCAAGTAAAAAGAATTACCGCTACTGAGAGGATTAAGAAGGCAAGACTATTAAAGAGGTCTTGGAAAACAACAAGAAGAGCTAAACTACGCCGTTCACAGTTGAAAAGGAAGTTATCAATGAGAAGGCGTGCATCACTAGGACTAAGGTAAAAAAATGGCTATAGCATTTGAAACAACTAATAGGGTAAAAGGACCATCGTCAATTAGGATTCATGGTGTTGGTACCGCAAATATAAATGTACAAAATACATTTGCAACTCAAGGTGTTGATAAAGAGAGAATATCAGGTTTTGCAATACAAAAATGTGCATGGTCTACAAACGGTAGTATAATGATTCGTTCAAGTGGGCAAGACGTAATCGAATTACATAGCACAGGTCAAATTAATTTTGCTGAGGATTTTGCACCAATAGCAAATACTGGATCAGCAGTTGTTGGTTCACAATTTTTTCAAGTTACAATCGCTACAGGCGGTACTGTAATGTTACAGGTTTCTAAAGTGGCAAACTATGACCCTGCATTAATCAACTCATCAGAAAGTGTCTAATGAAACTCATATCAGAAACTACACATAACGTAAAAACACAACTTATTGAGGAAGAGAACGGCAAGAAGAGTCTTTACATAGAAGGCACATTTCTTGTTGGTGATACAGTAAATAAAAACAATCGTATGTATAAAATGGATACGCTTCGTAACGAAGTGAACCGATACAACGAAGAGTTTATTAAGGGTAATCGTGCATTAGGTGAATTAGGACACCCTGATACACCAACGATTAACCTTGAGAGAGTATCACATAAGATTGTTTCTCTCAAAGAAGATGGTAATACATTTTATGGTAAGGCAAAAATCTTAGAGACACCATACGGACAGATTGTTAAGAATTTTATTGACAATGACGTAAGTGTGGGTGTTTCATCAAGAGCTCTTGGTTCTTTAGAACCACAGAAAGAAGGATATAATTTGGTGCAAGATGATTTGAAACTTGCTACGGCTGCTGACATTGTTGCTGACCCCTCTGCGCCAGGTGCCTTTGTTAATGGCATAATGGAAAACAAAGAGTGGATGTTTGTTGAAGGTCATTTCGTAGAAGCTGACTTTGAACAAGCAAAGAAACAGATTAAGAGAGCGACAAAAGCCGAAATCGAAGATGTTGCTCTAAAATTATTTGAAAATTACCTTAGAAAACTTTAAATTTATAAATATTGCATAAAAGGAGATAACTCAGATGTCAGAGAATAAAAACCAACTCATGGAAGCAGCCGCTGAAGTCCTCGCTCAAAGCAAGGCAAAAGCACCTGCTGAGCCAATGCCTAAAGTTGATACCTCATCAGTAGGTGGTATGCAAGACTTAGGCGGACCAACACCTTCTAACAACAAACCAGATGACGATTCAAATAAGATCAATGCTTCTGGTATGGCGCCAGATAATTCTGCAAAGAATCAAGCGACCATAAAGACAAAACCTTCAGCTGCATCTGCTAAGATGGAAGAAACAGAGGCAGAAGAAGAAGAGGTAATACAAGAAAAAGGTATGCCTCAAGGTCTTAAAGATTTCTTAGCTAAAAAGAAAGAGAAGATGAAAGAAGAAGTTTCTGAGGATGTCGAATCTCTTTTTGCAGAAGACGATAATGTATCAGCAGACTTTAAAAAGAAAGCATCTACAATTTATGAGGCTCGTGTAAATGACCGAGTAACACAAATCGTAGAAGAGATTGAGGGGCAATATGCCACAAAGTTTGAAGAGGCTGTTACCGAAATCAAAACAGAATTAACAGAAAAAGTTGACGATTATCTTAACTATGTCGTAGAGCAGTGGATGACGGACAATCAGATAGCTGTAGAGTCAGGTCTCCGTGCAGAACTCACAGAAGAGTTCATATCAGGTCTAAGAAACCTATTTGCAGAGCACTACATTGATGTACCTGAAGAGAAAGTTGACTTAGTAGATGAATTAGCCACAAGAGTTGAGGCTTTAGAATCCCAGCTTGACGAGGAAATGGAAAGAGGTATGGAGTTTGCCAAAGCATTAGTAACTGCAAGGCAGAACGAGATAACTTCTGAAGTATGCGAAGGTCTTACCGACACTCAAGAAGAGAAAATCAAATCACTTGCAGAAAGTGTAGATTTTTCCACAGAGGAAGAGTTCAGAGAAAAGGTACAAACTATTCGTGAGAATTATTTCCCATCAGAAGTGAAGCAAGCTGATGAAGAAACTCTAAATGAAAAAGTAGAAACAGATGCAGATAAGAAAGTGTCTAATGACCCATTCGTAGATGCAGTTTCTAAGGCTATATCACAAACAAAGAATTAATTTAAACTAAACGTAGGAGAAAAAGATGTATCTTTCAGAATCGTTACAAAAAAAGTGGGAAGGAGTTCTTGACCATCCTGATCTGCCAAAGATTGAGGACAAGTACAAGAAAGCCGTAACCGCTGTGGTTCTTGAGAACCAAGCTACAGAAATGGCGAAGTCTGGTCAAGTTCTTTCAGAGGCAGTTCCAACAAACTCTGCTTCTCAAGGCGATGCTGGTATTGCTGGTTTCGGAGGTTCTGCCTCTAGCCCAGTTGCTGGTTTTGACCCAATTCTCATTTCACTAGTAAGAAGAAGTTTACCAAACCTTATTGCTTACGATATCTGCGGTGTTCAGCCAATGACTGGACCTACAGGTCTTATCTTTGCAATGAGATCCAAGTTTGACACACAAGATGGTACAGAGGCTTTCTACAACGAGGCTAACACAGGCTTCGCTGGTGTAGATGGTGCTCAAACAGCACTTGCTGCTGGTGGTGCCGTACCAACAGAGGTGTTCACATCTAACGCAGCTCCAAATAAAGCAATGACAACATCTAAGGCAGAATCTTTAGGTGATGGCGATGCTGCTAACACATTCCATGAGATGGCATTCTCAATTGAGAAAGTAACTGTAACTGCAAGAACAAGAGCACTCAAAGCTGAGTATTCTATGGAACTTGCTCAAGACTTAAAAGCAGTACACGGTCTTGATGCAGAGACAGAACTTTCTAACATTCTTTCAGCAGAAATTCTTGCTGAGATAAACCGTGAAGTAATCCGTACAATCTATCAAACTGCTGTACAAGGTGCTCAAGTGGGTACAACGACTCGTGGTAAGTTTGACTTAGATACA
>FUFK010045015.1_pt1 | contig 11054 bp, 16 predicted proteins | sample 1021851 | NCBI WGS metagenome assembly FUFK01 (sample SAMEA51879418, study PRJEB19060) | metagenome
AGATTTATTACAGCAATCATAACACAAGCTGTTGAGGATGCCTCGTATCAAGGCACAAGTAAGAAATATTTAAAACATAAGGTAAATGCCATTGACTGGATACTAAACAATGAAAATGAACATCATTGGTCATTTATAGAATATTGTACAATGATAGGTTTATCGCCATCAAGAATACAAAACAAAGTAAGAACAATTGTAAATCCAAAACTAACAAGAAAACAACAATCTATAATGAAAGGATTAAATTAATGATAGATTATAAATTTAAAGAAAATATTATTGTAAATGATGTAATGGACTATGTTAATAAAACATATGATTCACATTATGCAAAAACAAAAAATTATCAGGCAACTGAGATTATCATAGACCAAGGCCACGGTACAGGTTTCTGTATGGGCAATATTCTAAAGTATGCTCAGAGATACGGCAAGAAAGAAGGCCGTAATAAAAATGACTTGATGAAAGTTATACACTATGCGATTATACAATTATCGCAAGACCATTATCAAGGCAATCAGCCTGAACTTAAATCACCTCTAATTGAAAAGTATAATAATGCTACCTAATACGGTATTATTTAAAATACTTAAATATATCTTTCTACCTTTCTTTGTAGTTGTATTCTTCGGAGCTCTCATGGGTAGAGAAAGATTGGCAAAATTTTTTATAGGTAACCCTAATTCTTTATTTGAAGAATATTTACTTGTGAGTTTTCTTTTGATTCTATATGATGTTTATAGAACCATTGCCAATAAATTTTATCNTTAAAAATTTCAATCATACTATTATAAGATACTTTATCATCTAGTATATCTTTTGCTAGACTTTCATATTCATAAGTATCTATCTTTACCCTTCGTGTTGGAGGTAATTTAGATAACACTATCCATGTTCTTTGCTCTTTTGTATATTCTTTCATTTCGCTCCAAGCTAGCTTAGGTGGTTTCTGGAGGGACGCACATGAGTACTTATAAGAATAAAGATTTATAGATGTAGTGTATAAACACAGCAAAACATACTATATCAAAAANGCATACTAGCTGTATTGGATGAACAACCTAAACCGATAGCAAAGTATTCTATATATTATTGAATGAAAGGTAAAAAATGGTACAACTTATCCAAGGTATCATTGACGCACTTCGCTATCCCTCTTACTCTTATTTTGTTAATAATGATAATGTGGATCCAAATGTGGTCCGTTATTTCAGGACAGAATATGGCAAACACTGGCAGGACGCCCTCAATGACTACCTTTACAACAAATCTAAAAATTAGAGAAGATTAGAGGAAAAAACATTCTCATAGCCGCCGCCTAGGCGGTTTCTAGAGGTACGTCTGTATGATAGTACCCCTCTTATTTCGTGAAATTGAACTCGTAACCGATAACTATGCCGATATTGTTTTCATCATATTCGTAAGCAGGAGAAACAAACCAACCTCGATCCGTGTATCTCATAAACGGCACAATATCACCACCACTATAACCAGTAGTCAGACCTATCTCTAAATTTACAAAACGGTCTAACGCATATTCTTTACCAGCATATAAACTAATATTGCTTTCGCTATTATAAAAAGCGCCTGTAATTGTATTGTCGATTTGACANCNAGCNTGNGGATGAATATTGTTATATGAGTTATCAAGGCCTATGTGCATTGACATNGCCAATAGTATGGATATACAAGTGTTCAATTAATTATCGACTGGAGCGTTAGCACGCCATTGATAACAAGACCAGTATCTTGCTTTTGTCTTTGGTCCTGGATTATCACAATTATGTCTTGCACGGAAAGATTTACGCCTTGCAGGATCGTCTCGTTTAATAGATAAGCCTGTCGTATCACCAAAAGATACTTTCTTGACCTTATCACCATCTTTTACATAAACATAGAACTTCTTACTACCACCTCGTATTGGATCGTTTAGTTTNACNTTACGCCCTTGATACNTCAGCTTCNNNNATNNNNAGGTCTTTATACATACCTTCACATACTAAATCTATACGNTCAACTTCTTTAAAACTTTTCATATTACTATTTATACAGAAAAACCATCAGAGGATTTTTGAAAAAAATTTTCCACGAGGGAGGCCTGAGAAACAGACCCCCTCTCAATACTTTATGTTATGACTTGCCTTTCTTTGTAAATAAATCAAGTTGTATATTCTTATACCTCGATTGCTGTTCTTTCTTACTGCGTCTACCCTCTCTTATGGATATACTATGTAAGCGATCCTTTATCTTTAATTTCTGTTTCTTGAGGTCTGTGATTAATTCTCGATTGTGATAATTCTTACGTTCTAGATTCTCGATTTGTGTATCTAGATGTCTATGTAGAGCCGCAGCTCTAGAGTCATAAGCAGTTGTCATATATTCTCCTTTTCCAAAAAAAAATTTGAATAAACTCCTAAACAGGAACTTCCTAGTTTAGAAGTCTGTCAAGAATATTTATATAGAAAAAGATGTGCCACAACCGCATGATGATTTAGCCTGTGGATTTTTAAATACAAAAGCAGATTCAAAATCATCATAAGTATAGTCTAATTGCATACCTGTAAGATATAATTCATTTATTCTATCAATGATTAATATATCATCTACAATTACATCATTTCTTGTTTCTTCGTTTGAAAAAGACCAATCATAATTAAAGCCTGCACAACCACCACCTTTTACTTGTAGTCTTACAAACTTCTTATTATGTTTATCTCTTAACTCTCTTAATCTGAGTAATGCGTTATCTAATATTGTTATCATAATTTTTTAATAGAAAAAGAAATAGTAAACAAGACCACCTATGATAGTGATATCAGCACAGATAGACCAAGCAATATATAATCTAAACATCCATTTGCTTATTGTATTTACTATCGGGTTCTTCGTCATTCGAACCTCCTAATATTATCGTCAGCATTCTATTCTCCTTTATATTCGTTAAGTATCGCAAAACAGATCCCTTANAGTACTTAGCAGGAACTGCTTAGTTTTTGACACACTAGTTTAAGTCTATTCTGTTACCGTTGATGTCTTGCAATCTAGCGTTCATCTGGTGCGTGTTTGTTGCACTCTCTGTCTTACTATCGCTTGTCTCTGTGATTGCACCACCTACTTTAATGTTTAACGCCTGAGCAACATCTATGTTCATGTTCTTACCTGCTTTGAGGTTTACATCGCCCAGCTGGGATATAAGATTAATGTCGCCGTCTTGTACTTCTATCGTTACGTTTGCCTTTGCACCTACTTCGATATTATAATTATTACCTGATTCGGCCGATGCATTGACTTTGACTCGTAGGCCCTTATCATATGTTTCTTTACTATCCCCTTGTATATGCACATATTCATCGCCTGCTACAATACAATAGTTATCTTTCTTGACTCTTGTAATCTTCGTGCCCTCGTTGTCTATCTCGTAGCCTGTACCTGACGCATGGCGCTCGTGTATTCGTTTCGCCCCTACTGTATCGTCAAACTCCTTTATATGGCCGCCCTCTGTCTCATATACGTGGTTATGTGGGTACTTCGCATTATATGAAGTCTCAGGTTCGTCCCAGAACTTGCCATCATCGGCCGCTATTTGGTCATCTACAACCTCTGTAGGATCAACGTTNGCTACCCCNACTGCAAGGTCTCTATCCGCTTTTCGTAGGGTTAATGTAGGATGTGGGTTATCTTCGGCATTGACTGCTAATCTGTTTACATCTGTCTCTGCATACTTCGGAAAGTTGCTCTTCGGGTCATAGAAGCCCTTATCACTAAACGTATTGACGCCATCGTATGTCTCCATATGGTCGAGCCACGCCTGTGTCGGAACGCCAGGCAAAGTCCCCATAACGATAGGTTGCTGAGCATCTTCGCCGTCTTGAAAGAACCCTACCACCCATGTGCCCTCTACTGGTCCCAGAGGCGTCTGCCCTACGCCACTCACAGTCGCACTCGTGATAGGGTTCATTGGGTGAGCCCAAGGCAGGTCCGATGTGGGTAACTTAGTGTTGTCGGCCGTATGTAGACCTAGACAACGCACTCTCACACGCCCTACGAACTGAGGGTCGTTTCTATCTTCAACAACACCCACGAACCATGTAAACCCGTTTCGTCCCATAAAATTTTTCTGCATTTGTTTCCTTTTCCTGCCGATACCCTGCCGACTTTAATCCGTTCGGCTCCTGTTATTTTTCAGCATTTTTCGTACCCTNNNATATAGACGGTTTATATGATACCATACATACTCTAAACTATACATTTTCGTTATTTTTCAATGTTTTGCCGCCTACGCTTTTCTGCGGAACTCTATAGTTTTTTAAGTGCCAGCCGTGTCTATGACTATAATGTACATTCGATATATTCGTTATATTATCGTCAAATGGGGTTCTCGAATCACCTACTGAAGGATAATTGCGACCACCCAATAGACTCGTTAGTACACTCTCTAATGCTCTTGTCAAGCGTTGTATTCTGTTCATACTGCTATTTATACTGATATGTTGAGCGACCTCTCTCGATTATTGTGGTAGAACCTGCTAGGAAAAAATCTTCTAGAGTCTGTGGGATAGAGAGGTTTAACGGCCTCCGTAGTTCCTTTCGTTGAGTTGCTCGTATGTTGCGTTCTCGAATTGTGTCTCTCCTGTAAATGTTGATATCTTCTCGCCAGGTATCATCTCACGAACTGAGTCTTTTCTACATTCTAGAATCATCTTATAATCTTGTTTTGTAACTCTATGTCTTACTTTGGTAATGACATATCGACCGCTGTATAGAGGATCATATGCCTTTTTATCACTCGTTTGACCATCTTCTTCGACTGGACGTAGTCTAAAATCTATTACTTGACCTGCTTGTATCTGTGTCTGACCTTTTATAGTCATTTGAACGGTTGTACCAGCAACAACTTGTTGTAATTGTGCGTTTCTTACACCTTCTAGTCTACCATCATCAGAAACATCGGTACCAAAACTACCACCTGCGTCCCCATGCGAATATTGATTCGTAGGCATAAGTGTAACAAGACTTTCTGCATAATCACTCACATTTTTGTTATCAAAATCGACTGGATTACCTCTTACAGCAAATTTATTTTGTGAACCATCTTCGTTTGTGAAATCAGCGTGTATTGTCTGATTAAAGTCATCATGATAGTGAAAATCTGTCTCTGTAAAGTCTTTTGCATACAAATTATGTGTAATCACTCTATGACCATATGTGCCTAGTGCCTGCGCTGCTGCTACATCATGTTGTTGATTGATAAATTTGTAACTCTCAACAGCTTTTAAGTCATGTAGTGTTTTATCTTCAATTGTGTCGTCTGTAATATTCTGTGGCGAATAGTAAAATTCTTCTACAGGTTCTCTCTCTTTAGTACCATAGTGAGCACACATATTCTCCCATGATTGAAAATAGAAACCTTTTGTTGTCTCGTAAAAATAGTATCCTACGCCTTTTGTGTAGTATGGCAATGCTCTTTTTGCACACATACTGATTGCTTTGAAAGGTGATAGATTTGGTATTACAAGTTTATCTGAATTTTTAGTGCTTTCATAATATAATTTCTTTCGACTATCAAGACCATCTTTGTCGCCTAAAATTTCTTGTACAATTGATGACAGACTACCCTCGTATGCTTTACTTATTTTTGTTCTTATATTACGCATGAACTCACGGCTTCCGAAGTGTAGTGTATATACAAGTGTGCCTTGTTGAGGTTGTCGTCTGTTTGATATTTTGTAAATGTAGAAAGGATGACCTGTTGCTTCACTTGCATCCACTATATGTTCTAATTTTGATGTGCCTGGCGTAGATAGTTTGAAAAATAGTCTTTCTGTACCTTGTATTGGTAAATTATTAATTAAGTTTATTGAATCTACAAGAACTAACGTGCCATATACTGCTGATTGTGTAATACCTTCGTAGATATTTAGCTCTTGCACTAGTGATTGTATGTTGACACCAGCCTCTGCACCATCAAAGTTACCGCCTGTGCCTGCGTGATTTTGTAGTACAATACCAGTTAAGTTATAATCACCTGCGAAATCTATGACATCAGGATGTTGACTACCCATAATTTAACTCCTAAAATTTGTTTTTCTTAATTAATGCGAAAAATTCCTCTGTAAATGCGTCAAGATACTTATTGTCTAACAATCTTATTTGTCTAATATCATTCTGCACTCTTTCCTCATACTGTCTATTCGTAATTGTTGTTGCACCGCTCGTATCTGAATTAACTTCTAGCATATGTGAGTCATCTATTGATGTTGTTTTACCACTCGTCTGCGCTAATTCATAATGATGTACTGAATCCTCATTACCTGCACCGTATTTGTCTGCTAAAAATTCTTCAAAGTCTGGTTGTGTCATTGGCCATTGATAATATCTGTCTGTTATATTGTTTACCATGAGTACAACCCAATGATATTCTGCGTCACCATAATATTTAAATGCGACATCTTCTGGATTCTCATTGTCTTTTACATTGTACTTATCAAACACAAAACGGTCTGCAGCTAGACCTGCTCGTAGTTTTACTCGTCTCAATATGTCTGGCAATAACTTAAAGTTTTTATTACCTTTCATGTCATAGACCATTAGTGGAAATTTACTAAAATACATACTAGAAACCTAAATTTACTCTCTCTTTTGTTAATAACTCTGTCTCTTGGAATGATACAGTCATTGTTATCTTTGTTGGTGCGCCACCTTCGAATGATTTAACACCATCAGGTGTATAGTTTACTTCGCAACCAGTACATACACAAGTCGCAATCTTATTGTAAAAATCATTTTCACTCGCCTGTCCTGATTGGTCTTGATACATATAATGAATATCAAACTCTGACGGTAATGTTAAGAATCTATTTTGCGAACCTTTTAATTCAGGTGACATATGAAATCTAAACAATGCGATAATCTTTTGTACATCTTCAGTCTCTTGTTTGTTCTTTGGCGCAAATGTAAACTGATATGAGAATGTTCTTAACTCCATCTTATCAAATAGCACTTCCATGTAAGGGTTATCTGCTTGACCAAATGCTTTCAAGGCAAGACCTCTTGCGCCTTCAGCGCCTGTAAGCCCCTCTGCTAACTCAGTCGCTGCTTTCGTTGCTGCTTCTCCTACGATTGCTTTTGCACCTTCAACTAAATTTTTTGCTGCTGCCTCAAAGTCATTGTTTGCCATATTTNTCACAAGACCAAACCCGCCTGCAGCCGCTGCCCCTATCACGCCTGTAGCTGCGCCAGTATATGTTGCTGTTGTTGTGTCTTGCACATTAGGGGGTAAATATATAGCAATTGAGTCTGTAATTCTAGTGGTAGTATTACGATAACTTGCCAGACCAGAACCTCTTGACTTTCTTGTCTTACTTAGNNNTACAGCNTCTGAATTCATTNATTGNNTTNNNNTTNCGTCTAGCANCTAAATTNNNNGAATATTTAAATTTATCTGANCCATCACCTGNTACAAATTCTGTGCCTGACTGATATCTCTCTGATTNAGAACCAGCAGGACCTNNNNCTCTTGTGCTATATACAGGAACTTCTACTTGATTACCTACTGTCTCGCCTGTCGCACCTTCATAAACATATTTTGTTTTATCTTGTACATTAATATAGAATAGCATATAGTGACCAATNCCACCGTTAGTTGTCAAGTCTCTAGGATATTGTATAGATGAATAAGCAAATGGGTCATGGTCTAGTCTAGACACAGGACTTTCTTCGTTAATACCAATAGCACTTTTTCTTATTATAGGTGTAGTTTTACCTGTGTTACCACCACCAAAGATATTAGTCTTTAGACCGTTTAATGCGTTGAATAAATTTCCCATTGTTTCCTTAATAAATACTTTATAACTATTTATATGAATATGCAAGAACGTAAACAGAAATACAAAGGTAAATTCACGCCTCAGAACCCTAAAAAATACATGGGTGATAGTGCTAATATCATCTATCGCTCAATGTGGGAGAGAAGATGTATGAAATACTTTGATAACAATCCAGGCGTAATACAATGGTCTAGTGAAGAAATAGCTATACCTTACTACGATACACTTACTAAAAGGGTGCGTAGATATTTTCCTGACTTTCTAATCAAAGTTAAAACTGCTGANGGTGAACTNAAAACTCATCTAATCGAAGTAAAACCATCAAAAGATTTGCGACCACCTGTGTCGATACAAGGTAAGAAAAGGTCTACTGTTTTATATGAAGCTAAAACCTATCAAATGAATCGTGATAAGTTTGCGTCTGCTCGTAAATGGTGTAATGATAGAAATATTACTTTTGATATATGGACTGAGAAACACTTACAAGTTAGAAACTAGAAGTCATATCCCATATTTGATAATGCTTTAGCACTACCGTCTGTTCCTGTAACGCTAAAATCACCACCTTGAATAGTATTGTTTTGACTATTAACATTCATAGAAGCGTCTGTGCTAGTTAAGGCGATACCACCACCTTCAGCAAATCCTTGTCGTTGTTCAAATTCTGCTAATTTAGTTAATTCTGCACCAGTTAGTTGAGACATCAACTCTCTATTTTGCATTTCTAATTCAAGTAATTTTGATTCTACTGTGTTACCATCTTTTAAAACTTTATCAGGATCAGCGTCATCATAAATGTCCATAGCCATTTGATTACGTTTGATTTCTTCTAAAGGACTAAGTTGTTCACCAGCACCAGCAAATGTTTCTTCTGGTGTTTTAATACCGAACGCACTCTTAGCAGTATCAGTATCAACATATTCTGAGAACACTCTATTGAATGCTTCGCCAGGACTCTCTCCACCTGGTAACATAGCACTAGCTGCGGCCGCACCCCCAGCTGCAAGACCTTTGAATATCTGCACCATACTACCGAATCTCTCTTTGAGTGCTGATGTATCAAATGTAAATATATCTTTTACAAATTGTATTGAGTCTTTCACGACACCAACAATAAACTCACCAAGACTAAAAGGTTCTATTTCGCCTTTTTCATCTTCACCAAAACCAAATAAACTTTTTAAAAAATTGATTGCTAAGTTAGGACCTATGAGTAATATATCAATTAGTTTTGTTGCAAGACCACCTGCTGTTGCGTCTTCCTCACTAAATGAAAATAAATCTGTTAGAAACTCAAATGGTAACATTAATTTACCTTTAATCCAATCTATAATACCTGTAGCACCCTCTAATAAGAATGTACCCGTCTCACTAAACCATGTTGTAACACCTGTAAAAGCAGCCATGACTTTCTTACTAACAAAGTCATATGCGCCTGTAAATCCCTCTACTACAAAATCTTTTGCGTCACCGAAGAAACCTGATATGCCTTGCCACATCTCATTTAGTTTACCTAGCACCCATGCACCAGCACTATCGTAAGGTTCAAAGTTGACACCAAACATCTCTAAGACATTTGTAATTAGACTATCACCTATGTTGAGTATGAAACTACCAAAGTCAGTAAAGATACCACCTAGTGCTTTAAGTTTATCTAATATTGTGGCGTCTGACCCGTCAGCATTTTTACCACCAAATATAACTAGAATTTTGTCGTAAATACCCGTAAATAAATTTGATAGACCATCAAAAGCATCCTTCACAAAATCTACAGCATTTGTTATGACATTATCTCTAATAAATGGCCATACATTGTCGTATAGGTATGTGAAAGCAGTTTTGATACCCTCAAATGCTTTTGTGGCAAGGTCTATTGCGACTGGCAATACATCCTCTTTTATAAACTTTAATACAGGTGCAATAATAGGAACTAATTTATCACCAAATTTAAATAGTGCTGCCATACCACCTAATAACAATGCAAGACCTAGTTTAGGTCCTGGTTTAGGTATTTCTAGACCTTTTAAAAAACCAAAGACACCACCACCAGAGTCATTACCTTGACTATCTGTGCCATCTTCTGGTGGACCAACGTCAGCTTCTTCAACACCCATGTCTCTTAAATCACCTGCATCCTCTCTGGGACCTGTGTATGCTAATTCTACTAACTCTCTGATACCATCTCTGATTTCCTCAAAAATTAACATCATTGATTCGAAAGGCCCAAGACTTTTAGGAGCCATATCGTTGCCTTGACTATCAGTATCGACTGGTACCATGCTTGTGCCAGTACCGATATCTCCCATGTCATCTGGCGTTGCTAGTTTTATAGGTGATAATGATCCTAACATTTATTTTTTGCCTTTACTTGTTCCTGCATACAACCCAAACCATGCTGCCCCAGCACCAACAACAATTGATACTAGCCCAGACTGTTCGAANGTCGGTGCTTCTAAATTCATAAACCATATGGTTACTTTNTACAANAGAAAAATATATGTNGATATGAATACTCTTGGAAATATTCGCCAACTATCTACTGCNTTTGCAAGGTCTATCAAACCTTGATATCTATTTTTACTAGAATCAACTGTAGATGTATCTATCTCTAACTCTAGATTTACTTTTTTAGTTTCGGTCATCTTCTACTCGCCTGCTCCTGTTTTCTTTTTTCGTTTTGTTCTTTTATCCATGTTATCAACATATCAACATATATGTCCCTTTCCCACGGTATCATATTCTCTATCTCAGTCAAAGAGTATTTATGATGTTGCATTAGAGAAAAATTAACCTCAAAATAATTCTCTAGGTTATTGTGTGAAAGGGCTACCCGAAAAAATCGTTTAGTCCGTTCAATGTAACATCACTACTCTTTTTCGTTTTAGGATTCTTTACCTTAACTGTGTGTTTTAGTTTTGGCATAGTATCAAAAAACTTTTGTACTTTTTTAAATTGAGCTGTATTCATTGATTCAATAAATTCAGTCAACTCTTTTTTAGTTTGGTCTTTACCTTGATAGACCTTCTCACCTTTATTTTCGTATATTTGTAAAACACAACTACCAATTAACTCTATCATGTTTTCAGCATTTATTGTAGTTATGCCTGTTTCTGTAAAAGAATCAATTGTAGGGTATGTCATAATCATACCTGTGTCATCGGTCAATTCAATTTTATTTGTATGACCCTCACCAATTTCAACATTAACTTTTGTAAGGTCAACATC
>FUFK010072063.1_pt1 | contig 11054 bp, 8 predicted proteins | sample 1021851 | NCBI WGS metagenome assembly FUFK01 (sample SAMEA51879418, study PRJEB19060) | metagenome
GCATCTCATACCAACGATAAGGGAGAGTAGTATGGAAATATCACAAGAAGGTTTATCTTTAATAAAAAAGTTTGAAGGTTGTGAACTTAAAGCCTATAAATGTGCAGCAGATGTATGGACTATAGGATATGGAAGTACTAATGATGTAAAAGAAGGTATGGAAATATCACAAGAAAGAGCAGATATGTTACTACTTGAAGATGTAGAAGTATTTGAAGAAGCTGTAAATAATTTAGTTGAAGTAGATTTAGAACAAAATCAATTTGATGCTCTTATATCATGGACATTTAATCTTGGACCAACTAATTTAAAAAACTCTACTTTGTTAAAAGTATTAAATAATAAAGATTATGATGGAGTACCTGCACAAATAAAAAGATGGAATAAAGCAGGTGGTAAAGTATTACAAGGTTTAATAAGAAGAAGAGAAGCAGAAGCCTTATTGTTTGAAGGCAAAGAATGGCATGAGGTATAACTATGCCGTTTGCAAAGTTTAAATTTAAACCCGGAATAAATAAAGAAGGAACTAATTATTCTAATGAAAATGGTTGGTTTGATGCTGATAAAATTAGATTTAGAAAAGGCAGACCAGAAAAAATAGGTGGTTGGGAAAAATATTCTTCTAATACTTTTCAAGGAACTTGCAGAAAAATTCATGTATATAAAGATATAGAGCAAAGTCAATATAAAATATTAGGTACACATAAAAAACTTTATGCGTTAGAAGGAAATGTGTATAACGACATAACTCCTATTAGAAGCACAACATCTGCAGGAGATGTAACTTTTGCAGCAACTAATGGTAGCTCAACAATTACAGCAACCGATACTTCTCATGGTGCAGTAGCAGGAGATTTTGTTACATTTAGTGATGCTGCTACTTTAGGTGGAAATATTACAGCAGCGGTTTTAAATCAAGAATATGAAATAGTTTCTATACCTACTACTAATACATTTACATTTGTAGCTAAAGATACAAGCGGAACTGAAGTAACTGCAAACAGTAGTGATACTGGTAATGGTGGTAGTTCTACAGTAGGCACTTATCAAATTAATGTAGGATTAGATGTATATGTATCATCAACTGGTTGGGGTGTAGATACATGGGGTGCAGGAACATTTGGTTCTGCAACAGCTATATCTTTAAATAATCAATTAAGATTATGGACAATAGATAATTTTGGAGATGATGTTATAGCAGCACCAAGAGGTGGACCTTTATATTACTGGGACGAGTCTAGTGGTTTAGGAACAAGAGCAGTATTAGCTAGTAGCAGAAGTGGTGCAAGTAATACACCAGTAGCAGTATCTCAATTATTAATGTCAGATGTTGACCGCCATGTTATAGCTTTAGGTTGTAATCCAATAGGTTCATCTACCATTGACCCTTTATTAGTTAGATTTTCAGATGCAGAAAATGCAGTAGATTGGACACCAACAGCAACAAACTCTGCTGGTGGAGTAAGGTTATCTACAGGAAGTTTAATAGTAGGTGGTTTACAAACAAGACAAGAAATACTTATATGGACAGATGTAGGTGTAGTTTCAATGCGTTTTGTTGGGCAGCCTTTTATATTTAGTTTCAACGAAATAGCAACAGGTATGTCTTTAATATCTCCAAATGGTGCAGCTACTGCAGGTGGAGTAGTTTATTTTATGGACGATGGAGCTTTTTATCAATATGCAGGTTCAGTACAAAAATTACCATGCACAGTATTAGATTATATATTTAGTGATTTTAATAAAGGACAAGCTTATAAAGTTTTTGCAGCACCTAATCCTAAATACAATGAAATTATTTGGTTTTATCCTAGTGCTAGTTCAACAGAAATAGATAGATATGTAACTTATAATTATTTAGAAAATAGTTGGAGTATAGGAACAACAAGCGATGGTTTTGTTAGAACAGCTTGGAACCCAGCTTATAGTTTAGACTATCCTATAGCTGCTAGTAAAAACGATGACTCTGGATTAAATTATTTATATAACCAAGAGTTTGGTTGTTTAGCAGATGGTAATGGATTTACTGCTTTTATAGAGTCATCTGATTTTGATTTAGACCCAGCAGGAGAAAAGTTTATGTTTATGTCTAAACTAATACCAGACTTAGAATTTAGAAAATCATCTGATACAGGTAATACAGTTGATTTTATAATTAAAGGAAGAGATTATCCTTTACAAGATTTATCTACATTATCTACAACATCTGTTACACCTAGTTCTACATTTGCAAACATCAGAGGTAGAAGCAGACAAAGTGCAATAAGAGTTAGTAACTCTACTGGTAATTTTGGTTGGCGATTAGGCGATATAAGATTAGAATTAAGACAAGATGGTAAAAGATAATGGCAGATAAAAGTGCAGTACCTTTACCTATAACAACTCCTGAATATGATGAGTTAAATGAAAGTATAACTAGAAGAACAATAGAACAAACTTTTCAAGATATAAATTCAGATATAGGTAATGCCAAAAGAAAACAAGATAGCGTAAGCAGTAAAGCTATGCGAAGACATCAATTTTTATTAATGGGAGTTACAGGTGGCTGATAGTTTAAAAGTATTAGGACAAGTTGACCCAGCAGCTACAACTACTACAGTTCTTTATACAGTACCAGATAAAACCCAAACAACAGTAAGTTCTATAGTTGCTGCAAATAGAACAGGCTCTGCAATAACATTTAGATTAAGTGTTCATGTTGGCGGGGCAGGTGCAGATGATAAACAATTTTTATTTTATGATAAATCTGTAGCAGCAAATGATTCATTAAGTATTGTAATAGGTATAACACTTGACCAAACTGATGTAATAAAAGTTTATACCAGTGCAGTAGATATGAGTTTTAATATATTTGGTTGCGAAACAACCGAGGAAAGATAGATGAATATAAAACAACAAACCCAAAATGTAGCAGCACAAGGTCGTTATGGCGACAATATGTTACTTCATGTTAATCCTGCAGAAGTGCAAGGTTTAGCATCTGTAATGCCATTAACAAGAAATCCGCAAACAGGACAGCCTGAAGCTTTCTTACCTTTTTTAGCACCGCTATTAGGTTCTGCAGCAGGTACTGCTTTATTTACAGGATTAAACCCAGCAGTTGCAGGAGCAATAGGTTCTGGTTTAGCTAGTACTATTCAATCAGGAGATTTAAGACAAGGAATGTTAGCAGGTTTAACAGGATTTGGTTTAGGTCAAGCATTTGGTGCTGCAGGTGTTGGAGAAGCTGGGAGAGCTGCTGCTGATGCAGCATCACAAACTGCAACGACTGGAGCAGAAGTAGTTGCTGATATAGCTTCAGATACATTAGGACAAGGAGCAACAGGTGGATTAGGTACATTAACAGGAACAGAAGTTGTTGGTGGTGCTGGTGTTGGAGGTGGAATGGGAGCAACAGGTGGAGTGGGTGCATTAACAGGAGCACAAGGAGCAACTCCACTACCAGTAGATGCAACTGGTGCTGTAGCTGATGCTGCTACCGGTGGTTTTGATGCTTTTGTATCGCAACTATCTAAACCTAGTTCATTTTTACCAGTTGCTATGGGAGAAGGTACTAGAGGTGCTATACAAGCACAAGAAGATTTTGAAAAAGCTATGAGAGATTACGAGCTTGGAAAAATTAAAAGACAAGAAGAATTAATGGCTATGTATCCAGAACAAATACCAATGAGTAGTCCTTATTATTATGGTAAAGAAGGTGGAGTTATAGGTATGCAAAAAGGTGGTGAAGTTCTTGATGAAGAAAGAAGCGTAAGTTTATTACCCGGAAAAGGAAGAATAAGACCATTACAACCACCTAGAGACAGACTTCCTAGAAATATACCACCACCACCTACAGGTAGTTTTGAAGCTGCTATGTCTGGTGGTCTTGATGCTTATTACACACCACCTAAACAACTTAGTGGTCCAGTAACAGCAGAAGCTGTACCTGTAATAAACCCAATGACAGGTATGCCCATGTTAGATGCAGAGGGAAATCCTGTACCATCAGGACAATTTAAACCATCTGCTAATTACAGACCCGGTATTGACCCAGAGTTTAATTATTTACCCGGTGGTAATAGACCTGCTTCATCTTTAACAGGTTTAGGTAATTTTCTTGGACAAATGGGAACAGACTTAGGAGGATTTAATCCTTATATAGCAGCAGACTATTTGCGTAATCCTAGAATAGAGCAAAGATTTGTAGATATGATGGAACCAAATTTAGGAATGAGAGAGCCTATGTACGGACCATTTGGTATTGAAAAACCATATGCAAGTGATATGTTTGAACCTTTAAATATAGATATGAGTAATATATATTCACAACCTTATACTCCAAATATTACACCCATGATAGACCCTTTACCACCAGTGCGTGATGATTTTATGTCTATAGGTGGACCAGGTGGAACTTACGGAGATAGAACACCACCTTCTGTAGGAGATGGTATTGATGAGGTTAACAAACGAGCCTTTCTTCCTATAAAATTAGGCTCTGGAATAACACCAGAAGGAGGGGGTCGAGAACCACCACGAGAAATGCCTACAAAACCAGATATGTTACCTAATCTTGCAACAGGATTGATGGAGCCTGTAGGTCAACCAATGCNTCAATTACCGCAAGGTCCACAACCAATACCTCAAGTACCATCACCAATGATGCCACCAGTAGCTCCACTGCCAGTGCCACCACCGGTGCCACCAGTAAGTGCAATAGAAAATCCTTTCACACAATTACCAACACCACCAATGCGTGATGATTTCATATCAATAGATAGAATGGATAATTTTCCTTTTAGAATGGAAGAAGGTAAACAAATACCTGATGATGCAAAAGGATTACAAGCTTTAGCTAAAACAGAAAAAGGTAAAGATGCTGTAAGACAAATGGGATTTGAATTACAAATGGGTGGAATGGCACCTAGTCCAGATGAAATACAACAATTACAAATGGCTGTATTAGGACAAATACCTAATAATGATGAAGTAATTTCTATGTTTATAGATAAATATGGTAATGAAATGTTTATGATGATAAGAGAACAAATACTTAACCCAACAGGAAATGCACAAACACAAGGCATGATAGAAGGTATGGGCGGTGGAATGGACGACCAAGTATTAGGTATGATTGGTAGTCAACAACCTGTAGCCGTATCTCCGGGTGAGTATATTATTCCAGCAGATGTTGTATCAGGATTAGGAGATGGTTCTTCTGATGCAGGTGCAAAAGAACTTGATGGATTATTAGATAGAGTTAGACAAGAAAGAACTAACACTACTAAACAACCAAAAGAATTAAATAAAGGAAAGGTATTACCTAAATGAGTAATGTAGTTAAAATAAAAGAAAACAATAACAACACTTACAAAGTAAATAATAATTATATTGTTACTTTAGTTCCTCATCATTACATGGGAACTATTTGGAATGATGTAGAAAAATATTTACAAAAAGCAGTTAAAAGGTCTAAAGGTAGATGGACTATAGACTATTTAAAAAATGCTATTAAAAAAGCAGAGCAAGAACTTTGGGTAATTTTTACAGAAGAAGATAATGAAATAATTGGTGCAGCTACTACTGAATTTGTTTACTATCCAAATAGTAAAAAAGTTGCAGTGCAATATTTAGGTGGAGAAAATTTACCTGACTGGGCATGGAATTATTTAACGACAGTAGAAGCTTGGGCTAAAGATAATAAATGTGATGGTATAGAGTGTACAGCTAGATTTGGTATGTGGAAATGGCTAGGCAAATCTGGTTGGGAAAAATCTTATACAATTTTTGAAAAGAGGTTTAACAATGGGTAAAGGAAGAAGTAAAGGAAGCAGTGCTCCACAACAAACAGAAGTAACACAAACAACTACTAATCTACCAGAATATGCAGCAGCCATACTTTACTAGATTATTAGGTAGAACTGAGTATGAGTCTTTAAATCCGTATAGAACTTATACTGGTCAAAGATTAGCGGAAAGAAGTCCATTAGCTGAACAAGTAGCAGCAAGACAAACTGCTTTAGGATTAGCAGGTGCTCCAAGAGAAATGGCAGAAGCATCACAATTAGCTAGAACAAGTGTNGTTAATCCACAAAGATTTGATACTGGAATAGCTAGTATGTATATGAATCCNTTTCAAAGATTAGTTACAGATGTAGAAAAACGAGAAGCACAAAGAGCATCTGACATATCAGGAGAACAAATAGAATCAAGAGCAGCACAATCAGGTGGTTTAGGTGGTTATCGTGAAGCTATACTACAAGCAGAACGAGAAAGAAACTTAGGACAACGATTAGGCGATATAGAAGCTAGAGGACAAAGAGATGCTTTTTCACAAGCACAACAACAGTTTGAAAGAGATAGAGCTAATCAATTAAATGCTGCAAGACAACAATTAGCATCTGCAGAATTTTTAGGTAGACAAGGTCCTATGCAACAACAATTAGCTTTTGATAGATTAAAACAAGCACAACAAGCACAAGAAATAGGTAGAAATTTTGAACAAGCTGGATTAGATATGGCTTACAAAGATTTCTTAAATCAAATAGCTTATCCAAGACAACAGTTAGGTTTTTATGGACAAATACTACAAGGTTTACCTGTAACACCGGGAACCCAAGTTTCACAATATGCACCAACACCAACAGGTACACAACAGCTGTTAGGTCTTGGTTTAGGTGGACTAGGTTTATACAGAGCTTTACAAGGTGGAATGGGTTAATAAATATTAAAGGGTTAATAGATGAATATAATACAACTAGAAGATAATTTAAAAAGCTTACCAGATAATAGCTTACAAAAAGAAATGACCAACCCTAGTGGTATGTTCCCGCAGTATTTAGTTATGTCTGAAATACAAAGAAGAGAAGATATGCGTAAAGATTATGAAGGTCGTATGGCAGCTAATGAAAAAACCCCACCACTCCCATCAATGCGTGAAGAAATGTTGATGGGTATAACTCAACCACAACCCCCTGTGCAGGACAGCGGCATAGCAGGATTACTACCAGCTCAACCACAAGGAGCACCAATACCACCGGCTATGTCTGCTAGTCCTGATGTTATGCCTATGTATGGTGGCGGAGTTGTAGGTATGGCTCCCGGTACAGAAGTGCCTGATTTATTTGGTTTGACTACAGATGAATTAAAATTTGCTGGTTTATATGACGACCCAGATACACCAGAAGATGAAAGAATAACAGGTTATGAAAAAACAATAATGGATTATTATGCAACTTTACAAAAAGAACAACCTGAAAAAATAGAACAAGAAAGAAAATTTGGAGAAGGTTTAAACCTTATGAAAGCAGGTCTTACACTAGGAACAGCAGCAACTTTTAAAGATTTAAGTAAAGGACTAGAAAAAACTATAGATAGTATAGATGCAAGTAATAGAGCTATATCTAAAAAAGAAGATGATTTGAAAAAATCTAAACTAGAAGAAGCAAAAGCTATGGCTGGTATTGAAGCTGTAAGAGATAAAAAATTAATAGACTTATCTAAATTAAAAAGTGAAAAACAATCTAAACAAGCTTTAGCTGATTATTATAAATCTATGGACCCTANNNTGAAAAAAGCTAATATAGAATTAATAGCTGAATATTTANAAAATTCAGATAAAGAATCACAAACATTACCAATTTATGATATAAACGAATCTGGAAACAAAGTTGTAAATAGACAAAAATTATTAGAATTTGCTAATCAATTCCAGACATCAGGATATGCAGCTGATATTAGACAAGAAACTAAAATATTAGAAGAATTTAATACTACTGTTTCAGAAGAATTAAGCAGTGCATCTACAATACTAGAAATATTTGACATGGCTAAAGAAGATGGTATATCAATAGAAGATGCAAGAGAAAGAGTTAAATTAAGAATAGAAGCAGATGTAGCTAAAAGATTAGGTATTTCTATACAACCAAAATATTCTGGTGGTGTTGTTGGTAAATCTGCTCAAAGTTTTAATGATGTGGTAAAAACCATCAATGCCTAAGTTTGTTGAAACACCTGATGGAATAATACACCAGTTACCTGATAGTGTAACTGACGAAAACTATTTAGAAGAAAAAGAAAAGTTTTTAGCTAACTATAGAATATCCCAACCCCAAGAAGATTTCCCTTCAATAATCCAACCTGAACCTCAACCCGAACCTCAACTTGAATCTGAAACTTCAGATACATTTAGTCCTTTTCGTTTTCAATCTGTACCGGAAGCTGCAGGAAATTTTTTACAAGGTTTTGATATAGCACGACAATATGCGAAAGCAAAAAGAGGTTATACCGAAGAAGATTTAGATAGAAGTAGTATTAGATTACAAACAAGAGGTTCTTTTTCAAAGTTATTTAAAGAGCAAGATGCTACATATAAAAGATTCAATTTACTACAAAGAAAAGCAGAACTAGAAAATGAAAGATTAGAAATTTTATCTAAAGATATTTTAACTACAGAAGATAAAAATAGATTACTTGAAATAGATTCTATATTTAAAGGAAAAAAATTTGAGTCAGAAGAAGAAAGATTAAAAGCTGAAGAACTATATAAAATAGGAGTAGATACAGGAGATGTTCTACCATATGAAGACATAGAAGCTTACCAAGATAATATATATCAAAATATAGGATTAGACAAAGCTTTAGAAATAGAAACAGAAATAAGAGATAGGTCTATAGAGTTTCAATCAGGTATAAAATATTCTAAAAGTTTTGAAGATTTAGCTCGTGCTTCATCTTTTGATGAATCTATGGAGATATTTTTATCTGACCCATTAAGTTTAATGGGACAAGTATTAGCTTCAAGTTCAGCACCAATGACTGTAAGTTTAACTGCTGGTATTGGTACAACTTTATTAACTCGTAATCCATATGCAGGTGCATTAGCAACAGGTACTGCTTCTGGTTCAGTTGATGCAGTTTATTCTTTTACAGATTATATGCAAAAACAAGGTGTTGATATATACAACGATGATGAGGTTGTAAAATTTTTACAAGACCCAGAAAAAGTAGCAGCTGCTAAAAAATATGCAAGAACAAGAGCAACATTTATAGGTGCTTTTGATACATTATCTTTTGGTTTTGGTTCTAAGATAATAGCACCCGTTAGATTAGGCTCTGCTTCTAATAGAGCATTATTTAATTCAATAGTAGTTCAACCACCATTACAAGCAACATTAGGTGCATCAGGAGAATACTTTGCTCAATTAGCTACTTTAGAAGAAGGGGAAACAATACGAGTTGGTGAAGTATTTATGGAAGGTATAGGAGAATTAGCTTTTGCTCCTGTAGAAACAACATTAGCCCAAGCAGGTACACNATTTGCAGATTANAAAAATATACAAAGAGAAGCTGCACAAAAACAACAAGAAAGATTTAATAACTTTGAAACAAGTTATGCAAATTTAACTGAAGAACAAAAAAGAAATTTTGATATAAAGTTTGAAGAAACTTATGAAACAATACGAAACAATAATCCAGACAAATCTACAAATGAAATACTTGATTTAACTTTAAAGGAAGTTGGAATAACAGATGAAATCCTTGAAGCTCAAAAAATTATTGAAGAAAATCCACTAGAAAATTTAGCATATAATNAAACTGGAACAAGAAATGAAACTGCAGTTGTTCCAAATCAAAATGGAACTTTTGATGTTATAACCGGAGATACAAGCCAACCTAATAATTTTAGAGTTCTTCGTACTTATGATAATGTTGAAAGAGCAGCAAAGGTTTCACAAGAATTAAACTTTGATATAAATACATATGTAAATAGACAAACATTTGAACAAGATGCGGTAATGCAAAATTTAGACATTACTAATCCATTTGTAGAATCTTATGCAAATAACAGTTTAAATACTGTGCTTGATGGAATAACTTTTGGAAACATAGAAGATGCAGGAGTTTCTCCAGAAACTATAGCTCTTTTAAAAGATATAGCACAAAATAATTACTATATATCTCCTGAAGTTTTAAAAGCAAACTTATCTAAAAAAGAATTTGATGCAGTCATGCGAATAAAAGCAGACACATTAAATGCTAAACCTAAAAAGTCTATATCAAGTACAGCGTTTAATACTTTATTAAATAATAAAAATGTTGAAAGTAATATTAATTCAGATAGTTTTAAAAGATTTGCACTTCAATTTACTGGGGAACAAGATGTAAATAAAATGAGCATAGCTCAAAAAAGAGTATTGTTTACTTTATTAGAAAACTTACCAGCTTCTCCAGACAAAATAAATTTACCAGATTTTACTCCTAGAAGTTTTAATGTTGATGATTATAACAAAGCAAAAGCAGAAATAGAAAAACAAGGTAAGGCTACATTAAAAATAATACAAGATGCAACAGGATTAAATAAAGTATCTGCAAAAAGAATAATGGAGTACTTTGTTACTGCTGGTTATGTTAATAAAAAAGGTAANAAGTTTGAGTTTGNTGGAACAGANAATCAAATCTATAACATAGATGGTACTCGTAGATTAACTTCAGACATCGAAATAAATAAAGATATTGAAAATGTTAAAGAAACACTTGTTAATGACACAACAATAACTTCAAATGTTCGTTCAAGAGTAGCAACTTTTTTAGATGAATTAACAGACCCTAATATTATTGANANAGCAGGTGGTAGTTATAATCCTNTATTTAATGAAATACTTTATACNNTAGATAAAGCAGANTTAAANTTACTAGACAAAAAATCAGACCAATATAATCCAAAAGAATTTTTAGCTACATATGCTAGGTTACAAGGACATGAAAACTTTCATGCATTAATTCAAGCAGGGTTATTTACACAACAAGAAATAGATGCACTTACAAATTATGCAACTAATAAAAAAATAAGTTCTAAGTTAGAAAAAGCATTACAAAGAAAATTTAATACACAAGAAAAATATTCTGATAAAACATATCTTGAATTTGCAACTGAACAATATACAGGTCAAGTAGGATATGAAAGTCCTGTAGATATATTAGAAGAAGGTATGGCTTTAGTATTTGAAGACTATATAACAACTAATGCAAAAATTACTGGCAGACCAAAAACAACTTTACAAAAAATATCT
>FUFK010058397.1_pt1 | contig 11049 bp, 11 predicted proteins | sample 1021851 | NCBI WGS metagenome assembly FUFK01 (sample SAMEA51879418, study PRJEB19060) | metagenome
ATATTTCTATTAGTGGAGTCAATAAATTGAACAAAATTTTCGTTAATATTATTTTTTCTCAATGAGTCTCTAAAAAGCTTTGACAAAATTTTATTTGAAAAAAAAGCCTCTGATCCACCTCTTAAAATAACTGGGTTTCCGGATTTAAAGCATAATGATGCGACGTCTGAGGTAACATTTGGCCTACTCTCATAAATAATAGCAATTATTCCTATAGGAATTGAGATCTTAGAAATACTTAACCCATTTGGTCTCTTCCATTTCTCCAAAACTCTATTTGTTGGGTCTTTAAGTTTTATTACAGATTTTATTGAACTAATAATATTATCTATTTTTTTTTCATTTAAAATAAGACGTTCAATTAAATTTTTTTTGACTCCNTTNCTTATNGATCTATTAACGTCCTTCTTATTGGCACTAAGGATTAATTTTTGATTTTTTTTAATAAGTGAACAGTAATCTATTAATACTTTATTTTTCTTTTTAGTATNCACCCGATNTNCCAAGGCNNTTTTTGATNTTTTCCCAATATTGGTTAAAATTTTTTTTATCATATTTTTACCATATCGTCTTTATGGACCACTTCAGATTTTGAAATGTAGCCAAGAATCTTTTTTATCTCATTAGAGTGGCATCCTAAAATTTTATTTATCTCATTTGATGAGAATGAACTCAAGCCTCTAGCAAATTCTTTACGTTTATTGTCTAAAATTTTTATATGATCACCTTTTTTAAAATCACCATTAACCTTCTTGATACCAGCTGCCAATAGACTTTTTCCATTTATTAATGCTTTCTTGGCACCATTATCAATAATTAACTCTCCTTTTGGTGAAACAGAGCTAATAATCCATTTTTTTCTAGCATCTAATTTCGGAACTTTAGAGATGAACCATGTTGAACTTTTTTTCTTTTCTATTTGATTAATTGGATTTAAATATAATCCATTTGCTATTACCATATTACAACCAGCTAAATTACATATTCTTGCAGCTTCNATTTTAGTATCCATACCTCCACTNCCAAANTCTGTTCTNCCTNTAATATCAACATTTTTTAAATCCTTTTTGATGTTAGAAATATTTCTAATTAACTTCGCATCTCTAAAATTTTTAGGATTTTTTGTATAAAGACCGTCTACATCCGATAATAAAATTAATGTATCTGCATTAGTAATTTGAGCCACTCGAGAAGCCAATCTGTCATTATCCCCAAACTTTATTTCTGATGTAGCAATAGTGTCATTTTCATTTACGATAGGTATATAATCAAGTTGAAATAAATTTTCAAAAGTCCTTTTCGCATTTATTGATCTTCTTCGTTCTTCAGTATCCTCTAATGTAAGCAGAATTTGGGAAATATTTAATTTATATTTTGAAAAAGTTTCTGAAAATAAATTCATCAATTCTATTTGTCCTATAGAGGCTATTGCTTGACTTTTATCTAGTTTTAAACTTGATTTACTATAATTCATTTTTTTACAACCAAGAGCAATAGCTCCAGAACTTACTATTACAACCTGTCGATTTTTAGATTTTAAATTTTTTATATCTTTGGCAAAACTCAGTAACCATTTTTTTCTTATTTTTTTGTCATTATCAACTATCAAAGAGGATCCAATTTTAACTACAATTATTTTTGAGTTTTTAAGAGACATATGAAATAAGTTTAGCCTTAATTTTAGATATAGAGTCTTTTTCTAATGTTGACAAAGTTAAAACTTCACAATTTTTATCCTTTGAAAAATTTTTNACTGTTTTTTTAACAATATCTTTATCTAATAAATCTATTTTATTTAAAACAATCAATTCCTTTTTTTTAATAAGATCTTTACTATAATTTCGGAGTTCTTTTTTGACTTGATTGTAAGATTTTTTTAAATCATCATTTGTAATATCTATCAAATGCAAAAGAGATTTACATCTCTCGATATGTTTTAAAAATTTCGTACCAAGGCCAGTTCCCTCATGTGCTCCTTCTATTAAACCAGGTATGTCTGCTAGGGTAACTTCTTTATCATCATAACTTGCAACACCAAGATTTGGATTTAAAGTAGTAAATTGATAATTAGCAATCTTTGGATTTGCATTTGTTATAGCTGCCAACAAACTTGATTTTCCTGCATTTGGTAATCCAATAATGCCTATGTCAGCAATAGTTTTTAATTGAAGCCAAATTGTAAACTCTTCACCGATCATACCTTTAGTATATTTTCGTGGCGCTCTATTTGTTGAACTTTTAAATCTTGTGTTACCCAAACCTCCTTTTCCTCCAGAGGCAACAATGAACTTCTCTCCAATTTTGGTAAAATCATACAAAAGTGTTTTATTATCCTCTTCGAAGACTTGTGTTCCCAGAGGAACTTTGAGAATTAAATCTTCCCCACCTTTTCCAGTACGATTTTGACCTGAACCATTTTCACCTCTTTCAGCTTTGTGATGTTGCTGATATCTAAAGTCAATTAATGTATTTAAATTTTGCTCAGCTTTTAAAATAACAGAACCTCCTTTTCCACCGTCACCGCCGTCTGGTCCACCAAATTCAATAAATTTTTCTCTTCTGAAACTAGGAGAACCATCTCCACCATTCCCTGCTTTTATATAAATTTTTACTTGATCTAAGAATTTCATAATACAACGCTATTTTAAGTTGTACTATTAATTGGGTTTTACAGAAACAAAAGTTCTATCTGATTTAGTTTTTTTAAAAACAACTTTGCCCTTAATAACAGAAAAAATTGAATGGTCTTTACCCATACCAACGTTTTCACCGGGAAAAATTTTTGTTCCTCTTTGTCTTACGATTATGTTTCCTGGCACCACGGTTTCTCCACCATATTTTTTCACACCAAGTCTTCGTCCAGCACTGTCACGCCCGTTTCTTGATGATCCACCTGCTTTTTTTGTTGCCATAACTTTACCTTACTTTTTGTTTTCTTTTGTATCCTTTGCCGCTGTTTTTGTTACTTTAGAAACTTCTTTAGCTTCAGATAAAACCTTACCATCTTTTGAAAAAATCTTATTTATTCTGATCATAGAATATTGTTGTCTATGGCCATTCTTTCTTCTTGAATTTTGTCTTCGTCTTTTTTTAAAAATTAAAATGGTTCTATTTTTGCTATTTTTTATTAGATTTGCTTCAACTTTTGCACCTTGCACTACAGGAGACCCGATTTCGATCTCTTTTTCATTTCCGTAAGCTAAAATTTCTTTAAATTCTATTTTAGTATCTGGTTTTGAATTTGGTAGTCTCTCGATTTTTAGGATTTCACCTGANACTACTTTGTATTGTTTTCCACCAGTTTGTATTACTGCATAAGACATAAGGATNTCNATTTTTAATAATCGCAATATAATCTGAGCGAAACTTTAGTCAAGCTCAATAAATCAAAAATTATCCTTTAAATCTCTCAGTTTTGAAAAAGTCTTAATATCCTCAGCTTTTAAAAATATATTACACTCTAATTCATCATCTAATACAGAAGGAATAGTTGGTGAATTAAATTTATGATTATTCTTAATTTTTAAAACTTTTTCTTTTAGTTTTAAATTGTCTGGATCATTGAATAAACAAAATTCAGAATTTTTTAGTGTATATTCATGACCACAATAGATCAGAGTATNCTTAGGCAATTTTTTAAATATTTTTAAAGAGTTAAACATCTGCTCATAAGTTCCCTCGAAGATTCTACCACAACCTAGAGAAAACAAAGTATCACCTGTAAAAATTATTTTTTCTTTAAAAAAATGGAAAGCAATATGACCTGATGTATGACCCGGCGTATGGTAAATTTTTGCTTCAAAGTTACCTTTCTGCCAGATTTGATTATTTTCTACAAGAATATTTATTCCTGGAATTCTATCCTTATCATCTTTAAATCCAATAACATCACAATTATATTTTTTTTTCAGTTCAAGATTACCACCGATATGATCGTGATGGTGATGGGTATTTAAAATATATTTAAGATCAATCTTATTGTTATCTATAAAATCAATTATTGGTTCAGACTCGCTTGGGTCAACTATACAAGCAGATTGACTACTTTCATCAATTATTGCGTAACTATAATTATCTTGAAGACATTTAATAATTTTTATTTTCATTTATTTTCAATCAAAAATATTCCAAGCTCTCCGAATAAATTTTTCAAAAAAATATTTGATTTACTTATATTCGAGATATTTTTATTTATTAGAGCTAAAGATTTAACAATTTTAAAATTTATAGTTTCTGAAAATCTTACAAAATCTTTAATAGTACACATATGAATATTTGGTGTGTTGTACCATTCATGAGGTAGTGAACTTGTAATTGGCATAGTTCCTTTAAAAAGTAAGTCTAACCTTACCTTCCAATTTCCAAAGTTCGGAATAGTCACAATGGCTTTTTTGCCAACTCTTAAAAGTTCCTTAATGACAATTTCTGGATTTATAAAGGCTTGCANTGTCTGACCCAAAACAACGTAGTCAAAAGAATTTTTCGGAAATTGCTTTAAATCAAGCTCTGCATTACCTTCAATAACTGTCAATCCTTTAGCTATACATATTTGAACTTTTTCTTTAGAAATTTCAATTCCTCTTATATTNACATTTTTNTTTTTTCTCAAAAATTCCATCAAAGTTCCATCATCACAACCAACATCTAATACAGTTGAGTTTTTTTCGATTATATTTGCAATAAAATTATATTCAGCTTTCATNATTACNTTCTATATAAGATTTATCTAAAAAATTTTTGAGTGCATTTAAAAAATCTGGAACTTCTAGNAAAAAGGAGTCATGCCCTTTATCAGAATCTATTTCAACAAAACCTACATTCGCACCAATTGCGTTTAAAGCAATAACTATATCTTTATTCTCTTGAGTTGGATAAAGCCAATCTGACGTAAAAGACATAATAAAAAATTTAGTTTTGGTTTTTTTGAAGGCGTTTGATAGATTGCCATCAAATTGTTTAACCAAATCAAAATAATCCATTGCTCTAGTTATATAAAGATAACTGTTAGCATCAAATCTATCTACAAATACTGAACCTTGATAACGTAAATAACTTTCTATTTGAAAATCAGCATCAAATCCAAATTTAAGATCATCTCTTTCCTGGAGATTCCTACCAAATTTTTCTTGAAGNCCCTTTTTAGATAAATAGGTAATATGAGCAGCCATTCTTGCTACAGCTAACCCTTTATCTGGCAACGTNCTTTTAGAATTNTATTTTCCATCCATCCAATTATGATCAGCAGTTATTGCTTGTCTACCAAGNTCATTGAATGCAATATTTTGNGCTGAATGGCTAGATGTACAAGCAATAGGGACAGCTGTTTTAGCTTTGTCTGGAAAATTACTCACAAATTGTAAGACCTGCATNCCTCCCATTGATCCACCAACTACAGAAAAAAGCTTNTTNATATTAAAAAAATNTAATAAATTTACTTGGGCGTTTACCATATCATTGATCGTAATAACTGGAAAATCTGTTCCATATATTTTTTTTGTTTCAGGATTTTCGTGACTTGGACCAAAAGACCCCATGCAACCACCAATCACATTAGCACAAATTACAAAATATTTATCTGTGTCGATAGATTTCTTTGNGCCTACNGCATAAGACCACCATCCATCTTTTTTAGTTATTGGATTTACACCTGTTACAAATTGATCNCCTGTTAAGGCGTGAAAGACTAAAATTGCATTATCCTTATTTTNATTTAATTTGCCATAGGTCTCGTATGCNANAGGAAATTTACTAATNGTTTNACCACAGTCTAACTTAAGTGGTTTTTCAATTATCAATGTTTTTATATTTTCTCTTATATTCATAATTATTGCTGAAAATTGAATTGTGAGAAAAAAACTTTTTTAGCGGTTTTTTTATAGCGCTCGCAATTCAGATAAATCAGCGCAGAAATTTTGTACAAGAAGTTTTGAGCTATGTCAATTTTAATATATTTTAACTTAAACTATATAAAAAAATCTTAATTTATCTATAAAGAGCATAAAAATTAAAAAAAAAGAAAATATTATGAGATTTAAAAAATTCAATATTGATGCCTATGAGCCAGGTAAATCTAGTGTTAATAATTTGAAAAAGGTTATTAAATTATCAGCTAATGAGTCCGCTCTTGGTATGAGCTCTAAAGTAAAGAAAATAATATCAAATAAAAACCTTAATTTTTTTAGATACCCGGATGGAAAATCTAAGGTGCTCAGGTCTCAAATCTCAAAGAAATTTAAATGNGATAAAGACAGAGTTATTTGTGGGGCTGGATCTGATGAGGTTATTCAGATGTTATGTCAATTATTTTTAAGACCAAAAGATGAAGTAATTGTTCCCCAATTTAGTTTTTTAATGTACAGAATTTATTCAAAAATAGTAGGTGCAAAAGTAATATTTGCTAAAGAAAAAAATTATAAAATCTCAATTTCAGAAATAATTAAAAAAGTTACAAAAAAAACTAAAATTGTTTTCTTAGCAAATCCAAATAACCCGACAGGAACTTATTTAACTGAAATTGAACTTATCGAATTAAGAAAAAAACTTAGAAAAGATATTTTACTTGTAGTAGATGATGCTTATGCAGAATATATGAAAAATCACGATTACAAATCAGGTTTAGATTTATTTAAGAAAAAAGANAATGTTTTTATTTTAAGAACATTCTCAAAAATTTATGGATTATCTTCATTAAGAATAGGATGGGGATATGGGTCAAAAAAAATTATAAAGTCCCTCAACATTATCAAACCTCCATTTAATGTTAACGAGGTAGCTCAAAAAGCAGCAGTAGAGTCTCTTAAAGATAATAAATTTATATCTCGCTCAATTAGCCATAATATCTTTTATGCAAAAAAAATAAAAAATTTTTTGAAAAACTATGAAATTAATTCTAATAAAATTTCAGCTAATTTTTTACTTTTGGATTTTTCAAAATGTAGAATTAAAGCTAAATATTTTTATGAAAAACTAAAGAATAAAGGAATAATTTTAAGATCAACAGAGGATGGGTATAAAATAAAAAATATGTTGAGATTAACAGTGGGTTCAAAAACTGATAATATAAAATTTATGAAAGCAGCTCAAAGTATATTTAAAAGATGAAAAATATATTGATTATTGGCTGTGGTCTACTAGGTTCATCTTTGGTCAGAAAAATTTCCAAAAAAAAAATTTCAAAAAAAATTTTCATTTACGAAAAATCCAGAAAAAATATTGAAAAAATAAAAAAACTTAAATTAAAAGGTACTATTGTAAAAAAATTAAAGGATGTAGTACCTCATACAGNTTTTATTATTTTTTGTACACCAATGAGTGAATATAAAAAAATAATTTTAAAAATAAATGATTATCTTTCGTCTGATCATATAATTACGGACATTGGTTCAGCAAAACTAAAATCTAATGAAATAATTAGAAAAAATTTAAAAAAAAAAATATTCTGGACTTCAAGTCACCCTATTGCTGGATCTGAGGTTAGCGGGCCTGAAAATGGGAAAGAAGATTTATTCGAAAATAAATGGTGTGTTTTAATAAAAGATAAAAAAACTAATATTAANCATTTAAATTTTNTAAAATCTTTCTGGAAAAAGGTAGGCTCTAAAACTGTTGTAATGNATTCTGAAAAACATGATAAGATTTTTTCAATGACAAGTCATTTNCCNCATTTAATTGCTTATAATCTCGTAAAATCTGCACAAGATTTTGAAAAAAAACAGAGATACAACTTAATTAAATATAGCGCAGGTGGTTTGCGAGATTTCTCAAGAATAGCTGCATCAAATGAAATAATGTGGAGAGATATTTTTTTTAACAATAAAACAAATGTATCAAAAGCAATTGATATTTTTGTGAAAAATCTNCATTCTTTTAAGAGAGACATTATNTCAGGTAATAGTAAATCAGTTATTAAAAAATTAACTCAAACTAAGAAAGTAAGATCTAAAATCGTTAAATTGAAACAAGATACTAGCAAACCTGATTTTGGTAGAAATTAATAATTTTTAATATTACTTATTTTTATAATATTCAAGCTAGCTGTTTTATCAATCAACATGATAGTAAATCTCATTGGCATTATTACAACTTTTTTTCTGGGACCATAAGCATGAATAAATTGATGTTTATTAAGACACATTCCAACATGTCCTTTCCAAAAGACGATATCTCCCTTTGAAAAATTTTTACTTATTTTTTTTTTGCAATATTTCACTTGATCTTTTGAATCTCTAGGAAAAAAAGTTCTATTGTAATAATAGTATATTTGTATTAATGCGGAACAATCAATACCGTCAGCTGTTTTACCACCCCATTTATATTTAGAATTTAGAAATAATTTTAAAATTTTTTTATAATTTTTTTCAAAATGTGTAATTTCTCTTAAATCCTTATTTCTCAACCATTTGTTATCTTCAAATTGGATAAAAGTTTTATTTTTACTAATTACAGATATTCCTGAAGCAAAATATAAAAATTGATTAGTTGGTAAAAATTTTTTTTTTACTTTTTTGTAAATTTTTGCTTTCAATTTATAAACTTTTTTTGTTGGTTCAAATTTTTTCTTAAAATTATTTTTTTTTATAAAGCCTACATAGTTATCATAACTAGTTTTAATTTTTACCCAACTTTTTTTCTTTGATAATATTTTAAATTTTTCTCCGTATATTATTTGTGAATTAACCTCTGCCTTACTAGATGGTTTAGCATATAAGTTAGATATGGATGTATTTAAGAAATTGTATCTCATTCAATTTTTTACTGGGGCTACTTTACTGATCCAAATAATCAAAATGAGAACAGGTAATCCTAAAAGAGCAGTTAAAGAAAAAAAATATGGATATCCCATAATATCAACCCAGCTACCAGCATACCCCGCAATTAACTTGGGCAAAAACAACATGATAGAGCTGAACAAAGCATATTGTGTTGCAGTAAACTTTATTGAAGTTAAGCCCGATAAATAAATTACAAAGGCAGCTCCAGCAAATCCACTAGATATATTATCAGCTGTTATCACCGCAATTAAAAAGTTAATGCTGATTGGAGATACTGCTAACCATGCAAACAACAAATTACTTAAAGCAGCAATCAAGGCACCAAAGAATAAGCATTTCATTGTACCAAATTTATATGAGCAATAACCTCCAACAAATCCACCAAATATTGTAGCAAAAACCCCAAAAAATTTTGAATAAGTTGCAATGTCTGAAATTTTATAACCTTTTTCTAAATAGAATATATTTGCCATAACCCCCATTACGATATCAGCAATTCTATATAGCGAAATTAAAATAAGTATTAAAAATGCAAATTTTCCATATCTTTTAATAAAATTTAAAATTGGACCCATATAACTCTTTGAAATTTTATTTTTGGGAGCAAATTGAATCAATATAAGTAAAGAAATTATCAAATACGAAAAAACAAAACAGATTATTAATCTTGATAATGAAAATAAAAAATTTATTAAAACATCTTTTTTTTCAAAAGGGCTATCTATAACTGAGTACAAATAAATAAAACCTANNACAGCAATNAAGATNGTTATNAGNAATTTTACATGATTGTCAGAATTTAAATTTCTTTTTAATTTTGGCTCATCTGAGATGAAAGTTGCAAAAACTCCAATAAACATGAACAAAGACATAATTAGATAAACTTTTTTCCATACATTTTGGTCATAGATCTCTGTCCCAAAAAAGGATGCTAACCATAAACTTCCAGCACCTGCGACAAGCATTGCAATTCTATAACCAGCGATATACATAGATGATAACGGACCTTGCAAAGATTGTGGAGCGGACTCAATTCTAAAAGCATCAATTAGAATATCTTGAGTTGCACTAAAAAAGGCTAGAATTGTAATGAATAAAGCAGTAAAAAAAAGACTTTCTTTGGGATCTGTAAATGCAGTTAATATTAATGCAGTAATAATTAAAAATTGAGAAAATAAGAGCCAGCTTCTTCTGTGACCAAATTTTTTAAAGATTGGTAATTTGTAATTATCTACAAGTGGTGACCATAGATATTTAAATGCATANGCAAATCCTGCCCAGCTGAATAATGTTACAGTGCTTCTACTTATTCCTGCTTTAACAAGCCAAACCGAAAGGGTTGAAAAAACCAGTAATATTGGAAGCCCAGATGAAAATCCTAAACAAATCATCTTTAAAGGTTTTTTTTCAAAAAAAATATTAATATTTTTCATAATTTAATTTCTCCAGAATGAGGGTAAAAATAAAACCAATATTGCAAATAATTCTAGTCTTCCTAAAATCATTCCTAAACACAATATCCATTTTGATATGTTTGGTATTGAGGAAAAATCCCCATTGGGACCTATAGTTGACCCTAAACCTGGTCCAACATTGGATATTGATGTAGCTGCTCCAGAAATTGAAGTCACAAAATCTAGTCCAGTTAAAGATAGCATAACAGCCAGAAGAAAAAATATAATTAGATATAAATAAATAAAAGAAATTATTGACGAAATAAATTTATTATCGACTGGGCTTTGATCATACTTAAGAATAAAAACTCCTTTTGGATAAATAATTTTCTTTAAATTATTAATCACAAAAGAGTATAAAATTTGGATTCTAAATATTTTAACACCACATGTTGTCGAACCTGCGCAACCACCTATAAACATTAATATTAAGAATAATACGAGTGAAAAACTCCCCCAACTATCAAATTGAGCATTAACATAACCTGTACCAGTTAATATTGAAATAACGTTAAATAACACTGCAATAAAATCAAATTTAATTGACCCATTAAAATTCAAATAAATCGATAAAATTACTATTGAAAAAAAGACTATTTTTAAAAATGTTTTGATTTGTATATCTTTGAAAAAAATTTCTCTATCTCCATTTAAAAATTTTATGTAGGAAATAAAAGGAATACTCCCTAATAATATGAAAATTATTGCGGAACTTTCGATAAATCTACTATTAAAGAAACCTAATGACTCATTATAGTTCGAAAATCCGCCGGTAGCTATTGTAGTCATAGAGTGAGTTATACTATCGAAGAAATTCATCCCAA
>FUFK010041208.1_pt1 | contig 11048 bp, 8 predicted proteins | sample 1021851 | NCBI WGS metagenome assembly FUFK01 (sample SAMEA51879418, study PRJEB19060) | metagenome
GGACGCATCTATGATGAGATGCGAGACATGATGCAGGCCAAGGTCGGCATCATTCGAACCAAGAGTGAACTTGAGGAGGCCCTTGATGACATCAAGGCGTTCAAAGAGCGCGCCCTGGCATGTTCCTCAGGCACTTCACGCAAGTACAACTCCGGATGGCATCAAGCCCTTGACCTGCTCAACATGGCCGATATCTCTCACGCCGCTACGCTGGCGGCCATCACCCGCGAAGAAAGTCGAGGCGGCCACACCCGAGACGATTTCCCAACACCAGAGGATGACTACTGGGGCAAGACCCTCAACATCATCTGGATGGAAAACGATGAGATGAAAATTCGGCAAGAGCCTGTTGAGGAGATGCGCGACGACCTCCAGGACGCCCTCAAGGAAGTGAAGGCGATGATCGCTGAGCGCGCAGCAGAAGCAGGAGGTGGAAACTGATGTCCCTCAAAGGCACCAAACAATCGTTCAACATTCTACGCGGCGAAGGCGACGACGCCAAACTTCAGGCCTACGAACTGGAACTTGACGAGGGCATGGTCGTGCTCGACTGTCTGCACCGAATCCAACACGACCAGGAGCCAGACATGGCGGTTCGATGGAACTGCAAAGCCGGCAAGTGCGGCTCGTGTTCTGCTGAAATCAACGGACGACCACGCCTGATGTGCATGACGAGAATGAGCGACGTGGTCGCTGAAACCCCGGCAGGTCAACCGATTGAAATCCGACCGATGAAAACCTTCCCTCATGTCAAGGACCTCGTCACCGATGTCAGTTGGAACTACGATGTGGCTCAGCGCATCGCACCCATCAACGGGCCTGAGGAAATGGACTGGGAGTTCAACCAGATGGAAGCCGACCGGGTGCAACACTTCCGTGAGTGCATCGAGTGTTTCCTGTGCGTCAACACCTGCCACGTGCTTCGAGACCACGAACTCTTCGACGATTTCGCCGGTCCACGCAACTTGGTTCGTTTGGCGCAGTACGAAATGCACCCCCTCGATATCGAGGACCGCGTCCCTGAGATCAAGAAGGAATTTGGCGTCGAATACTGTAACATCACCCGATGCTGCACCGAAGTCTGTCCAGCAGGCATCGAAATCACCGACGACGCCATCATCCAACTCAAAGAACGCGTGGTGGACCGCTACTATGACCCACTGCAGCGCATTTGGCGCACGTTGACTCGTCAGAAAGTTCGCTATTGAGCATCAAGCGTGGGTCAAGGCGAAAGGCCTCATCCACGAGCGATGAGCCAGTCTCGAATCCAAGATTCGCCAATACCGTCGTAATCCACGTTGGGTGGCTGAAGCGGACGAACGATGACGAGGATATCCAACTCACCACCCCACGAAGCCTTGGCAACCATCGAGACCTCACCGACCTTGGTCCCCTCCGGGTCGGAACCAAAAGCGGTGGTGTTGATGTTGTAGTTCCTGAAGACCACCGTTTCGATGTCTCCCGAATCCCAACTTCCGATGATGATGTCCAAGGTGTCCGGTGCCGGCACGGGTCGTAGCGTGATCTCTTCGGGGTTAAGTCGCACGAAAGGCACCTCCTCGTCAATCAATTCAATCGCTTGATGCAGCCGACCCGTTTCCATGTTCATGAGCGAAGCCAAGGTCAGAGCAACCGTCTCGGCGCCCATCACGCCCGGTTGATGTGGGAGGCGCAGGGTCAGCGACTGCAGCACCACCACGTCCGTGGTGACCCACGTGTATTGCTGACCGGCAGGGTAGATCGGTGCATGCGGGTTTTCGGTGAACAAGGGCTGGCCCCAATCATCGGGCGAAACGGGTTGGGAAACCGGAAGAAAACCGGTCGCACCCATGCAAAGAACCGCCACACTCAGCGCCACCAACCGAGGTGTTCGCTGTTCCGACCATTCCTGTCGGCCGGCTGGACTTAGCACAGAGAGTAACAACAGGACGGGGAGCGCTAACAGCGCGCCCGCGGGTACAATCCAGATGAGGGCGGCGAAGAGGAAGGCCATGCGCACGCCGTTGCTCCCAATGGCTCCGGTCCAGTGGTCCTCCTCAGATTCGTTGCCTCGCCGATGGTAGAGGTACAAGGCAAGTCCACCCCCTGCCAACGGGGCCAACGACTGGAGAACGCCCTGCCACATCGTCAATACCGGGCTAGAGTCGAAACACGCCTGTCATAGAGGTTCGCCTTTCGCCAAGGTTGATGCGAGGGTTTCCCGTGGGTTTGGTCATGGCGGAGCGGGTGCTTTCCTTCCAGTCGGTCCAACACCGACACGCCATTCCTGCTCCGAGCTTGTTCAAACCATGGGCGAAGCGAGCAGGCCCCGGCATCGTCGGCCTGTCCCTTGACCTCTACGAAGGGTCTGTCTTGGGACTCATTGGACCGAATGGAGCGGGGAAAACCACCCTTCTCAGGATGATGGCCGGTGTTCTACCCGTGCAAGAAGGGAGTATTGATGGCCGATTTGACGGTCAAGGTTGGCAACCAGTGGACGACCTGCGTCAATGGGTCGGCCACATGCCGGAACAGGTTCGATGGCAAGGTCGAACCACGGTGTACGAAGCACTGAGCCAACTTGGTGAAATGCGGGGAACATCCGAGACGAAAATCCAGCGCCTCCTCGCTCTTGTTGGTCTACGTTCTCGAAAGGACGAGGCGTTGGACAACCTCAGTCAAGGCATGCGTCAACGCCTCTCGATTGCGGCGGCCTTGCTTGGCTCGCCAAAGGTGCTCTTGCTCGACGAACCGTTCAACGGGCTGGACCCCGTTGCGGCCGAAGCCTTCGCTGCCTTGGTTCGGACACTGGCTTCCAAAGGCGTTAGCGTGGTGATTTCATCGCACATGGTGGCGCAACTGGAGGGGTTGATTGACCGCATTGGACTTCTCCACCGGGGGCAATTGCTCGATGAGGGGCCCCTTGAGGATGTTGAACGTCGTCTCGGGCTCGAAGGACGCTACACCATCACCGGCCAAGGCGTGGTCGACGCCCTGAGTTTCGCTTCGGCCGATGATGTGCTTGAACACCACCAAGACGACGATGGTTGGTCCTTGACGGTAAAACGGGACCCACAATCTGTGCTTTCTGCGGCCATGAAGGCCGAAGCCAACCTGACATCTTGGGCACCGGTGCGACCGAACCTGGTCGAATGGCTGTGTGCTGCAACCGGTATGAGCGTGGACGATATTTCACTGGAAGTGGCTTCTTCGGCCATGCTCCCGATGCGTTCCTTGGAGGTGAGTGAAGATGAGTGACCTCAAGCGAATCATGAAGGTCGCTGCTCGAATTCGCAGGGAACGCTTGTCCGGAATTCGCCTCAAAATCATGCTCCCGATTCTCCTGCTGTTCTTACCGGGCATGGCTTGGGGATTTTCGGACCCCAACATCGTGCTGCCAGGTGGACACCAACCCGATACGGCGATGGAAGTCTTGTTTTACGCTTCGCTTGGCGTGGTGTTTGGTGCGACGATGTGCGCCGTTTTGATGGCGTTTGATGGTGTCAGCAAAGACCGAGCCAGCGGCATGTTGGAGGTGCGCCTCGCCCAACCCATGCCTCGTAAACACCAAGCCACTGCGCTCATCCTCGGCCACGCTCAAAGCATTCTCGTACCAGTTTACGCCCTGCTCTTTGCATCGGTCCTCGTCGTACAATTTCGTACGGGCCAGTGGCCGACCATGACCGAGTTGCTGGTGTACGGACTCTCGACCGGACTGGTCGTGTTATGGTACACGCTCTTCGCACTGCTGGCTTCGACCTCGGCCAGAGAACAGGGCACGGCCATCGCCTTTGGTATCGGCGTCTGGTTCTTCTTCACCTTCCTTTGGGCCCTCGTAACGACCATGGTCGCCTACGCCTCGGGCGTAGCGGTGGGTCAAGCCAACGACCCTGCATGGGTGGCACTTGAGGGCATGCTGGACTTGCTTTCACCCAACGGCGTCTATCACCATCTCCTCGAAACGCAACTTCCAACAGTCGACAGGGGCGTGCATGCATGGCAGTCATGGCTGGCTGCTCTGCTCTGGACGGTGCTGCCTTGGTGGGCACTTCATCGCCGCATGGAACGGCTTGTTCCATGATGGATTCAACCAATTCTTCATGAAGGCGAAAGGCAACCGGTGTGTTATGACACCCCGCCTGCAAGCACCTCTGCTTTCCCTGCTGCTCGCCTTATTGATGGTGGGCGTGACCTCTTCGCCTGTGCTGACCAGCCTCGAAGAAACGCCCCTCATATCCTCGACCGAGGGTCGCCAAGACACGCTGGACGTCGATTGCAGCGGCTACACCTTTGAGGATCTCTTCGAGTACGATTTTGCTCTGTTTGAACTGGATATTTTGGATGACTGGGCAACCGGCGACATGTACGCCAATGCATGGGTCAACGGCTCAAACTCCGCTATTGTCCGAGACAACCTAGACGGGTTGTTCGAAGGCTTGCCGGGAGGCGATAACGAGTGGATCAGCACCGATGAACGAGACGCTGTTCGCAGCATCGGGCCAAAATGCATCGCCGACATGGAAACTCGATTGGGCATGCGAGAAGGCATCCCCCACTCCGGCGGCGTGGACTGGAACGACTTTGAATTCGTCGAGGACGGTATTGGCCTTGATGAGGTGAACTTGGTACCTGAAGGCCATCAGGACGCTCGTCAATGCACGAACTTTGGAGCCGCCTCTGACTGCCAAGAAGTGCCCACCTCCACCACCGACGACATGGAAATCAGTCTCTTTGTCGCCGATGGGCAAGCCAACAATGTTCGTTGGGACCAACTACCCAACGGCGGCGAGGAAAATTTCACCCTCGCAATGAACATCAGCAACATGAGCAATGCCGCACTCGTGGTCACCTTCCCTGTGCTTCAAGGCCTTCGGATCTATGACTTCCGAGTGATTGACAACCAACCCGAAAGCGGCCAAACTTGCGACCACATTGGTGAGCCCTCATTCATGTACCTGCCCGACGGTGCCCTCAAAGTCACGCAACTGGTTTCCTTTGACCGGACTCAGTGGGACTTGGAATGCAACATGTTCATGGATTTCACCACCCAAGAACCCGAGGCCAACGACATCCCAATGTGGACAGAAACAACACCTGCCAACGGTAGCAAAGTCCCGACCTCGGGAACAGGCACCTGGCTTTTCGCCACCGCTGAAACGGGCAATGCATGGGCGACCGATAACAACGGTTGGTCCCTTCAGTGTACCTTTGATGAGGAAGGGTGGAGCGTATCAACCAACGTCATTGGCGATTTCTTTGTCACTCAACCAGCAGATTCCAGTCAATCCACGGCCACCTGTCATGCGGTTGACCCCTTGGGCGCCGTGGACGAAAACAATTCCAGAACATGGACCTTCGGAACACTCTACACCGCCACTGGGACCGTGGATGAAGACGGGAAAAACGCCAGATTGACAATCACTTCCGCTGGCCTTGTCAACGAATTTTTGTTCACTGCCCGTGCTTCGCAAGACGGGCAATTGGGCCAAGAAGGTGAGACCATCACCGTCGCCTCCTCTCCCGCTACCGCCGCCGTTTCATTGACCAACATCCGTCCCGGGGCATTCCAGTTCAGCGTGACCGCGCAAGCTTCCAACATGCTACCGCATGCTGTGGAATTCTCGTTGGGCCTAACCAAACCCAATTCCCCACCGGTCGTTTCTGTGGCGGTGAACTTTGACGGCGAAAACGCCACCTGGGACGAGAGTCAACTCAAGTTTGAGATGTACGGCCTCGTTTCCGACCCCGACTTGGAGACCGTGACCATGAGCCTCACGATTTGTGGAGCCGAATACCAAGGCTTTACCATCGACGGCATCAACTGGGCCGTGGAGGTCTCAACGGCCATCTGCCTTGCAAATGGCTTGACGAATTACGATGTCGTCATCAAGGCCGTGGACGAGAGTGGAGAACCCACCACCATTACCGTTGGCATTCCCGCTCCGGTGGTGGATGACACCCCCGTGGTCTCACCTCCACTCACTGAAGAGGACGCTGGCGCCCTTCCATCCCTCTCGTTTTTGGCAACAATCTGCATGCTCGGTGTTGCCGTCCTACATCGTCGCAAAGTCGAGGAATAAACCGACAACACCAAAAAGCGATGGTCGCACGACAAATCAGGTCTTGAGATGTTTACTGGCACCGTTGAAGCACGAAGCCATGAGGGTGGCTTGCTGGTGCACTTTGAAGGCTCATCCCCAGCTCTCGACGCCATCATGGTCAAAGCAGACGACGGCACGTACATCGGAAAAGTGGACGGCGTCATCGGCAGCACCAATCACCCCCTGGCCCATATCGCTCACATTGACCGGTCCCTCGACATGGACACCCTCATCGGCGTGAGCGTGACGGTTCGGGCCAAGCAGAAGCCCAAGGAACATCGTGGCGACCGACGAGACGGCGGGCGCAACCAACGAGGTGGCCGTGATGACCGCGGACAGCGAAATGACAACCGTGGATACCGAAACGACCGTGGTAGAGAACGACACCAACGCGGCACGCACAACGATAACGACTGGACCTGTCCAGAGTGCAAGAACTCCAATTTCGCCTTCAGAAAGGTGTGCAATCGATGCGAAGCCCCACGACCGGATGGCGGCGGGGGAGGCGGTCGACGAGATCGCTACGACCGTGGTGGCCGAGACAATAACCGCGGATACCGAAACGACCGNGGTGGAGGACGACAACAACGCGGCACGCACAACGACAACGACTGGACCTGTCCAGAGTGCAAGAACTCCAACTTCGCCTTCAGAAACGTCTGCAACCAATGCGAAGCCCCACGACCGGGTGGCGGCGGAGGAGGCGGTCGACGAGATCGCTACGACCGTGGCGGACGAGACAACAGAGGCGGCAGAGACAACAACCGCGGATTCCGAAACGACCGTCGTGGACGGGATAATAGGGGAGGCAACCGGCAACAGGGTGGAACATTCACCAATAACGATTGGACCTGCCCCAAGTGTAAAAACTCCAATTTCTCGTTCAGAAATGTCTGCAACCGGTGCGAGGAACCTCGCCCAGGTGGTGGCGGTGGAGGTGGCGGACGACGAGACGATCGACGAGGCCGCTCCAACGGCTATCAACGAAGAGATAACAACCGTGGCAGAGGCCGCGATGACGACCGGCGAGGTGGACGCCCCCGGCAAGGTCGAGGGGGTTCTCGTCCACAACATCGCCGGTCATCGGACGTTCAACCCCGCAGAGCCAGAGGAAAACGCTCGGGCCATGCGCACAACCAACCACCGCGAGATTTCAGGACGCCTCCTCGGAAATTTGAGCGCAAAGATGACTGAACGGACGTGAATGAATGAGTGCTGAATCGCATTACCTCAATGCGCTGGAAGCACTGGATGAAGGCGACCGAGACCTCGCAAAGAAGGAAGCGAAAAAAGCGACCACCCTCGACCCTGAACATTTGGAAGCATGGTCCGTTTATGTTGACGCCTGTCTGCCACTCCCCGGTGTACCGGCCACGATGGCGCAGGCTGCTCAAGCTCTTTCAGCCGTCAAGAAAATCATCGCTGTTGACCCCTCACGCATGGATATGTGGGTGCGAGGTGGCCGACTTATGGCCGACGATCTTGGCATGCTTCATGATGCACTGCATTGGTGGCAAGCCTGTCGGGAAATCGCTCCTCGGGAAGTCACGCCCGTGGTCGAAATGGCCTCTATCCTCGCCGACATGGGCGAGTATGCTGAAGCTCAAGCAAGACTCCAATCCATTCTGGACGACAACATGGACGTCGGTATGACACAATTTCGCAAAATCAACGGTCTGCTCCAACTTGTTCGGGCGGCTGCGGCCCAACAGGAGAAAGACATTTTCAAGCCCTACGAGAAACATCACGACGGATGGGAGGCGATTCGCCAAAAGATGCGAAAACCACCCATGTCTGAGAATTTCATCTTCCTCATCACGGCAGTACCTATCTTGCTGCTCCTGGTGGTCATGCTCCAAGGAATTGGCGAACCGTCCCTTGGCACCCTGTGCTTGAACACCCTCGTTATTTTCATCGTGATCATGGTGTGCATGCGGAATGCAAAACGTTGGTTCCAAATCATCAATCGTCCTGCATTCAATCTTCTTCGAGCCATGAACTTTGAAGCCGCAACAGGCTACACCGTCCTTGATGAAGACATTCGAACCTCGGTGCTTTACATGTACATCATGCAACGCAAACCAACGGCCTGGCAAGAACGCACGCTGAAGATCATCGATAACGGGAAATCCCTTCCCAATAATTGGCGTCTCAGGCTGCCCAACTTTGAATCTCACGTGGTTGAGGGCGATGAAGAGGGTGAGGTCGACGCGCCCCTCGAACCCTACGAAGAAGAGTGAGGGCCGGCGCTAAGCCATGAAGGCCTGCCCCATTCATGATGAGCGCAAGACATGGAGAACGCCGCCTGCAATCATCATCAGCATAGGCACGATAACGGCTGCTAAGCACCAACCAAACGTTCTGCGAACCATCTGATGGAGTTCGTGGTCTTCCGAAACCGCACCTTGTTCCCACAAGTGGAGGTTCAAGGCAAAACCGAGTAACCCAAGCAAGATCCCAACACCCATCAGGGGACCGAGCGGCAAACCGATGATTCCCATCCAGCGGGCAATACGAGCATGACGCCTCATGCGTCCAAGTTCAACCGACATCAAAGCACCTCAGGCGCTTGACATCATTGTTGAGATTGGGCGTATTGAATGGCGTATTGCTGAGCATAAGCGGCAGCGGTCGCTGCATCGTAGCCTTGGCCGACAAATTGCTGGTAGTACTGTTCGTAAATCGCCTGGTCGAAGGCGGCAGCGGGCTGAGCTGCTGGTTGTGCCGCCTCTGCTGGCTGAGCCGCTGCATCGCCCACATATTGGGCTGCAAAGGCTCTCGCTGTTTCCTCAGGGTAGCCTTGAGCGATCAGTTGCTGGACGTACTGCTCGGTGGGGTCCAAAGCATCGGCACCAAAGCCACTGTCCATTCCACCAAAGGCTTCGTCGTCGTCGTCGCCTCGGCGCATGAACATCAGCGTACCGAAGACGATGAGCAAAAGAACAACGCCGGCGATGAGGAGCGTCGTGGTGTCCAATCCACCCGAGGTATCGTCGCCACCGTTGTCGGTCTGCGTGTTGTCTGTCCACAGGCCGGTGGTTGGGTCATAGGACCATGCGCCATCCCACTGGCAATCGCCGTTGGCATCAAGGATGAACTCGCCACCTGCGTCAATCGCCTGAGGGTCAGCCTCGAGGCCCTGACAGGCAGGGAGGTTCAACTCAATCCACTTGATGGTGACCCATCGCTCATTGGGGTAATCGCCTTCGTAGTACTTGATGTAAACACGCTGAGTACGAGACTCCGCAGTGTAAAGGCCACTCATGTCAAGGGTGATGTCAAACCGGTCGCCATCGCCAAGAGCCGCACTCTTGCCCCAAAGCTTCTGGACGCTCATGTTGTACTTCATCACCGAGGAAGCGGAGAAATTCTCTTCGAAGAAGGCTGCCTCAACATAGACTTCGCTGGTTTCTGCACCAGAAAGTACGCTTCCGGAGATGGTCAACTCATCCTCTTGGAACTTGGAAGCATTCAATTGAACGTTGTCCCATTGGATGTCAGGTTCCTCATCACCAAAGCCTTCTGGTACAATGACGAAGTACATTCGGTGCTTCTCTGAGTATGACGTTGCTCGGTCGGTGACAACCAATTCTATTCGAATTTGATTCTCAGTCGTGCCGGTGGAGTCCACGGTGACGTTCTTGAATTTGTACGACCACTGTCCGCCGCTCGCTGCTGTTTGGGTGAAGGTATGTCCGTCAATATCGAAGGAATCATCACCATAGGGCGCATCGAACAGGACCTTCCATTCGTAGGTCTCAATTCCGTTGCCTTCAATGGCATCCAAGTCGCTTGAATTGCTGGCATCAAAGTGAATGACCAACTCAGCATCATCGCCTTCGCCTTGGAGGATGATACGATGGACGTCCCATTCTTCATTGGAAACCGTCTTGGTTCCCATGAACTCAACGTTGTCTTCGTATTCAGGGCGCATGTCAATGACAGCATCAGCCTCCGGTCGGTACTCGTCGGCATTGATATCGTTGGTTTCAACGGTCACATCGATGATTCGAGCGTGGCCGTTCTCATCATGCAACATCAGCGTGATGTGCCACTGCTCGCCTTGAGCGCATCCCGTTTGTGAGGCGAGGTCGGCCTTACAGAAGGTCATGCTCGGTGTAGCACCGGTGGTGTGTCCGGTGACCCCGCTAGCGAGGGTACTACCGTCCCAGCTGGTTGGACCGTCAATGATCCAGTCAGCCACAAGGGGTTCAGTGGTGTCCGTGGTGTAGCCAAACTCCAGGGTTGCACCGCTCTTCATGTAATGGACGGCATACTTGGGCGATGTGCTGGGGTCCCTCTTTGGCATTTCAGGCTCTCCGGAGCCAGTACTGATGGTGATTTCAAGACCGGCACCTTGGACACCGAAATCGTCTGGATATCCAGTGACATTGTACTTCAAGAGGTTGCCAAGCAGCGGGAAGGTGCTGCTGTCGGCACGCTCGGAATGCGACGCCACGTCAATGGTGGTGATGATGAGTCCACCCTCTAGATAGCTGCAAACTCCGAGGACGGTGTCTTGAATATCTTCAGATGAACGAATAATTCGCTGGAATTCTCCGCCGTTTTCCATGTAGCCGCCACCGCAAACCTGAGGCACTTCGTTGGTGCTGACCGATTTGGTGTTCAAGACCGCCTGAGCGACACCGGAATTGGCATCAAAGCCCTGGAAAGCGTTGACATCGATGTTGTCCATGAAGGGGTGGTATGGGTCAGCAAGGTCCATCGTGCTAAAGGTAACTTGGTCCTCTGCATCGGTGACGCTTCTGATATCCAACCCAAAGGGCAAGCGTTCAACCAAACCTTGGTCGTTACCGTAAATTTGGGTGCCGAGTGGGCCCAAGTGAGCCTGAACAGTACCTCCAGAGGCCATGAAGTTCTCCAACACGGTTACTCGGCTCGGTAGGCCGATTTCTTCGTAATATCCGCCACCACCGAATTGGGTGTCTTTTGCGGCCAAGATGTCTT
>FUFK010048813.1_pt1 | contig 11048 bp, 12 predicted proteins | sample 1021851 | NCBI WGS metagenome assembly FUFK01 (sample SAMEA51879418, study PRJEB19060) | metagenome
ATCAAATTTCCAGAAAAAATAGGCATAGCATAAATTAAAAAGCTGATCTTTCTTAATTGGTTCATTTTAACTCCAATTGACGAGTCTTTGATTATATTAGATAAATTGAATATGTGGCTTTGCAAGGATTTGTTATGTTAGACGTTTCAATTTTTGGGGCGTTTTTCGGGGGAATTCTAGTATTCTTTTCTCCATGTATTCTGCCTATTGTTCCCTTTTATTTAAGTTATATGGCTGGTGTTGGAGTGGCTTCGTTTAATGAAGAGGGAGAACTTCCTAACGATATTCGATATAGAGCTATTGTTTCCTCAATTGCATTTTCATTGGGCATTATTACTATTTTTGTATTATTAGGCGCAGCTGCTTTTTCTATATCCAAAACTTTTCAATCGTATATTGATGAGTTTCGATATTTAGCNTCTGCGATAATTTTGGTCATTGGGCTTCATTTTTTGGGAATTGTTCGCATAGCATTTTTGAACAGGCAGTTTAGTTTACAGGCTGGTGATACATCAAATATGTCTATTTTAAGTTCTTATATTGTGGGATTNGCATTTGCTGCGGGATGGACTCCATGTGTTGGAGGTGTCCTAGCGGCAGTTTTATTTACNGCGTCTTTTGAGGAGACGGCTNTAAAAGGTGTNGGTCTACTTCTGGTTTTTGGTTTGGGTCTGACATTGCCATTCGTGCTTGCTGCAGCTTTTATTAAACCGTTTCTGCAAGTTTCTTTACGTTTTAAAGCGCATTTGAATAAGGTTGAGAAAGCAATGGGCCTATTGCTTATAACATTCGCGGTCTTATTGTTTTCAAACTCGGTTAATTCGATTGCTTTTTGGATGTTAGAAATGGGCGACTGGACTAAACAAGTTTTTGGTAGGGCATAAGTTTAAATAAACTAGATTTTATAAAAAACTGGAGGAAAATATGAAATTTCATAAGAAAATAAACATACTGATTTTTCTATACCTTGTTGCACCAGTGTTGGCATTTGCTGCGGAAATTGGAGATGATGGCCTCCACAAACAAACCTGGATGAGAGATACTTTTAAAGATCTTAGGGAAGATCTAGATGAAGCCAATATGGAAGGAAAAAGATTAGTTTTAATGTTTGAACAAAGAGGGTGCATATACTGCTCAAAAATGCATAAAGATGTCTATTCTCGTGATAAGGTTTCAAATTACATAGAAGACAATTTTTTCGTTGTGCAACTTAATCTCCATGGTGATTTAGAGGTTACGGATTTTGATGGTGAGGTGCTTTCGGAAAAAGCAATGGCTAGAAAGTGGAATATACTTTTTACTCCGACAGTTTTATACCTACCCCAAGAAGTTGATGATGGTTTAACTGCAACAGAAGCTTCCATTTCTTTTATGCCAGGCGCTTGGTCGGCTGGTACCACGCTTGATATGTTAACTTGGGTAAAGGAGGAGCGCTATCTTCTGAATAATGGAGAAGATTTCCAGCGTTACCACGCAAGAAGAATAAACGAGCGAAGAGCTGCAAAATCAAATTAGTGATTTAATTTATTTGTTTTTTGAGTTTGATCTTGATTTTTATAATTTGAGTAGCCTACGGTAGATTTAGGATATCAGGATTTTTAGTCTTGATTACTATGGGAGGAGCTATGAGGCTTACAATAAGTACATTGGCAGCTGCGGCCGCTTTAAGCAGCACTGTGTTTGCCGAACCAACAGCGCCCGGAAACATAAAGTTTGGAGAAAACGGTGAAGTGGAGCTTGCCCTCACAGGTGTTGCGGGTGATGCAGCAAGTGGAAGAAAACTTTTTATGAACCGAAAAAAAGGTAATTGCCTAGCATGTCATGTAAATAGTGATATGGCAGAACAAACTTTTCATGGCGAAGTTGGCCCAGAATTGGACGGAGTAGCAGATAGATGGAATACAGCGGAACTTCGTGGTATTTTAGTTAACTCAAAAAATATGTTTGAGGGCACTATAATGCCGGCGTTTTATAGGGATAGCGGTTATAATCGGATTTTGAAAAAGTTTGATGGNACAACCATTCTATCNGCGCAGGAAGTCGAAGANCTGTTGGCTTATGTTANGACTTTGAAAGAATAGCGAAGGCATTGAAATTTAATAATTAGGAGATTGTTATGAATTTCACACGACGTGAAACAATGGCGGTAAGCGGAGCGGCTCTGGTAGCTAGCGTGCTGCCTTTAAAATTAGTGGCGTCTACGCCTGATCTTATTTCAGGTATAACGGGAGGTGCAGAAGCATCCGATGCTGGTATAAATTTGACAGCCCCAGAGATTGCAGAAAATGGGAACACTGTTCCCATTTCAATCGATGCGCCTGGAGCAGTCGCAATCACGGTTTTGGCGGCAGGAAATCCGACACCTGGCGTTGCGAAATTTAATTTTGGAGCGGGTTCAGGCTCTCAAAGCTGCACAACCCGTATTAGGTTAGCTGGAACACAAGATGTTATCGCTGTTGCTGAAATGGCGGATGGTTCTTTTTCTGCTGCCCATCAGACTGTTAAGGTCACAATTGGCGGCTGCGGCGGCTAGGTATTAGGGAGATAAAAAATGGCAAAAGGTGTAAAACCACGCGTTAAGGTNCCCAAAACTGCAGCTGCAGGGGAGACGGTAACAATAAAGACTTTAATTAGTCATAAAATGGAAACTGGGCGTCGCAAAGATGGAGACGGAAATGTAATCCCNCGNTCAATAATTAATAGGTTTACNTGTGCGTTNAATGGNAAAAATGTGGTTGATGTGAATATGGAGCCGGCAATATCTGTCAATCCGTATTTTCAATTTGAAGCGACTGTGCCCGAAGCTGGTGAATTCGTATTTACATGGTATGACGATGACGGTTCAGTTTACGAAAAGAAAAAGTCAATAAAAATAGCTTAGGGCAAATTGTTTTCGTTTAGAGCGGAGACGCCTTTTTGGGAGGAAAAGAATATGAAAATCACGTCGCTTTTACCACTGGCGCTCAGTCTTGCGATAATTGCTGGTTTCGTAACTGCAGGGGAAGACTCAACATTAACGATTGACGGGGAAGTTTTTGTCACTAAAGCTGCCGCTCCAGCCCATCTTGAAAACGTAGACGAAATATTTTCTGGATGGACTTTTAGGCTAGATGAAACGCAAGCGCTTCAAATGGATGATTTTGATAACCCCGCGTTTGTCTTTGTAGATCAGGCGTTAGATCAATTTGAAATGGTTGAAGGTTCTGCTGGTAAGGCCTGTTCTTCGTGTCATGAGTCCGCTGAGGTTTTCTCGGGTTTACGCGCGAGCATGCCGCGAGTTAATTCAGCTGGTGAGCTTGAAACTATTCCAGAGTTAATAAATAACTGTCGAACAGAGAGAATGGGTGCTGAAAAATGGAAATGGTCAGGTGGGCAAATGTCAGCAATGTTGGGTCTCATTGGACTCCAGTCTCGAGGTATGCCTGTTGAAGTTTCTATAGANGGGCCAGCCGCTTCTTTCTGGGAAAAAGGCAAAGAGCTTTATTATATGCGGGTNGGTCAACTAGATATGGCATGCTCAAGTTGTCATGAGGATAACTATGGAAACATGATCCGTGCAGATCATTTGTCACAGGGNCAAATAAATGGCTTTCCGACTTATCGATTAAAAAATGCTAAATTGAACACAATCCACGGACGTTTTAAAGGCTGTATGAAAAATATCAGAGCTACGCCTTTCAAAGAGGGTAGTGATGAATTTAAAGCACTTGAACTTTATGTTGCGTCTCGTGCGAATGGGTTATCCGTCGAGACGCCGTCAGTTCGAAACTAAGTTTTATAGTCCTCGCATCGGACGGTGCGGGGATTTTTTGACTTAACTTATGTAAAAAATTGCATGTNTTTGCTTAATGGAAAANAATAATATGTTATCACGTCGCGATTTTTTACAAGTATCGATGGCTGCGTCTTCACTTTATGGTGCCTCTGGGTTTGGGAGCTGGGCCAAGTTAGCGGCTCAACAAAAGCTAAACCAAAACCAACTTTTAGAATTTGAAAACTTTGGAAATGTATCGCTTGTTCATGTTACCGACATACATGCGCAATTAAAGCCGATTTATTTTCGTGAACCAGAGGTAAATTTAGGGGTTGGGGATGCTTTAGGACAGGTGCCCCATATTACAGGTTCGGACTTTCGTAGGCTNTACGGAATTGATGATGGGTCCCCAGCTCACTATGCATTAACTTATGATGATTTTATTGCTATGGCCGATGGTTATGGGCGTGTTGGTGGGTTGGATCGTGTNGCTACTGTNATAAATTCCATTCGCGCTGAAAGACCTGACGCNCTNTTACTCGACGGTGGAGATACATGGCATGGTTCATATACATGTTACCATACTCAAGGTCAGGATATGGTAAACGTTATGAACGCTTTACAGCCAGATGCAATGACATTCCATTGGGAATTCACACTGGGTTCTGATCGCGTTTCAGAGATTGTTGAAAATCTACCTTTTGCCGCTCTGGGTCAGAATATTTTTGATGCTGAATGGGATGAGCCTGCNGAACTTTTTCCACCTTATAAAATGTTTGAACGTGGGGGCTCAAAAATAGCAGTTATAGGTCAAGCCTTTCCATACATGCCGATTGCCAACCCTGGCTGGATGTTTCCGGAATATAGTTTTGGNATACGAGANTCCAATATGCAGNATATGGTTGATGAAGTCCGCNCTTTAGGTGCGGAATTGGTTGTTGTGTTATCTCATAATGGATTTGATGTGGATAAGAAAATGGCTGGCCGCGTTTCCGGAATTGATGTGATTTTATCTGGACATACTCATGANGCTCTACCAGAACCTGTATTAATTGGAAAAACAATTATCATTGCTTCTGGTTCAAATGGAAAATTTGTCAGCCGAGTCGATTTAGATGTCCAAAACGGACGCATGATGGGTTACAAGCACAAATTAATTCCAATATTTTCTGATGTTATATCGCCTGACAAAGCGGTGGCAAATTTAATAGACCAACAACGCGCTCCTTACATAAACGAGTTAAATGAAGTTATCGGGAAATCAGAAAGCCTTTTATATCGGAGGGGTAATTTTAATGGAACTTGGGATGATTTAATATGTGAAGCGCTTNTTGAAGAGCGCGANGCAGATATTTCGATGTCTCCAGGTGTTAGATGGGGTCCCTCAATTGTTCCAGGTCAAGATATAACCCGTGAGGATATATGGAACGTGACTTCAATGACGTACGGTAAAGCCTACAGAACAGAATTTACAGGAGAATTTATTCATATTATTTTGGAAGATGTGGCGGATAATTTATTTAATGCTGATCCCTACTATCAACAGGGCGGTGATATGGTGCGTATAGGCGGTATGAGCTATAAAATTGATATAAATAAACCCCCAGGTAGTCGCATAACGGATATGACACTTTTGAAGACTGGTGAAAAAATTGACCCTTCAAAAACTTATATTGTGTCTGGTTGGGCTTCAGTGAATGAAAACACTGAGGGGCCACAGATCTGGGATGTGGTTGAAAATTATATTCGAAGGAACCAAACCATCTCTATTGAACCTAGCAGTAATGTAAAAGTTGTCGGTATTTAGTGGACTTGTTAAAGGAAAAATAAATTATGACGGATGATTTTTCTGATAAAAAACCTTCTCGACGACAATTTTTAGCCGGTGCCGCTGCTTTAGGCGCAGGCTCTTCTGCTGCGGGCTCTCTATCAGCTAGTGGTGATGATCCGCTTATAACTGAGGTTCAAGAATGGGCCCAAATAACTGGTGACGGTGTCGACGCTACTCCCTATGGACTTCCAATTGAATTTGAAAAGGACGTGGTTCGGAGGAATGTTGGTTGGTTAACCGCTGATACAATAAGTTCTATAAATTTTAGTCCTATCCATGCTTTGGATGGAACAATCACGCCACAAGGNTGTGCTTTTGAACGACATCATTCGGGAGCAATTGAACTACGAAAAGAGGACTATCGACTGATGATAAACGGTCTGGTCGATAAAGAATTAGTTTTTACTTATGAAGATCTTGAAAGATTTCCCAGGGAACAGCATGTGTACTTCTGTGAATGTGCGGCCAATACCGGAATGGAGTGGGCAGGTGCGCAGTTGAATGGCGTTCAGTTCACCCATGGCATGATTCATAATATGGAATACACGGGTGTTTCCCTCCGAACGTTACTCAATGAAGCTGGTTTGAATGCGGCTGGTGATTTAAAAGGAAAATGGATTTTTGTAGAGGGAGCCGATGCCTCTTCTAATGGTCGATCCATCCCCATGGAGAAAGCTTTAGATGATGTTCTTGTCGCTTTTAAAGCCAATGGTGAAGCGCTGAGAAAAGAGCACGGTTATCCTGTCCGGCTTGTTGTGCCCGGTTGGGAAGGAAACATGTGGGTTAAATGGCTTAGGCGTGTTGAAGTTATGGATAAACCAGTTGAAAGTAGAGAGGAAACTTCCAAGTATACTGACACGCTCGCTGATGGGATAAGCAGAAAGTGGACTTGGGCTATGGACGCTAAATCGGTAGTCACATCACCCAGCCCCCAGTCTCCAATCTTACATGGAAAAGGTCCATTGGTTATTTCTGGCTTAGCATGGTCTGGACGGGGTGCCGTAACGAGAGTGGATGTTACAACAGACGGAGGAAAAAACTGGCATGAGGCTAGATTGGCTCAGCCTGGAACGAAAATGGCGCTTACAAGATTTTATCTGGATATAGAGTGGGATGGTGAAGAAATGTTCCTGCAGTCNAGAGCTCATGACGAAACAGGTTATGTTCAGCCTACCAAAGAAGAGCTCAGAGAAGTNCGCGGTCTAAATTCCATTTATCATAATAATTGTATCCAAACCTGGTGGGTTAAATCAGATGGAGAGGCCGAAAATGTCGAAATCTCGTGATTTATTCATAGCTTTAGGAACATGTGTTTTTGGCGTTTTATTGATTGCGAGTAACTTTGCAGATCGTTTTATAACACAAATTCCAGAAGGTGCTGACGTAGTGGCAGCAGAGTTTGATTTTGATTTTAAAATGATTGCAGCAGCCTCAGCCTCTGCTGTCGGGCCAAGAGATGGAAAGTTTGGGTTAGGACGTGGTGCTACACAAAACGAAGTTGCGGCTTGGAACGGTGATATAAGTCCAGATGGCACTGGCTTACCGGTTGGCTCCGGCGATGCAATAGACGGAGAGGAAATTTTTTCTGAACATTGTGCCATATGCCANGGAGACTTTGCCGAAGGNGTGGATAACTGGCCNGAGTTAGCTGGTGGCTTAGATACACTTGCAGACGAAGATCCAGTAAAAACAGTAGGTTCATATTGGCCCTATTTATCGACAGCATGGGATTATGTGAAACGCTCAATGCCTTTTGGTTATGCTCAAAGTTTGAGTGATGATGATGTCTATGCAATTGTTGCTTATATACTTTATTCTAATGATATTATTGATGAGGAGTTTGTCTTATCAAATGAAACCTTTCTTGACGTGAAAATGCCAAATGCAAATGGTTTCATAATTGATGACCGTTTGACATCAGAGTCACATTTTTGGAATAAAAAAGTTTGCATGTCTGACTGCAAAAGTGATGTTGAAATTACAATGCGCGCGGCTGTACTTGATGTAACTCCAGAGGATGATGAAAACGAAGAGACTGCGGTTTCGTCTGCTACGGAAACTANNGCAAAACAATCTGAAGTACAGGCGGAATCAGCGGTTGAGCTAGCTGCCTTAGATCCCGAGCTGGTGAAATCTGGAGAGAAAGCCTTTAANAAATGTAAGTCTTGTCATCAAATTGGTGATGGAGCAAAAAATAAAACTGGACCTCATTTAAATGCGATTTTTGGTCGAAAAATAGGTAGTCTTGAGGGATTTAAGTATTCCAAGGTTTTTAAGTCGATGCGTGATAATGGTCGCGTCTGGGACGAAGAATCAATGTCGGCATTTTTAGCCGCACCCAAACAATATGCAAAAGGTACTAAAATGTCTTTTTCAGGTTTCAAAAAAGAAGAGGATATTGTTTCAACCATTGAATATTTGAAGTCATTCGAGGCTTATAATTAAATTACGTACGGTGTTTTTTGACAGGTTGCTTTTTTTTGGGTTACCGTAAGGTGAGTTAAGGGGTGATTTATGTGCTTTAGGTCTATTTTGGTCTTATCAGCATTATTTTTGGGAANTAATTTAAACGCTGANTCAGCTAAGGAAGAATTTGTTCTGCCTTCTTCTATCTTGGAAATTGAAGGTGATCTAGCCTACGGAGAGTATTTAGCCAGTGATTGCCAAACGTGTCACCGTTCCGATAACAAGAATGAGGGCATTCCTGGAATAAATGGTAGGGAAATTACAGAAATCGTGTATGCTCTACATGAATACAAGAATAAATATCGCNAAAACGAAGTCATGCAAATGATGGCNGGAGGTTTAAGCGATGAAGAGATTGCAGCTTTGGCAAGTTACTTTGCGTCGTTGCAGTAAATACTTGTACCTAAATGGTATGGGGAAAAGCCTTTTAGGAGGCTCTGGGTTTATCCCAGATAAACAGTGGAGGGAAAAATATGTCGATAAATAGACGTTCATTTATACAAACGGCGGCTGCTGTCACCGCTAGTTTGTCGGCTCCAATGGTAATGGCGAATGGGGGAAAACCAAAAGTTGTTGTTATTGGAGGTGGTGCTGGTGGTGCCACCGCAGCTAGGTATATTGCTAAAGACAGTAAAGGTGCAATTGACGTAACTTTAGTAGAGCCGTCTCGCACTTATTACACATGCTTTTTTTCTAATCTCTATTTAGGAGGTTTTAGAGACTTGGGCAGTATTGCGCACAGTTATGGCAATCTCGCTTCAGAATATGGGATTAACGTCGTTCATGACTGGGCTGTAGATATTGACCGAGGAGGTAAAACAGTTTCTTTAGCCGGAGGCGGAACGCTCTATTATGATCGTCTTGTTCTTTCGCCCGGTATTGATTTTGTTGATGGTGCAGTTGAAGGTTGGGATTTAAATGCTCAAAATAAAATGCCGCATGCTTATAAGGCTGGCAGTCAAACAGANTTATTAAAAGCGCAACTGGCTTCTATGCCCGCTGGTGGCGTATTTGCAATGGTTGCCCCACCGAACCCTTACAGATGTCCTCCTGGACCATATGAACGGGTTTCGATGATTGCTCATATGCTTAAGAAATCGAATCCAACTGCCAAAATCATAGTAGCGGATCCAAAACCAAAGTTTTCTAAAATGGGACTATTTCAGGAAGGTTGGGCAAACCACTATGACGGGATGATTGATTGGATTGGTTCAGAATTCGGTGGAGGAAATGTATCTGTTAATCCTGAAGCTATGACCGTATCAATTGATGGTGAAGAAACGAAAGTGGACGCTTGTAACGTTATTCCTGCGATGAAAGCTGGGCGAATTTGTGAGATGGCTGGCATAACAGACGGGAATTGGGCACCTGTAAGTGCTCATGATATGTCTTCTAAAGTTGATAGCAATATTCACGTTTTGGGTGATGCTTCAATGCAGGGTGATATGCCAAAATCTGGTTTCTCAGCTAATTCTCAGGCTAAAGTTGCTGCCATGGCTATTAGAGGAGCGTTAACTGGTTCAAAAGTATTCCCAGCTAAGTTCTCCAATACATGCTGGTCTTTAGTCGATACGAATGACGGCGTTAAAGTGGGTGCCACATATAAAGCAACAGACGAAAAGATTGCAAAAGTTGATGGATTTATTTCCAAAACTGGTGAAACAGCAGATGTACGTAAAGCTACTTATGAGGAATCGCTCGGCTGGTACGCTGGTATCACAGCTGACATGTTTGGCTAAATGATTAATCCCAGCTCACTGCTAAGAGCTGGGATTTTTTCCTTAAATCGGAAAAAACCATGTGTCGCATTCGGCCATGCTATCTGATCATATTCTTTCGAAATTTGGACAACATTTAGGCCGCGCTTTTTGAGATTTTTTATAAATGATGCGTTTGGCCCTATTGCAGCATAAGCAACAACGATTTGTTCTATTTTGTTTTCATAATACCAGTTTTCAATTTGATTAGCCGTTGTGACTAATTTTACTACACCAATTTTATCTTTATACCTTATCGAGACATCTTCGATTAATGAATTTACGAACGTGTGTGCTGATTTTGCACATGACCAGGGGCTCACTTGATCCAAGTTGTTTACTGCAATAGCACTTTCAATTTTTAAACCATTGATAACTGGTGAAAGATCTAAGTCTTCATCGTGTATCAAAAGCCCAGTTCTCATATTTGGGTTTATTAAGTTACTGAGGTTCAATATTGATATATTTGGATGAGGTTTTCCTTTTAATGGTGTTGCCGAGCTTGAAAGGCCAATGGGATCAAATCTATCATCTGTAAATTTAGAAATATTATCTCTGCGCGCCAGGTAAGTTTTNCCCTGTGTTTGAAGGCCTGCAATCCAACGCCAACTTAACGTATTCGAAGCAGGGTCTCCATCTAGTAAATGACGTAGAAAAAAATCTGCACCAAGCTGCCAAGGTAAATGTAAAGTAAATATCCATATTGAAGCAAACCACATGCGAGCGTGATTATGAAGATATCCGGTTTCTTTGAGTTCGGATGCCCAAAAATCAAAGCAATCTATGTTGGTTTTACCTTCACAGGCTGTTTCCCAAGATTTACGTAAGCCCGATTGAGTCATAATCTGATTTTCTAATCGGCTTAAATCGTTTTGGTAATCTAGCCAAACCGACGGTCTCATTTCCAGCCAACCTTTCCAGTAAGTTCGCCAAAATACTTCTTGTACAAATTTTTCTGATGAAGAAAGGCTATATTTATTTAAAACAGCCTTCAAAACCTCCGCTTCTGTTAAAATTCTTCGCCTTATAAAAGGAGATAATTGNGAAACATAATTATGTTTAGATGGGCCAAAGTCATAATTTCTTTTATTTCTGTAACTTANACCTGCTTTTGGTATAAAATCTGTNAGCTTTTCNAGNGCTGTTGCTCGACTTGGGTTGTTATATAGGGGCTTATTTTTTGACATCATAGCTAGGTAGGGGAGTAGTAGAAGAGTTCAAGTTTTTGTCGAGAAATATA
>FUFK010060393.1_pt1 | contig 11048 bp, 9 predicted proteins | sample 1021851 | NCBI WGS metagenome assembly FUFK01 (sample SAMEA51879418, study PRJEB19060) | metagenome
TTGATGAAGTTGCAAGAATTGAAGCATCTGCAATTTGGATTACAATTTTTGGTATTGCTTTATTAATTTCAATTAAAATAGTCCAAGGGATTTTAGCTAATTCTATTTTAGAAAAAAAATATTCAGAGTGGCTTTCAGATAAAACGATAAGACCAGGAATGCAAACGAAGAACTTCATTTCAAGTACAATTTTTGCTGCAGTGATTATGTTTTTCTCAGTTGTGCATTATAGTTTTCCAGGAGTTATTACTATAATGGATGACTTTCCAACTCATCCAGACATAAGACTTACCTCAATTAAATGGGTTGAAACTATTTTTGATTATGCTGTTTTAAAAGGAGATGCTTTATTTACAGCAATCACAATTGGTATAAGATCAGTGTTAGATTTCTTAGAACTATTGTTTGTAAAAACTCCATGGATAGTGATCATTACAACTATAGTAACTTTAACAGGTCTAGCTGCGGGCCCAAGAGCTGCAATTTATTCAGCAGGATTTTTATGTTACATGGGATTTTTAGGCTTTTGGGTAAAAGCAATGACTACCTTAGCTCTTCTAGGAACAGCTGCTGTACTAAGTATTGTAATTGGAATTCCACTTGGAATTTTCTGTGCAAGACGTCAAAGATTTTATTCAATGATAAGACCAATAATGGATTTCATGCAAACNATGCCAGCNTTTGTNTTTATGATTCCAGTTATNGCNTTNTTTGGAACAGGAAAAGTTGCTGCAGTAATTATTACAATGATTTTTGGAGGNACNCCTGTGGTTAGATTAACAGTTCTTGGATTAAGAGGTGTTCCTGAAACAATTAGAGAAGCTGCAATCGCTTATGGCGCATCTAAATGGTATTTATTAAGAAAAGTAGACTTACCATTAGCAACCCCTTCTATATTAGCGGGTGTAAACCAAACAGTAATGTTGAGTTTAGCAATGGTAGTAGTTGCATCACTTATAGGAGCAAAAGGTCTTGGACAAGATGTTTTAGAAGCACTCCAATATGCTAATGTTGGACAAGGAATTTTAGCAGGTGTTGCAATTTTATTTGTTGCATTGATTCTTGATAGGGTTGTTCAAGGTAAGAAAAGAGTTTAACTATTTTTAATGGAGTATGCTTTATTAGGTTTTTTTACNGGGCTAAGTTTAATTTTAGCTATTGGNGCTCAAAATATTTTTGTTATTGAGCAAGGTTTAAAAAAACAACATGTATTTCTTGTTTGTTTAATATGTTCAGTATCAGATCTAATATTGATATTCATAGGTATATTACTTTTTCACTATTTTAATCAATACTTTAACCAAACAGTAGAATTAATATTTAATATACTTTTAATTTTATTTTTACTGCACTTTATTTATATAAAAATTAAAACACATTATTCAGAAATCAATTTTCATAATGAGTTAACAAGTATTTCAAAAATAAATATATTTATTAAAACTCTTGGATTTACTTATCTAAATCCGCATGTTTATTCTGATACAGTATTTTTTCTAGGAAATTTTGCTAAAAATTATCAATTAAGTCAAAAAGTGGCTTTTGGATTAGGTGCATCTATAGCTTCATTTTTATTTTTTTTTGCATTAGGTTATTTATCTAATTACCTATCAAAATATGCTAAAAGTAAAAAAATTTGGAAAATAATTAATATTTTTATTATATCTTTTATGAGTGTTTTAATTTTGTATATTATTAAGGAAATATTATGAATGATATTTATGTAGATGATATTGGAAAAGGTTTTCCATTCGTTTTTGTCCATGGGTATCTTGGTTCATCAGAAATGTGGTGCTTTCAAAAAAATTATTTCTCAAAATATTACAGAGTCATAGCACCTGCTTTGCCTGGATTTGGTGAAAGTTATAAAGCAAAATCTTTAAACACCATTAATGATATGGCGAATAAAATAATAGAAATACTAAATCAAAAGAAAATTGATAAATTTAATTTGATTGGTCATTCCATGGGAGGAATGGTTGTTCAAGAAATAACAAAAATTGTTGGTGATAGAGTTAATAAATTAATTTGTTTTGCCACAGGATCAATAGGAGATATTCCTGGTAGATTTGAAACAATGGATGAAACAAGAAAAAAATTAAAAAAAGATGGAACAAAAATTTCATTTTCAAGAGTTCCTCCAAAATGGTTTGTAAAAGGTAATAAAGATAAAAATTATTTTTTATGTGAAAATGCTGTAACTAATGTTTCTATAGAAACAGCNGATAATGCNTTGCTNGCNATGAAAAATTGGANAGGAATTGATAACTTAAAAAATATTGAAAATGAAACTTTAATTATTTGGGGAGATAAAGATATTTCTTATAATTTTGATCAAGTTNATACATTAAATAAAAATATTAAAAATAGCCGTTTAGAAATTTTTAAAGGATGTTGTCATAATGTACATTTAGAGCAACCAGAAAAATTTAATATTTTAATAAAAAATTTTTTAAATTAATGTTCTTGAAAAATTTTTAAATTATTCAATNATAAATTGCATTCAAGCTATTCGTTTTAAGCATATGACTTATCTGATAATTAAATAATGTATTAAAAATTAATGAAATTTATAATTCTTAAATTTTCTTTAGGTTGTAATTGCGAGTCGTTATCATACTATAATTCGTATAAATTTAACTAAGGGGGATAAATGTACAAAACATTTAAATTAATTTTTGCATTTCTTTTGGCGGTTCTATTTTTAAATAGTAGCGCTATTGCAGGTGCATACAAAGGTCCTGATTTAAGCGGTGAAAAAATCGTTATATCTGGTCCTTGGTTGGCTCCACAAGATGAGCAATTCAGAAAAGTAATTAAAGCTTTTACCGATGCTACAGGAGCTACAGTAGAATATGGAGGATCAGATAGTTTTGAACAGCAAATTATAATTGATGTTAAAGCTGGAAGTCCGCCAAATCTAGCAATATTTCCACAACCTGGTTTAGCTGCAAACGTAGCTGCTTTAGGAGGACTAACTCCATTAGGCAATGATATGAAAAATTGGGTATTAGAAAATTATGCTGCTGGTCAATCATGGGTGGATTTAGGAACTTATCCAGACAAAAATGGAAATAAAGATTTTTTTGGTTTCTTTTATAGAGTTAACGTTAAAAGTTTAGTTTGGTATTCACCAGATAACTTTTCAGATAATGGTTATAAAGTTCCAAAAACAATGGAAGATCTAATTTCATTAACTGAAAAAATGGCAGCTGATGGAAATACTCCATGGTGTATAGGATTAGGTTCTGGAGATGCTACTGGATGGCCTGCAACAGACTGGATGGAAGATATTATGCTAAGAACACACAAACCTGCTGTTTATGATATGTGGGTTACAAATGAAATGCCATTTAATGACAAAAGAGTTATTGAAGCAATGGATTTCTTTGGTTCATTTGCAAAAAATGATAAATATGTTGCTGGTGGGTCAAAAGCAGTTGCAACAACTGATTTTAGAGACTCTCCAAAAGGACTATTTTCATCTCCACCTAAATGTATGATGCATAGACAAGCAAGCTTTATACCTGCTTTCTTTCCAGATGGTGTAAAAGCTGGAGAAGATTATGACTTCTTTTACTTTCCATCTTATTCTACTAAAGATTTAGGAAACCCTGTTTTAGGTGGTGGAACTCTATTCGCAATTACTAAAGATAGTAAAGCTACAAGAGAGTTTTTAAATTATCTAGGACACCCTCAATCTAATGAAATATGGATGGCAATAGAAGGTTCAGGATTCTTAAATCCAAACAAACTTATAGATTTGAGCAAACACTCAAGTGATACGTTTAGAGGTTTGAATCAAATTCTTCTTAATGCTACTACATTTAGATTTGATGGTTCTGATTTAATGCCTGGAGCAATAGGTGCAGGATCATTTTGGACTGGAATGGTAGACTACACTAGCGGTCAATCTTCAAAAGAAGTTGCAGATAAAATTCAAGCTAGTTGGGATGCTATAAAATAATAGATTAAATTCAGGCGAACTAATTGATTTTAGTTCGCCTGTTTGTTATTTTCATTTACTTGTGACTATAACTTCTCTTTTTCTTTATGTTTTTTTTGGAACTGCAATATGTTTTTTGTATTTTCATTTATCAAACTTAGCTTTAGATTTTGCTTCAAAAAAAAATACTAAAAAATTCTCTCAAAAATCAGTTTTAAGACCTTATATATTTATTGCACCAGCTGTTATAATTTTAGTAATATTTATTCTTTACCCAGTAGTTGAAACTTTAAGATTAAGTTTTTTTAATAAAACTGGTTTTGAATTTGTAGGAATAAAGAATTATGTTTGGGCAGCAAATGATCCTGAGTTTAAAAGAGCTATATTAAATAATTTAGGATGGTTATTAGTTGTTCCAACATTAAGTGCATTTTTTGGCTTAGTTATTGCATATTTGGCTGATAAGTTATGGTGGGGAACAATAGCGAAATCAATTATTTTTATGCCAATGGCCATCTCTTTTGTAGGAGCAGGAGTTATATGGAAATTTGTATATGATTATAGAGGCCCAAGTGATGATCAAATTGGATTTTTAAATGCAGTAGTTGTTTCTTTGGGTTTTGAACCACAAGCTTGGATGACTATTCCGGTTTGGAATAATTTGTTTTTAATGGCAATAATGATATGGATTCAAACAGGTCTTGCTATGGTTATTTTTAGTGCCGCACTTAGAGGCATTCCAAAAGAAATGTTAGAGGCCGCGAGAATAGACGGGGCAAGTGAATTTAAAATTTTTACTAAAATAATTATACCATATCTAGAAAAAACAATTTTAGTAATATGGACTATTATTACTATTTTAGTATTAAAAATATTTGACATTATTTTAGCTATGACAAATGGACAGTGGAATACAGAGGTGCTTGCGAATTTAATGTATGATTGGATGTTTAGAGGTGGCGGAGATTCAGGAAGAGGAAGTTTAATGGCTATAGTTATAATGATCGGAGTAATACCTATAATGATTTGGAACATTCGAAGACACAAAGAGGATGAAAAATCATAATGAATAAAAATATTTTAACAAAAATAATAATAAATTTATTGCTTCTGCTCTTTGTAGTTACGTGGGTTCTGCCTACTTTTGGTTTATTTGTAAGTTCATTTAGAGATAAAGATTTGTTNGCAACAAGTGGATGGTGGACCACATTTAACACAAACGAAGTAAATGAAATTTATAGAACAAAAACTTATGAAGATCAAATTGAAGAAAACGGGACATTTTTTATTAAAGGAAATCTATTAGATAAAAATTCTGGAAAAAAAATAATTAGTTATGGAATTACATCTAAAGAAATGAATAAATATAAAATTAATCAGAAAGCAATACTTAAAAATAAAAGTGAAATTGAAATAAGTGAAAACGGCGAATATATCTGGAAATCAGAGAAACCATTCAAACATAAAAGAGGAAAAAGAATATTTATCACATCTTTAAGTCCACCAAAATTTACACTAGATAATTATAAAGAAGTTTTATTTAAAGAAGGTATTGGTCAAGCTTTTTTAAATACACTTACTGTTGCAATTCCCTCTACAATTATACCATTAATAATATGTTCATTCTTTGCATATGCTTTGTCTTGGATGAAATTTTGGGGAAGAGATACTTTGTTTGCACTTATTGTTGCCTCTTTAGTCGTCCCATTGCAAATGTGTTTAATACCTTTGTTAAGTATTTATAACGATGTGGGTGCTTTTTTTAATATTGGTGCAAAATCTTATCCCGGGGTATGGATGGCCCACACAGGCTTTGGTTTAGCGTCAACTACTTTTTTGTTAAGAAATTTTATAAAATCTTTGCCTAGTGAAATGATAGAGGCTGCAAGAGTAGATGGGGCAACACATTATGATATATTTCTAAGAATTATTATACCTTTATCGGTACCTGCATTTGCATCTGTTTTTATTTTACAATTTTTATGGGTATGGAATGATTTATTGGTAGGATTAATTTTCTTAGATCAAGTACCAAGTGAAATAATTTTAACTGCGAAACTAAGAGAGTTATTAGGTTCAAGAGGAGAAAATTGGGAAATATTGACTACCGGCGCTTTTGTATCTATGACTGTACCTTTATTTATATTCTTTGCTTTACAAAGGTATTTTATTAGAGGTTTAGTGGCAGGATCAGTGAAAGGATAAATTGTTATGAATAAGATTGTTTTAATTGGAGCAGGAAGTACTCAGTTTGGACTAGGAACAATTGGTGATATATTTAAGTCAAAAGTTTTAGAAGGATCAACAATTGTTCTTCATGATATAAATTCAGACTCTTTAGAAAATACAAAAAAAATTTCAGAAAAATATAAAGAAGAACTAAATGTTAAATGTAATATTTTAGCCACAACAAATCTTCAAGAAGCTCTTAAAAATGCTAACTTTTGCATAATTTCAATAGAAGCGGGTGATAGATTTAAACTTTGGGATCAAGATTGGCAAATTCCTTTAGATTTTGGACTTAAACAAATAATGGGAGAGAATGGTGGTCCAGGAGGATTATTTCATAGCCTAAGGATAGCGCCAGAAATAGTTAAGATATGTGATGAAATTGTTAAAGTTTGTCCAGACGCATTTGTATTTAATTATTCAAATCCTATGCAAAGAGTATGTCATTCAGTTACTACAAAATATCCTGATCTTAAATTTACAGGTCTTTGTCACGAAATAGCTTCTATGGAAAGACAATTACCAACATTAATGGAGACAGATTATTCAAATATTGAAATAAAAGCAGGTGGCTTAAACCATTTTAGTATTTTAATAGATGTTAAGTATAAAGATACCCAAAAAGATGGATATCCAATTATAAGAAAAAAATTTAAAGAATATTATTCAACTTTAGTAAACGATCATGAGGGTTTTTTATCAGAACCTGGGGCAGAGAGAGGTTTATTTTTTAATCTGTATGAAAAATATAATTTTTTACCAATAACTACAGATAGCCATTTAGGAGAATATATTCAATGGGCTCATAAAGTCGTAGATCAAGAAGCAATTAATCATTTTTATAATAATTACAAAAAGAAATGTATGACTTATTATGAAAATGTTTCTTACTCTTCTTTTTTTGATAAAAATAATAAAGAAATGAATGAGAGGATTGTTCCTATCATTGAAGCAATTATAGAAGATAGCAATATCGAAGAAGAAGCTGTAAATATTCCAAATAAAAAATTTATTGATAAAGTTCCAGATAATATAGTTGTAGAAGTGCCTGGCATTTTAAATAAAAATGGTGTCACTGGTGTGAAATTAGAAAATTATCCATCTTCATTTGGTACATTATTAAACAATCAATCTGGAGTAATTGAGTTAACTACAGAAGCGGTACTAAAAAAATCAAAACAAAGCGCTTATTTAGCTTTATTAGCCGATCCGGTAGTTGATGATGCTGTTGCAGCTGAAAAACTATTAAACAAAATGTTAGAAACTCAAAAGGAATACCTAGGCTATTTAAATTAAAAAAAGTATTTGTGTCAAATATTAGTATAAATAAAATAAACAAATTTTTTGGCAATGTGCACGTCATAAAAGATGTATCTTTAGATATAAAAAGCGAGTCCTTTACTGTTTTGGTTGGACCAAGTGGATGTGGAAAATCTACAATGTTAAGAATGATAGCAGGTTTAGAAGAAATTAACTCAGGGTCAATTTCTATTGACGATCAAATTGTAAACAATCTCCCACCTAAAGAAAGAGATATAGCAATGGTTTTTCAATCATATGCTTTGTATCCTCATATGACTGTTTTTGACAATATGGCTTTTGGTTTAAAATTAGAAAAAAGATCAAAAGAAGAAATTAATGAAAGAGTATATGAAGCAGCAAAAATTTTACAAATAGAAAATTTTCTACAAAGAAAACCCAAGCAACTTTCAGGCGGACAACGACAAAGAGTTGCAATTGGTAGGGCAATCACAAGAAAACCAAAAGTTTTTCTTTTTGATGAACCTTTGTCTAATTTAGATGCAGCTTTAAGAGTTCAAATGAGAGTGGAATTAGCAAAATTGCACGATCAATTAAATACAACAATGATATATGTAACTCACGACCAGACTGAAGCAATGACTTTAGCCGACGATATTGTTGTGCTCGATCAAGGCATTGTATCTCAAAAAGGATCTCCAATGGATTTATATAACTTTCCAAATAATATATTTGTTGGAGGTTTTATTGGATCTCCTAAAATGAATTTTATAGATAGTAAAATTCTAAGTATTAACAAAAATACTACAGAAGTAGATCTAATGGGCTCTGCAAAAATAAATATATCAAAAATATCTAAAACCTCATCAGTTGGAGAGAGTATTAAAATTGGAATCAGACCTGAGCATCTTACAATAAATCAAAATGCAGAAGCCAACTGGGAAGGTAAAGTATTTGTCGTTGAAAAACTTGGTTCGGGAACATTTCTTTATATTGATAAAGATGGAGAACCTTTAGTGGTACAAACAGTAGGTGATTCAAATATTAAAGTTGGAGATAAAGTTAAAGTTGGTTTTAACTCAGCACGATGCCACATATTTAATAAAGAAGGAAAGGCCTTTAATTAAGTTAATTTTAATAGATGATAATAGTTTCTGGGGAAAATCTCTTAGATGTATTTAAGGTTAAAAATAATAATTATAAATTTATTAATGGAGGCGCTGGATACAATACTGCTCTTGCATTGGGCAGGTTCAAATCTAAAATATACTATCTCTCAAACATATCTAATGATTTCTTTGGAAAAAAAATTTATAAAGAGTTAAAAAAAAATAATATAAATATAAAATTTATAACAAAATCTAATCATTCAACCTCTCTAGCAATTGTAAATCAAGGCAAAAAAACTGAATACAGTTTTTATTTAAAAAATACAGCTTTTAGATACGTAAAAAATGATAAAATTTTTAAATTAAAAAAAAATAAAATTAAATTATGTTATTTCACTTGTCTTTCAATTTTTTTAGATCCAGTTGCAAAAAAAAATATAGAAATCGCAAAAAAAGTTCATACAAATTCAATTGTATTCCTTGATCCAAATATAAGAAAAAACATAATAGATAGTAAAAAAAAGTTTATTAATATTTTTAAAAATTATATGAAATATACATCTTTAATTAAACTGTCCAAAGAAGATCTTGCTTATCTTAAAAACAAAAAATCTGTAAAAAATACAATCTCACATTGGATTTCAAAATATAATTTATCTGCAGTTATTTTAACAAAAGGTAAAAATGGAGCTACCGTTTATACAAAAAGATTTTCAGTTTCTAAAAATTCAATAAAAGTAAAAGTTAAAGATACTGTCGGCGCTGGAGATGTATTTAGTGCAGGAATAATTAGATATCTAGAAAAGAAAAATTTATTAGATGTTAAAAAAATTAAAAATTTATCTAAAAACAATTGGTTAAGTGCTTTAGAATATGCGAATTTGGTTGCCGCTAAAAGTTGCACAAGAGAAGGATGCAACCCTTGTAATATTAATTTGGTATAGAATTTTTTTTAATCAATTTTCCAAAAAAATAATATGACTTCTTTGGAATTCTTTTTAAAGTTTTAAAATCAACATGAACAATTCCAAATCTTTTGCTATATCCTAGAGACCATTCAAAATTATCTAGAAAAGACCAAACAAAATAACTTTTTATTTTTGCACCATTTTTAATAGCTTTATGAACTGCTTTTAAATATTTTGTTAAAAAATTTATCCTTTTCATGTCTAATATTTTACCATTGTTATTAACTTTGTCTGAGAAAGAGCATCCATTTTCAGTTAAATGAATATTCGGATTGTTATATCTATTTTTTAACTCCATTATTTGACGGTAGTACGCATCAGGTACAATTTCCCAGTTCATTGTAGTTAAATTTTTATTTATATTTATTTTTTTTGACAATTCTTTTAAATTAACACTTCTTGCTCCTAGTAAATTTTTTTTGTCGGATATAACTCTTATATGTTGATAGTGATTAAGGCCTATAAAATCATTTTTTTGATATATTATTTTCATATCATTTTCTTTGATCAAATTTTGAATTTTGTCTTCTATAATTTTTGGATAACTTCCTAAATACATTGGATCTGCATAAGCTCGATTCCAAAATGTGTCATAAGTAATTTTAGCTTTTATATCCTTGTTACTATTTGAGAATGCTAAGCAAGGAGCCATATTAAGAGTGCACCCAACCTTTATATTTGAAGATACTGATTTTATTGACTTAAATGCAAATCCATGGGCAAGATTGATGTTATGCATACAAGATAAATATTTTTTTTTATTTTTTAAACCAGGAGCCATATATCCATCTAAGTATCCAAAAGTAGAAAAAACAGCTGGTTCATTTAAAGTAATAAAATTTTTACATCTATCACCAAATTTTTTTGCAATAAGGTATGAATAATCAGTAAAGTATTTGGTAATTTCTCTATTAGACCAGCCTCCTGAGTTTTGAATTTTTTGAGGTAAATCCCAATGATATAACGTAATAAAAGGTTTAATATTTTTTTTTAATAGTTCATCTATTAATTTAGAATAAAAATCTAAACCTTTTTTATTAACTTTTCCTTTACCATTAGGAAAAATTCTTGGCCATGATATAGAAAATCTATATGCTTTGAGTTTAATGTTGCTCATTAAAGCAACATCCTCTTTATGCCTATTATAATGATCGGTTGCTATATCTGCATTTTGATTTTTAAAAACTTTTCCTTTAGTGTGAGAGAAAGTATCCCATATACTTTTACCCTTTCCATCAATATTAGATGCTCCTTCAATTTGATAACTTGATGTTGCTGCTCCCCAAATAAAATTGTTTGGAAATTTATTAGACATACTTATCTAAACTACATATTATTAATATTTAAAAATTAGTTGGAAAACCCATATTTTCTTAATCTTGCGTCACCAGTTCTTGCATGTGCTTCCATACCTTCATATCTTGAAAGTCTTGCAGCTGCAGCGCCAACTAATTCAGTAGATTCTTTAGTCATTCTTTGGAAACTTAAAGTTTTAATAAATTTTCCTACAAATAAACCACCTGTATATCTTCCAGC
>FUFK010073632.1_pt1 | contig 11048 bp, 14 predicted proteins | sample 1021851 | NCBI WGS metagenome assembly FUFK01 (sample SAMEA51879418, study PRJEB19060) | metagenome
CCTCTAAATACAATTATAGGAGGAGCTCTACTGCTTGGATCTGTTACAATATTTATTTATCAAACAACTAGAAAAACTAATTAGTTTTTTTAATTTCTCTTCTTTCTCTAATAAAAATATAAATACCGCTAAAAACAATTAAAGATAATCCTAAATAAATCCAAATATCAGGCAAATCACCGAAGAAGGCATATCCAACAAGTATATTTGTGGAGATCTCAAAATAACCCAAAGGAGCTAGTTTAGAAGCTTCTCCAAGTCTTAAAGAAAGAATTATTAAAAAATGTCCTAAAGTTCCAATTGAAGCTAATGAGATAAGTAATAATAATTGTCTTAAATCTAAATTTATCCAGTAAAAAGGAACAATAAGAGATATAAAAATACAACCTACGATACCTGTAAAAAGCAAAGTAACAACAGCACTATCTGTAAAAGATAATTTTCGAGTATAAATTATGTAAAAAGCGTATGAAATTCCTGCTGCAATAGCTGAAAAAGATGCGAAATTAATTTCTATAAAACCCGGTCTTATAATGATCATAACACCAAAAAACCCAATCAAAACTGCAGCCCATCGATGAATTCCAACTTTTTCTTTTAAATAAAAAATTGATAATATTGTCACTATTATTGGAGAGATAAATGCAAGCGTTAAAGCTTCTGCTAAAGTTATAACTGAAATTGCATAAAAGAAAAAAACGGTAGATAAAAATAAAAAAAAACTTCTAAATAGCTGTACTGAAATTGTTTTAGGAAAACTAATTTCTTTTCTAAAAAATATAAATGCTAGTGGAAAACTGACTAAAAGCATAAAAAAATATCTACCCCAAACAACTTGTATGAAATGTATTTCTGAAGATAGATATTTTGCAATACCATCCATGAAAGGTAATAACAGCCAACCTGATATATTAAGAATATATGCTAACATTAATTTTATTTAAAAGATGATGGATCACAAATCTTACAAATTAAATCTCCAATTGATTTTTTAGGATTATAAGTTTGATAGAAAATNTCTTTTGCAGAAATATTATTTTCAGATAAATATTTTTCTATTTCCCAATAATACCTAAAACATTTTGAACATTGTGCAGCATTTTCTTTATGTGATGGTTTATATATTTCATTCCAAAGTTTGGACATTTCATTTTGCTTATCAGGAGAAATATTTTCTGAAATAATTGATGGAATATCCATAAAACACTTAGCGCATTGTATTTCAGATGTTACATTTTTATATGGTTCATCTTTATAGTTTTTTCCTATAGTAGTTTTACCAATATATTTATCTGAACTACAATTTGGACAAAAAAAATTGATTTTATTGCTAAGCATTTTATTCTATGAATAAATTTTCATAACATTTATAAATAAAGAATAGAATTATTATTTATAATGAACCTATATCTTTCATATCTATTTATCTTTTTTTGGAGTAGTGCTTTTATAAGTGGTCAATTTATTGTGCAATCAGCAAGCCCTTTTGCAGCACTATGTTTTAGGTTTTGTATTGTAAGTGCATTTTTTTTAATTTTTTCTATTATTTTTANGGAAAGAATAAGAATAAATCGAAATTTAATCTTTCAAGCTATGATTACTGGAATTCTTTTTCATGGATTTTATTTAGGTGGAGTATTTTTTTCTTATTCTATGGGACTTACTGCAACATTATCTGCGTTAATTGTATGCCTCCAACCTATTTTAACAAATATTCTAAGTGGACCTATTTTAAAAGAAAAAGTTACTGTTACGCAATGGATAGGAATATTTTTTGGTTTTTTAGGCACTATATTAGTTATAGGTTATGATATTGGAACAGAAATCCCAACAATAGGTGTTATTGCTTCTATTGTTGCACTTTTAGGAGCAACTTCAGCTACTATTTGGCAAAAAAAATTTACTCATGAAATCAGTCTTTCAGTTAATAATTTTTATCAAGCATTAAGTGCTGGAATATTTTTATTTATAATTTCACTTTTTTTTGAAATATCATTTATTAATTTTGATACACGTTTTATTTTATCAATTTCTTGGCAAATCATTATGGTATCCTTTGGAGCTTACGCAATTCTAATGTACTTGATAAAAAATGGAACAGCTTCTAAAACATCAAGTCTCTTCTTTCTAGTACCTCCAACTACAGCTGTAATGGCTTGGTTTGTATTAGGTGAAAAATTATTATTAATAGATATTATAGGGTTGTTAATTTGTACTTTTGGTGTTTATATAGCAACTCGAACCAATGTGAGTAAAAATGTACATAATTCTTAAAACACTAATCAGTGCAATTATAATTGTTGCTGTTTCAGAAATAGCTAAAAAATATACTTGGACTGCCGCAATTATTGTTTCTTTACCATTNACTTCACTATTGGCATTTGTTTGGTTGTATTGGGATACAAAAGACTATCAAAAAGTTATAGANCTCTCTTATAGNACAATTGTTATGACTGTACCTTCAATAGTATTTTTTATTGTTTTACCAATACTTTTAAAATTTAAACAAAACTTTGTTTTCTCTCTGATAGTTTCAATAATTAGCACTGCAATAGCTTATGCTATTTTTATGTTTATAATTAAAAAATTGAATTTTAATTTTTAATTATATTATCTTTATTCATTAAAATTGGCCTTCCATCATGTGCAGTATTTAATGGATAATAATCACCATTATATTTAACACATAATGTTAAACCATTTCTTTTTTCTTTACCTAAATTTACCTCTAAATCGACTATTACTAATTCAGTTTTTTCTAAAACTTTAATAATTTTCATAACTATCCTTTCAAAATATATAAATATATTTAGTAAGTACTATAAGATGTATCAAGTTTTATGATTAGAGTTTTACTTATATTTATTTTAATATTCTTGATTAAGAATGCTCTAGCTAATGATAAACATATAACCATAGCAAGCACAACTTCTACACACGATACGGGTTTATTAGAATATATTAACAAAGAATTTGAAAAAAAATATAAAATAAAAGTCAGAGCATTATCTCTTGGAACAGGTCAAGCAATTAAAGTTGCAATGGATGGAAATGTAGAAATTTTATTAGTTCATCATAAAAAATCAGAGCTAGAATTTATGAATAAGGGATATGGCACCCTAAGATATGATTTGATGTATAATGATTTTGTCTTGATAGGACCAAAAAAAGATAACAAAACATGCTCTTCAATTGAAAATAAAATGATTGAAATTAAAAAATCGAAATTATCATTTGTATCAAGAGGTGATGAGAGTGGAACACACAAAAAGGAAAAAGAGCTTTGGGAACTATCAAATATAAAAATACCATTTAAAGAAAATTGGTATCTCAGTGTTGGTCAGGGAATGGGCTCAACATTATTAATAGCTAATCAAAAGAATGCGTACACTCTTAGTGATCGTAGCACTTGGATAGCTTTTAATAAAAAAGAAAATCTACAAATTGTCTGTGAAAATTTACCACCATTATTTAATCAATATGGGATAATTTTAGTAANCAANAAGNTAAATNATAATTTAAATATTNAAGANGCTAAAAAATATATTGATTGGATTACATCAGAAGAAGCAAAAAAATTNATTAATAATTATCGAGTAAATGGAAAACAATTATTTTTNTTTAATCANAATTAGTTAATTCTACCAAAAAATGTTAATCTTGCATTTTCTGANAGCATNGTNCCCTCNTCTTCATTATAATTNAGTGTTACTAATATTCTTGGTTTTTCNGACTCNACTGGTGTTACNCGATGCAAATAATTTCTACCATAAAATAATATAAGAGTACCGGCATCAACATCTGCTTTTTGTGGTAAAATTTTTCTATCTAAAATATCTTTAATATATGATTTATCGATATAGTTTTCAGAAAAATTTCTACCTTTACTAACATATTCAAATTCACCACCTTTATCTGATGATTGTATCATTAAAGTGATAGCAAATGATGCATTATCAAAATGCCATCCTAGCTGTTGTGATTTTTGATAATAATTATAATTTATGGAAGATAAGGTATCACTGTATGGATAAATATCTTTTAAATTTAAGACACCTTTTAAAAAATTTTTAAAAATATTTGATTGATATAAAATATTTAATTTTGATTGCTGATTTAACAGATCATGAGGGACACAACCTTTATCACTAACGACCTCTCTATTTAAAGGATCATTCAAGTCACTTAATTTATCTTGTTTATTAAGTAAGATAGTATGATTTTGAGAACAATAGAAAGCTTGATCTTGTAATCCATGTGCTTCAGTAATTAATTCACTTAAGCAGTCATTTGTTAAAAAATCATTTAATATTAGTATAGAATTTTTTTTAATTTCATCATTGCAATATTGTATATATTCATCGCTATCTATTGGATGTTTTGACTGATTAACTATATCAATTATGGTATTCATTACTGACTTAATACTTATATACTAAAGTTGTAGATGTTAAATTTAAAAAATTTATATATATTTATTCAATATGGTTTGGAATTTTCAAGATAGTTATACGAAACTACCTAGTATTTTTTATAGTAAAGTTAATCCTGAAAATTTTAATAATAAAAAATTAGTTTTGTTTAATAGTGATCTTGCAAGNGACTTAAATTTAGATTTTAGTAAATATGATGATGATGAGAAGTGTAATATTCTTTTGGGAAAAAATAAATTAAATAAAAATTACTTTTCTCAAGCTTATGCTGGACATCAATTTGGAAATTTTACAATTTTAGGCGATGGTAGAGCTGTAATTATTGGTGAACATATTACTAATAATAAACAAAGGGTAGATATACAGTTAAAAGGATCAGGACAGACACCCTACTCTAGAAATGGAGACGGAAAGGCTGCATTAGGTCCAATGATAAGGGAATATATATTGAGTGAAGCTATGCATAATCTTGGCATATCATCAACCAGAGCNCTAGCTGTTATTACTACAGGTGAAAATGTATTNCGTGATAGATTAGANCCTGGNGCAATTTTAATTAGAGTTGCGAANTCGCATATTAGAGTGGGAACTTTTCAATTTGGAAGTCTTTTAAAAAATAGAGAGGAATTTCAAAACTTTATATCTTATACAATTTCAAGGCTNTATCCTGATATAGATAATAATAATGATAAATATTTAAAATTTTATGAGACAATCTGTGATTTACAAATTAAGTTAGTCGTAGATTGGATGAGAGTTGGTTTTATTCATGGTGTTATGAATACCGATAATATGTCTTTATCTGGTGAAACTATAGATTATGGTCCAGCAGCATATTTGGATGAATATAATCCAAAAAAAGTTTTTAGCTCAATTGATAAAATGGGAAGATATTCTTTTGAAAATCAATCAAAAATAACGTTGTGGAATTTAGCAAGATTTGCTGAAACTTTTCTTCATTTAATTGATTCAAATGAAAAAACAGCAATTAAAAAAATCGAAGATATATTAAATAAATATAAAAAATTGTTTGATCAATCTTGGTTAAATATGATGTCTATGAAATTAAATTTAGATACTAATAATAATAACGAAGAAATTGTTAAAGAATTTTTAGATTTGATGCATATTTATAAACTTGATTATACAAATACATTTTTAGATTTAGAAAATAATACTCTTGATAAAAAGATTTTTAAAAATTGGGAAGAAAAATATAAAAATAATAAAATAAGAAAATTTAAAAATGTTAATCCTCAAATTATACCTAGGAATCATATTATTGAAGAAATAATTAATGAAGTGTACAGCAATAATTACAGTCAATTATATGAATTCGAAAAATTACTAAAAAATCCTTATGAGAAAATAGAAAATAAAAAATATATTACCCCACCTCTTGAAAGTGAAAAAGTATTTGAAACTTTTTGTGGTACTTAATTAAATAGCTATATTGTATCTAAAATTTTTTTGAAAAGGATAAATTGGTTTTTCCCTAAATAAATTTTTAATTCTTTTAAAATCTTGGGTAACAAATCCATCTGTTAAAATCATAAAATTATCTGCTTTAAGTTTTTTAAGTTCTGGTGAAAGATATCCTGATTTTACAATCAATATTTTATATTTTTTTAAATTTATATTTAATTCCCTAAAATCACTTAGATAATGAAAAGGTTTTCTGTATTTAGTAAAAATTACTGTATTATTATTTGAGATTACAATCGCATTATCATTTTTTAGATAAAATTTATCAATTGAAATAGAAATTTTCTTTTTTGAGATATTATCTTTTATGACAATTTTATTTTTTTTATTTTTTAACTCTCTAAAAATTTCTTCATTATAAATTCCTGCAAATAGAGTGTTCTCTATCTTGTTTTTAAATACGTGCTCTAATACATCAATTCTANTACCTACTCCTCCAGCTGTTGGATTGTCTCCGCTATCGGCTAAAATTGTAAATCTTTTTTTATTAACTACATGAAAAATCTTATTTAACTTATAAGATTTCATATCATAAACTAAATTAAACCTATTATTCCAATAACTTAGTGCTATTTTCTTACAAATTCTTTTACCGATATTAACATCTGTACAATTTACAATTGCAGAAGCTGTTGCCCTCTTAGTATCAGCCCAAACATATCCTATAAGTAAATTACAATCATTAATCCCATTCAATTTATTAAAAATATTAAGATTTTTATAAATTTTTTTACATGGCTCAACTATTGTAGATGACATTTCGCCTGAAACTAAAACTGGTATTTTTTCCCAAATAATATGATTTTTTTTATTTTTTAATATTCCATCTATTAACATTTTCAATGACCTTGAATAAGTTTGCTTAACGTCNATATGTGGGGCTGTTTTATATGCTGCAAAATAATCGATATTTTTTATAATTGAATCAGTCATCTGCCCGTGAAGATCATAAGATAATGATATTTTACAGTTTTTAGATACTTTAGAGCGAATTTTTTTAATAAAAAAACCTTCGGGATCACTAATACCTTTGACATACATAGCACCATGCATGATTAGCAAAATACCATCAACAGGTTTTGATTTTATTAAATCATTTGTGATATTGTTAATTGTTTTTATAAAAAATTTTTTATCTACAGGCCCGCCAGGTAAACTTCTATAAAATTTATTTGGTATAAATGTTATATTATTATGTTTGGAATATGGAAAATTTATATATTTTAAAAGTTTTTTTCCACTTAAAACTTCAAAATCTTTTTTATTTTGTATTAATGTTGAATAAGAGCAGCATTCAGTACTAATACCGCAAATAAAAATTTTTTTTTTCATTAAATTAACTTTTAATTAAATCAATTTTGGAAGCTAATATAAAATCATTAACTGATAATCCCTCTATTGCGTGAGTATGGACCATAACTAAACAATAACCCCATCCTATTGATATATCGGGATGATGACCTTCTTTTTCTGCTACTTCTCCTACTTCATTTGCAAATGATATAGCTTTTTTAAAATTGCTAAATTTAAATTTTTTGAAAATCATTTCTTGATTGTCATTGACTGACCATTCATTAAGTTCAGATAAAAATTTACTAATTTCTTGATAATCTAATTTAGGAGTGTTCCCATTGCATGGTTCACATTTTCCTGAAGATAAAGGTTTATTCATAAAATCTGGCGCCTTGTTGATTTAATTCAATTGAATATAAACTAGTTGTGGCTGTTATGTACAAGATATTTCCTTCCACTCCTCCAAATTCTAAATTTGATACTAATTCAGGGATTATAAGTTGCCCAATTAATTCGTTTTGAGGATTAAAACATTTAATTGCTTTTCCTGCACTTGTCCAAACATTACCATCTTTATCACATCTAAAACCATCGGAGAAAAAGGGTTTAAAATCATAAATTAATTTTCTGTTAATGGGTAATCCGTCTACCATATCATAAACATACAAATGTTTGATATTTTCTCCAGTATCTGCAACATATAGTTTTTTTTCGTCTGGAGAAATGGCAATTCCATTTGGTCTATCAAGGTCGTCAATCATAACTTTTAAAGTATTTAGTTTAGGATCAAAAGAAAACACATTACAGCCACCATATTCTTGCTCACCAGGATATCCCTCATAATCTGATAGAATACCATAAGGCGGATCTGTAAACCAAATTGTATCATCCGATTTAACAAATAGGTCATTTGGCGAGTTAAGTTTCTTACCATTATAATTATCAACTAAGACTTCCACTTCTAAATTATCATTAGTTTTATAGATACATCTTCCTCCATGTGAACAAGAAATTACATTCTCTTCTTTATCAATAGTATTTCCATTACAATAGTTGGAGGGATTTTTATATTCAGATACTATATCATTTGATAACTTTAGCATCCTGTTATTTGGTATATCGCTCCAGACTAATGTATCTAAATGAGGAATATAAGCCGGTCCTTCTCCCCATAACATTCCAGAAAAAACTTTTTTAACTTCAGTAGACTTTACATAGTTATTGAATTGATCAGTATTTTCTACATGTTCATTATATTTATTTTTGTAAGCATAACTTGGATTTCTTGGATCTAAATCGGCAGGTAATAATTTTTTATCTGACATATTATACTTCTACACCTTTTTGTTTTTTTTGTTTATCAATTAATTGTTTTGGGAAATTTTTTGCTCTTAATTTAATTTTTGCATCTTTTTCAATTAATTTAATAATACTAGTACTAAATGATCTTTCACCTAAANTTTTCATACCAAGTTTAAATTTTTTACTTAGATAATTTCCCAGTTCTAATTTNATATTTTTTCCAAGTTTATTAAAAAGATTTATATCTTTATTGACTAGATCCATTGTAAATCCAACATCATAACTGCCTCCAAGTATAACCTTAGTTTCAGTTTCATTAACAAAACTATTTCCAGAGCTTATTTTTATAGCTTTATACGTTAAACCTAAATCAATTTTATTTTTTTTTGCAACACTCAGTGCCTCACCTATACCTACTAAATGTAATGATGCTAAATAATTTGTAATTACTTTTAATATTGAGGCATTTCCAATTTTTCCACAGTATAAAATTTCATGACCAAGCAATGATAAAATTGGGAAACATTTTTTGAAAGTTGATTTTTTGCCTGCAGCTAAAATAGATATATTCCCTGATTTAGCTCTATGTTCTCCTCCGGTAATAGGACATTCTAATACTTTTCCACCTTTANTAGTTACTTTTTTGGATAAACTTATCATATCATTTTTATCTGTAGTACTCATCTCAATCCAGATATGTTTTTTAGTTAAATATTTTAATATGGTTTTTAAAACTTTGCTTACCGCTTTTGGTGAAGGTAAACAGGTTATTATAATATCACTCTTTTCAGTTAATTCTTTTAAGGTTTTACAAGGCTTGTTTTTTAGATTTTTTAATCTTGAATAAGATTGATTATTTTTATCATACACAAAAACATTATTATTTGATTTTAATAAATTATTTGCAAGGTTTGAACCAACGTTTCCTACACCTATGAAACCAATAGATTCTGATTTCATAAATCAATAATCATTCCATCATATCCAGGTTTAACATTTGGTGGGCACTTTTTTATTAATTCTTTTTCATCTAGTAAAGCTGTCATATGAGTAAAAATAGTTTGTTTAGGTTTAATATATGAAATGAAATCCATTATTTGATCAAATCCAGCATGAGCGGGATGAGTATCTTGTCTTAACAAACCAACTATCCATAAATCTAGATTTTTTAATTTATCAATATCTTGATTATAAAATTTTTTTAAATCTGTAGAATAAGCAAAATTTCCAATCTTGTATGTTTGAACATCAATTGAACCGTGATTATGTTTAAATGTTTCAATATTTATATTTTGAAAATTTATACTAGAATCTAATTCTTTAATTTCCATAAATGGTAAATAATCTTTTTCTCCTTTAAAAATATATTTATAATTTGNTTCCATCTCAGGAATCATTTCTTTAGGCATATATGCAGGGATAATTTTTTTATTTATTAAAGACATTGCTCTCATATCTGGCACACCTGATGTATGATCAGAATGAATATGAGTATAAAGTACTGCATCAATATTTGTACATTTAGCANTATAAAGTTGNTGTCTAAGGTCTGGACTAGTATCAATTAGAATATTTGTATTTTTATATTCAATNANTACAGATGATCTTGTTCNAAAATTTCTTTTATTATTAAGATCAATATTACCATGTCTATTCCATGCTAAAGGNGATCCGAAAGATCCTCCACAGCCTAAAATTGTTATTTTCATTANAGATAATTATCTCTTTTAGCTTTCGTAAACAAATTAAAAAAATTATTATCAGTGATTTTTTCGAATTCTTCTAAGGATAATTTAAAAAATTTTGCCAAATATTCAGCTGTATATTTTACAAAAGATGGCTCATTAACTTTACCCCTCATTGGCTCAGGTGCTAAAAAAGGACTATCAGTTTCAATAAGTATAGAATCTAATGGAGCATTCTTAATTATATCTCTTAAATTTGATGCATTTTTAAATGTTATTATTCCAGAAATTGAAATGTAGTAGTTATTCTCTAAACAAAAATTTAATAGTTGATTTGAACCAGTGAAACAGTGAAAAATTAGTTTTAAATTATTTGATTTATAATTTTTTAAAATATCTACAATTTCTTTTTCAGAATTTCTCTGATGTATGATTAATGGTAATGAATGTTTTATTGATGCTTCAATATGGGTTTCAAATACTTGTGTTTGTTCTTTGAGGTGGTTTTGGCTATGATATAAATCAATACCTGTCTCTCCTATTCCTATAACTTTTTCATTTTTACAAGCAATATCAAAATTTTGTAATTGAATTTGATTAAATGTATCAACCTTATCAGGATGAAGACCATATGAAAGATAAACAGAGTTATAGTTTTTTATTAAATTAAGATGGTCTTCAAAGTCTTCAGGATCAGTATTTATTGATAATATTGAAGTTATATTATTTAGTTTTGAATTATTAATAATATTATGAAAATTTTCTGCTAATTCATTAAAATTGAGGTGACAATGTGAGTCAATCATTCAATATTCTTGGAAATATTGGTTCTGGATTATTTATTTTTATA
>FUFK010049857.1_pt1 | contig 11047 bp, 6 predicted proteins | sample 1021851 | NCBI WGS metagenome assembly FUFK01 (sample SAMEA51879418, study PRJEB19060) | metagenome
TGTGTCGCCTTCTGAGGCAAAGACAACCTCTCCACCGGTTATTTCGAGAACAATATCTAGAGTTTGGTTACCTCTATTGTATATCGCAACACTGGCTCTATCGCCGTCTCCTTGATGCTCCCAATCACAGCGTAATTCACCAGGATAAAGGAACACATCGTCTTGTTCAGACAAAACATCCGGCCAATCCCAATCACCTAATCTAGAATCACAGGTATCGAATAACAAGTCTACTTCCCAGTACCATCNATCGTTATCGTCCTTGAGTAAATCTTGATCGGTTACGGAGAACGCATCCTCATTCTCTTTGACGAATACGTAGACGCTGTAGCCAACAACTACTGTTGAACCGATTAGTAGGGCGGCGGTGGCCAATGATAGCAAAATTGCGGCCCTTGGAATCGCCATTTCATTGATGCCTAGAGGTACAGTAGGGTGCTCGACCTCATCGGGAGTGTCTGAGATCCAACTGCGGGACACGGTATTCGACCACACCCCGTCAGTCATCAAGGTTAGTGCTACGCAACTCAACTAATCGGTGATTCGAAAATCAATTACTAAACGCCGATTGTCAGTTATTGGCAACAGATTTTTCCAATGTGGGGTGATTAACTTAATTCCGTTGCGATATACCGTCCCAAATCAATCTTGTAACAATGCTTCTTGATTTCTTTGCCCTAACCAAGTCACTAGAGCCAGTTCGGCTCCGACTACAGTTAACAGAAGGAATAATCCAATTGCATCAATCGATGAAGCAGCGCCTAGCATTAGCAGAGATGCTGCAACTCCAAGGATGAGGTCCCCGAATCCCCAGATTCGTAAAATGCGGCGCAAATGGAATATTCCAACAACCCAAAGGGTCGTTGATATGGCAAATAATGCGATTGGATAAATTATCCAAATATTCACCATAGCAAGTCCTGCGAACATTAGAATGTGGCAATCAATGGCTGCCATCATTGTCCAATGGCCATTTCTCATTGGTACGGATGCAGCCACAAATCCAAGCATGACAAATCCGCCAGCAAGAATAATCCAATCTAGATATTCGATAATTTGTGGAATGAATGTACCCATGGAAAAGAGTGCTAATGGGAGACAAATTATTGACAATCCTACAGCCTCTACTTGTCGGTGTTTACGTCCAGAATAAATGGCATTAGCTACTGCAAGAATTGCAGCAGGGCCCCAAGACATCATCACGTATGCGAAGGCGCGTAGACCTCTTCCCGAACTTCCCAAATGCGTTTCACGACCTACACTAGCCCTTCGGGAATCTATCATCGCATCTATGGCGATTGTAAAGATTAGCAACGCCTCAAGTAGCAACCAAGGAATTTGCCACCCAATCAGGTCTCCATCGAATGGGTCAACGGTAAATGGGAATGGTAGGGACTCGACAAGAAGCGCTCCAGCAATTCTACCAATAATTAGCGGTAAAACAAACCAATCGATTGCAATCGGTATCCTATCGAGTAGGTTATCCCTTTGGTATAGAGAAATAATCACAAATTGTAGAATTAGGATTGTCACTACTGCTAAGTCTAGTAGTTCCTTATTGCTCGCTCCAGGTCCCAAATGACCTGAGATTAATGCAACTATTAATCCAATAATTGAGTATGCGATCGGCATTTCAATTCCCATCACAGTTGGCAAATCAAGGTCGAGTTGTTTGGTTCGTAATCTAGCGATTGCAACCAAAACGGTTGCGAAAATTCCTGCGATAAGTAGAATGAAAGGAGAAGAGGAGAATAACAGGCCCCATACGATTACAGAACCGAGAACTAGGAATAGGACCAAGAGAACAATTGTTGGTCTGTGAGAAACATCTGTAGTGTACAATTCAGAATCATCTTCCGTTGTGTTAAGATCTCTCCTCTTCTTGCGCTTTTGTTCTAGTTCCAATCTTTTTGGATCATAGGTGTCTAATTGCCCAGTTCCTAGACTTAATTTTTTGGCGTTGTCTTGACCTGCGATTGCCAAAAGTTGTTCTCTTTGGGATAAAGTCTTCAGCTCAGCTCTAATTTCTCCTCGAGCAACAAGCCATAATGCGCTTAGTGCAAACAAACCGATGCCAGCCATGGTAGAGGTTTGATTTTCCAATTGTAAAGAAAGTCCGATTGTAATCACGAGCAACCAAAGGGCAGCTGCCGCTGGTTTGAGCAATTTTTCCATCTTCTCGGCTCGAGGAAGATAGAATGCCATCACCAAACCGGTGCAAGTAACGGAAGTTAATGATAAGTCGAAATTGGGAATGGAATCAGTAGAATCTAGAATACGGCTAGGTTCTTTGGTGGATATTGCAATAATTAGTGGAAGGGACATTAGAGCCATTCCATTGGTAAATACCGGCTCGTCCTCAGGGTCTCCTCGATAGAGAATTGAGGCGGTAGCAATAAGCAAGAGAATGATCCACATTTCCTCTAATCCATGCCTCCAACCAAGTACAGCAGCACTGACTGCAATTATCCCCAAGAGTGCAATTGGTCCACCGAGTCTTTTACCAGCAAATTCGGCACCTAAGTGGGATAATGAGACAACTGAAACCACAGCCAAGAGGGTAATTGCGGTAAAACCACCTGCATGAGCCATGACTACTATGGTGACCATAGGTAACCACAATCCAATCGCCCACAATTGTAATGCTCCCGAGTCTCGAATAGAGGCTGAAACTTCGGTGATTCCAAGAAATCCTGCCGCGAGATTTACTCCGGTCTCCCCTAACTGCAAATTCACAATAAGCATCAGAACTACTGAGATGATGAGATAGGCTGCGAATGGCGTTGTGGCTAGGTCAATGAGATTTCCAGGATCGGTCCAACCGTTTGCTATAATCACGGTTCGGAATGATTCGACCATAAATTCCTGCAATAAAACCCAAGTCCAAGGGAGTAGTACTGTAGCGCCAGCCAAAGAAGGTGCCTGCCGCATTATTGCAAGAATTGCAGTACCTATGTGGAGCGCGGTTAGAAGTCCTAGGAGAACCAATCCTCCATCCCCTCCATTTGCTTCGGATTTTGCCGGAATTAGTACAACTAACAATACTAGAATGCCAACCGAACCAACCCATAACACGCGATCAGTGACGTGATTTTGGTCCCGCAAAATGACAAATGCGGTCAGAATAGCGGCGAAAATTGTGAATGTCTCATAACGGTCGAAAAATGATACCGCTTCGGTAGAATCTCCAAAGATTAGCAATAGAGAAAATAATGTTGCCCCAGACAATAGAGGTATGGTTACTCTAACTCTTTCAACGCCTCTTACAACGAGATATGAACCTCCAAATGCTCCAGCAAGGAAGGTCACCATTCCCAATGCATATCCAGAATCTTCTCGGCTTGATGCTACAGCCATTAATGCTCCAATCATTCCCAAGGAAATCGAAACTCCCCAAAGTCCAGGTTGACCAAGTCCTGCCGCCTTGAATCCCTCCGAGAACCAGTTTTCTTCTCGAGCAAACCGCGCTGCCATAGCAGCGTTAATTCCGGATACGAGCATCAATAATAGGAAGAGAATTAGTGGCGTATCAAGAGGTTCGATAACTAAGGAACCAGCAGTAAATCCACCTGTAATTGCATGCATACCTATCCACAGATTCGAAGCCGCCACTCCTAGCGCGGCGAGATTTCCAGAGCCTCTGTGAAGCGCTAGACCATGGAGTAACAAGGTGGCCAATAGAATCATCACCGCGACTCCAACTTCCCCTCCAATCGAGCCAGCAGTAGAGCCAATAGCCAATAGAACGAGAGTCGCCTGTGCTGCGATTGCATCGTGATCATGTCGATAAGCAATGAATACGTTTAGGGCAACGAGCAATAACAATAGAATCGCTAGAAACTCTACAGAAATGGGAAGGAAACCACCTAATTCCCACCGATTCAGTTCGATTGCAAGGCCGTAGAGGACCTTCATCGAAATTATGACCCAAGAAACGCCAAGTAAGTGCAGATTCTTGTCAGGTACCCATCGTTCTCCAAAAGTAAATCCTACACCGGCTAGAATTAGCAATAATACCAATGAAATCATTGGCGGGAACGCTGTTCCCGCAACTACACTTAGGGCACTAAAGACGAATATCATCGACACCATAAGTGACCAATTTACTCGTCGTTCCCCATCCTTTGCCATCGAGGTCACAATGTCATCTTCGGGAGCACTGGCCACTGTTCCGTCAGAAGCTATCGCTCCTGCTTCGTCGCCTGTTGTTTCTTTGAAGGGGTCGAAGACATCGCCTAGAGCCTCATCCACTTCTTTGGTCTCATTTGCTTCGGAATCGGGAAGATTTGAGTCGGTAACTTCCTCGGATTTTTCACCTATTCCTAGGTCTCCAATGTCTAGGTTTGCACCTATTTTGAATCGACGTTCGCGAATCACGCGGTCGTCCTTCTCATCGTTCACGCGCTCGCGAGGAACGGCATTCGGCGATAATCGCATCCCCGTCAGAGGTAGTTGAATTTCAATATCTTAGAGAAATCATCTCAACGGGTTATCCGTAATGGTTGAAAGGTAAACATCTGAGGCGTGATACATGGAGAGCACCTCGCGCTCGTCCAACACCCCTGTCTCAGCGACCCCTTTGTCGGAGCACGGATTGAATCCTAGCGGCTCGGTACATTGGAATCTGTCCTCGGATGAATTGCACAAAACTGCAGTAAAGGGTGGTGAAGCAGAGATGACAGCACACGGTGTCTTACTCGCAACCACCGGAGAACGCACTGGACGTTCACCAAATGACCGATTCATCGTAGACGAACCAGGATATGCAGACCATGTTTGGTGGGGTAAAGTGAATCGTCCAACAAGTCGCTGGGTGTTTGAGAATCTTCTCAAGAAGGTGCAATCTCACCTTGACTCAGCAGACCAATTATTCGTCAAAGACGCACATTGTGGCGCGGATACAAATTATGCAATGCCTGTCCGACTAGTTACCGAGAAGGCTTGGCACGCTGCCTTCTTCCACAATATGTTCGTCCGCAGTGACCCTTCTGAATTGAATGACCACGTTCCCAGATATACAATTTTACACGCCCCAGAACTAATGGCTGACCCAGAAGACGATGGTGTAAATTCAGGGGTCTTCGTGATATTGGCCTTAGACCGCGGTTTGGTGATAATCGGTGGAACTCATTATGCGGGAGAAATCAAGAAAGCAATCTTCACCATAATGAATCACATTCTACCTGAAAGAGGAATCATGCCAATGCATTGCTCGGCGAACACAGATGGTGAAGAGTCGGCGTTATTCTTTGGATTATCTGGAACAGGAAAGACGACTCTTTCCGCAGACCCTCACAGAGCATTAGTTGGTGATGACGAACATGGTTGGTCAGATGATGGCGTATTCAATTTCGAAGGTGGGTGCTATGCCAAATTAATCGGCCTATCCAAGGAAGATGAACCAGAGATCTATGCAACAACTAGAATGCAGGGAACTATTTTGGAGAATGTAATCCTTGATTCAAATGGAGTTCCAGATTTTGATGATGGAACCCTTACTCAGAATACTCGAGCATCATATCCTATCGAGGCCATAGAAAATAGAACTGCAGATTCCACTGCAGGTCATCCAAAGAATGTAGTTTTCCTGACCTGTGACGCCTTTGGAGTTCTACCTCCACTTTCTCGATTAACTCCAGATCAAGCCGCTTACCACTTTATGTCAGGATATACTGCAAAGGTTGCTGGAACAGAAATTGGAGTCACTGAGCCTCAAGCAACATTCTCAACTTGTTTTGGCGCACCATTTATGCCCCGCCATCCTAGCATTTATGCTGACTTGCTTTCGAAGAAAATTAGCCAACAAAATGCCAACTGCTGGTTGATTAACACTGGTTGGGTAGCTGGTGGATATGGCGAATCTAATCGAATCAAAATTCGCTGGACTCGAGCTCTGTTGAATGCAGCACTACGCGGCGATTTGGAAGATGTAGTATTCGTCGAAGATGAGCGCTTCGGCTTCTCAGTACCTCTAGAATGTGAAGGTGTACCGAGGGAAATACTCCAACCTAGAGAGACATGGTCTGACAAGCAAAGATACGACAATGTAGCGAATCTTCTGGCACAGATGTTTAGAGAAAATTTCCAGCAGTATGAAGAAGGATGTAGCGAGGAAGTTTTAGCCTCATCTCCAAAGGTCCTACTTTGATTTTTATTCAATTGAATGTGAATCGGCTTTAGAGAAAATAAAATACGAGAGAATTTATTTCACAACATGCGTAAGACTGCCGTCATACTTTCAGTGAGCGTTCTATTGCTGATGTCACTTTCTTCAGCGATTCAAGAAGCTGGTCAATTAAACCCAGAACAAGTAGAAGTAAGGGCATCAAATGATGTTCCGGATCCTTTGCATCTTGTTGATGATTCAATGTTTGCTGAGACTGTGAATGGTATGGATTATGATGACTCTGGAAATCTGTATTACGGTGGGTCATTATGTGGTCGTTCAAGCACTGACATAAGTACCACTTTTGAATGTGAATTAAATTCTGAATCTGGTACCGAATCAACACTGAGTTTTACCCCTTCGTATGTTGCCGTAATGGACAATGAAGGAAACAGAATTGCTGCCCATCTCTTCCACAGCGGTTATGGAGATAGAATCGATGAGATAATTGTCCTAGAGAATGGTGATATCTTAGTCGCTGGTGGTTTTTGTTGGCTTTCAAATGAATGTTATTTCCAAGGGGATGGTATGCTTCTCGAAGCACCAGGGAGAAATTTGGACGCATTTGTTTTCAGAATGAATCCCTCAGGAGAGGTAATCTGGTCTCGTGCTTTTTGGTCTGCTGGAAATGATTTAATCCACAGTTTGGACGAGGGCCCGAACGGTGAAATTTACCTTCAGGGAACATTTTGCGCGGATGCTACTGGCTCGGGATGCAGATTGAATTCAGTTGAAGGGGTCGAAGGCCCTTTGACCAAAGGCGGTTCTGATATTTTTATTGGCAAATTAACCTCTGATGGTTCTTTGGATTGGGTCAAAACTCTAGGAAGCTCCACGGAGGATCATACTCTTGGAGGCGGTTATTGGTCTCTACAACAGATGGGCATCGTAGCATCATCAGACGGCGGAGTATTGGTTACTGGTTCAGTTTGTCACGACGGTTCATTCTTCGACACATGCTCATTCAGACTGTCTCCTAATGACGTAATCACTAGTCAAGATGGTTTTGTCGCAAAATATTCTGCTAACGGGAGTTATGAATGGTACGAGAAAATTGGAGGCGCTGGTGTTGATTACGTACAAGTTACAGTACCTATTGATGATAACAGAATACTAGTAGGTGGAAACCATTATTCTAGCAATTTTTCAGTCACAGGATATTGGGTGAATAACTCTGGTAGTTCTGATGCTTGGTGGGCTATCTTCAATCACCAAAACCAGGAATGGGAGGGCCTTTGGGATTCTGATGAAACTGGAGATTCTTACATACATTCAGCTTCGGTTGGCCTAGATGGCGAAATTATAGTTGCAGGTTCAGGTTGTTGGCAGATCACACCTTGCACAATTGAAGTTGCAGGCAAATCACACAATGGTCGTTCTTATGGAATAGGTTGGGCATTGAAGGTCGATGAAGAAGGAAACAGTGAATGGATTCGAGGAGTATACTCTACAACTAGATCGGCTTCTCCTGTTTCTCAAGTATTGCAAAACAACTTCGGTGACATTGCAATGTCGATACCAAATTGTTACAGTGAAGATAATGAGAATGATTGCAGTATTACAATGGCGGGACATACTTTCAACTCCGTTGAGAATGCCACTTTAATCCGAGTAATGATTCTAGATTTTGATAGAGATGGAGTAGTTGATGAACTCGACAATTGTCCTGCAGGAGATCAAGGATGGACAAGCGATGCCTCAAACGACAATGACGCAGATGGCTGCAATGATATTACGGAAGACCTAGATGACGACAATGACGGTTGGCTAGATTCGGAAGAAATTGCTTGCTCTCACTCACCAATAGATCCAACCTCAATGCCAACCGATACGGATGGCGATGAAATCTGCAATAATCTCGACAACGATGATGATGATGATGGCTATCTTGACGTTGAAGACGCGTTTCCCTACAATTCCGAAGAATGGGTAGACAATGATATGGACGGAATCGGAGATAATCAGGACGATGACGATGATAATGATGATTGGAAAGATCATCAAGACGACTTCCCTAACGAAGCATGCGCGCACATTGATTCGGACGGAGATGGCCGTCCCGATTCTTTCGTGATTTCAAATTGTCCCACTTCTTTGGAGGAAGATGCTGATGACGACGGAGATGGAGTAGATGATACATCGGATGCTTGGCCTTTGGACCCAGCGATGGGACTGGATACCGATGGAGATGGTCTCCCTGACAAACACAAATCAGGATTAACCGGTTCAATAGCCGAGGACACGGATGACGATAATGATGGATATCTGGATACAGAAGACGATTTCCCGCTCGACGCTAATCGCTGGTTAGACACCGATGGTGATGGAATTGACGATTCAATAGATATCGACAGAGATGGCGATGATTGGAGCGATATAGACGAAGAGAATTGTGGTACGGATTCAATGGACAATGGAGATTGGCCAACAGATTCAGACAATGATGGAATCTGCGATGCAATGGATAAGCAAGGAATAACTGAAATTTTCTCAGGCGGAATTGGAATTGCATTCGCTCTTGCATTCTTGTTAATTCTAGGAGCTATTGCCTATTCTAGGCAAGAATCTTCACTAGGTGAATCAAATGCTCAGATTCCACCTCCTCCATCACTTGATGAGGTAATGGAAGTAGAAGTAGAGGAAGATTCGGATTAGAACGCCAAACCATTTCGGTTAAATCTGAAATTGATTTGATTCAATCGTGCGCATCAACCCAGTTGTGATATTGGCGGTATTCTTACTGTCCTCTGCGACTGTTGGATGCCTCTCCAGTTCTGAAGAAAATAGCGGTATTGAATTAATGGTAAATTATCAATCTACAAATGGTACGATTGTTGAAACATACGTTGATGGAGATTTACAATCTAAATCCAACGTAATCCTCGATTTCGATTTTTCAACAACAATTTCAGAGTATGAGTTAGTTAGTTATGGAATTAATCCTAATGATGGTCGAAGCCCGATTTTAGTACCCGCAGACACATCGCAAACGGTCTCGGTCGAATTCTCTGAGCACGGGATTTTCCATCTAGATGCATTTGCGGTCGACGAGATGGAATCAATAGAGAACCTGACAATTATAGTAAGAATCGAACTCAATATCGAATGGAATGAAGATACAACCAATGAGCCAACTTCACTTGAAATTGATTCAATTCCCAAGAATGGGGGGCCATATCCTTCGATGATAATCATCGACTCAGATGTAGAAAATCCACAACTAATCGATAATGTGGGAGGCGGCAGAGAGGTAGAAATCACTTGGCGTCTTTTCGATGAAGCAGAGGATGCCTGCTTGATTCGNCCAACAACTGTTGACGANGGGGAAATCGCAAATTGGAAGGTGCATCACAGAATAACAAACGAAATTCACGACCTNAGAATTAGTTATGATAGTGGCCAAGATTACATAGATATCGATCAATCGATATCAATTCTATATGAGGAAGTAGAATCTCCACCAAATCCTTGAGGAAAAGACCGGTGTGCCCAAACACAATGTCTTCTGAACTGCACGTGGTAACCGGAGCTTTCGGTTATAGTGGCAGATGGATAGCAAAGCAACTCCTGTCTGAAGGAAAACAGGTTCGTACCCTTACCAATGCTGCCGCCAGGGATGACCCATTCGATGGTGCAGTCGAAGTTCACCCTTTGAATTTCGATGATTACGAATCATTGGTTGAATCTCTGAAAGGTGCAGATGTACTCTACAACACATATTGGGTTCGGTACAACGATAATCAGCGGAATTTTGACCATGGAATCGCTGTTGAAAATTGCAAGAAATTGTTCGATGCTGCTAGCGAAGCAGGAGTTAGGAGAGTAGTCCATTTCAGTGTTGCAAAACCTGACCAAGCCCCAGGTTGGACTTACTTTGCAGGAAAGGTTGAGACCGAGAGATTGCTTAGGGAATCCGGACAATCCTACGCCATCGTCAGACCAACGGTATTCTTTGGCGGTGGCCGAAATGTTCTGATCAACAATATCGCTTGGATAATGAGGAAATTCCCAATATTCGGTGTCTTTGGTTTTGGCAAGTATCCTATCCAGCCAGTGCATATTCGTGATGTAGCAAGGGTGTCGATTGAACTTGGAGCAAGTGATGAAAACATCACTCGAGATATTGCCGGGCCTGAGCGATTTACCTACAGAGAATTTGTATCCTTGATAGGAAAGAGTATGGGAGTGACTAGATTGATTATTCCAATACCTCCAATCATTGGTTGGTTAGCGGGGCAAATGATGGGAATATTCCTTCGTGATAGAGTGATTACCAGAGCAGAGATTCGTGGATTGATGAATGGCTTGGTGGCATCTGAGGAAGAGCCGTTAGGAGAGTTCAGATTTAGTGAATGGATTGCAGAAAACGGCTCAGATTTAGGTAGAGAATATCAGAACGATTTGCAAGAAAGAAGCTACACGAAATAATCACATTAAATCCGCAGTGGAAATCATCCCACAATGGTAATATAAGAACCAATAATTCTCCCAAAATATGCCCAAATACATGTTTTCGGGGAGCTATACTAGTGAAGGCGTGGCTGGACTACTGACAGAAGGTGGAACAGCCCGAAGAGATGAGGCCGCAAGGATTGCAGAAATGCTCGGCGGAACTCTAGAAGCGTACTATTGGTGCTATGGAGATACAGACTTCATGTGCATCATGGATGTGCCAGACAGCGCGAAAATCGCTAAACTAGCTCTCCATATCGGTGCATCTGGTACTTTCAGTGGTAATTTGACTCCTCTGATCACTGTCGAAGAAATGGACGATATTTGCAATGCAGACATCGGAGATTTCAGACTACCAGGTCAGTAGATTAGATGCTAGAAGAGATTGCGGCAATTGCTGCTATTTTGCTAATAATTCCAGGTTGGGCC